>Ga0325402_1006707_pt1 | contig 10910 bp, 8 predicted proteins | sample PopdelMetagenome_22_FD_207212 | JGI IMG/M metagenome (GOLD analysis project Ga0325402, IMG submission 207212) | Populus deltoides microbial communities from Bellville, Georgia, United States - Xylem-PdKOR-R3 | ecosystem: Host-associated > Plants > Phyllosphere > Stem > Wood/Secondary xylem...
GTCATAACAGGTCCCTTTGCAGGAGCACTTTCATGAGTGTTCATTGACCAATGTTACTAGCTGTTCTGACAGACAGTTGGGTCATAAGTTCACCTAAAACATAATTGTTCTAAATAATGAAAAATTGTTAATTATAGCATATGGAGTATGATATGTAATTAACTCTTGATAGTGCAGGTTCAGGTTAATATTTTCCAGTTTTTCAAGGGCTATTTAGAGGGTCGTAGCTATAGGAATGGTTGGCCAGAGATGCTGAAGCTGAAGGATTGGCCCCCATCAAATTTCTTTGAAGAATGTTTGCCAAGGCATGGTGCTGAGTATGTTTCTATGCTCCCCTTCAGTGAGTACACCCATCCAAAATCTGGCATTCTGAATATGGCTACAAAGCTTCCTGCTGTTTTGAAGCCAGACTTGGGGCCTAAAACTTACATAGCATATGGATTTGTGGAAGAACTTGGTAGAGGTGATTCAGTGACGAAACTGCATTGTGACATGTCTGACGCGGTAAGCAACATTTCTGTCTGATAACTTGTACTTGATGTTTATGTTTAAGGTATTTCTGTATATGTCCTGTCTTCCCAGTTTTGCATGCTATGAACAATCAAGGATTTTTACATGTGTGCTTTAGATTTGCATTCCCAACTTCTTTTCACTGAATTTTCCTGTTTGGAAGCAATTGCAATGTTGGATTGCAGGATGCAGCAATCATAGATGCCAGAATACCTGATGCATTTTTCACAGTGCTTTTTCATATATAGATTTTTTCAAATGTTCTCCTTCAAGTTGAACATTTCTTAAACGCAATGCATGACCTATAAACAATTGAGGGTTTCGTATGCCTCCTTTGGATTAGCATTTCAAGCTCCTGTTTATTGACTTATGTTCATTTGTGTGTTTTTTTCTGTTTGGAACCAATGGTAATGCTAGATTGTGTGATGTTCCAATCATAGCTGCTAGAATACCTGATGCATTTTTTCAGAATATTTTTCACATCAAGATTTTTTTGATGATTTTTCTAGCTGTCTACACACTTAGCTTTTTCTTTAATGTAGTGCATTACTGATCAAGGTCTTTGACCATGATATTTCATGCAGACTCTTTATGTGAATAGTCTGTGCTACTTAATGTCATAAATTCATACTGTCTAATGAATTTGCATTTAGGTCAATATACTTACTCATATGACTGAAGTGAAAGTTCCTCGATGGCAAAGCAAAATTATAAAAAAAATACAAAAGCAACATGAAGCTGAAGATATGAATCCGGTTTGTGGTGGGATACAGAAATTGACTCGTAAATCTGGAAGGAAGCCACGAAAAAGACAGCGGGAAGTTGAGAAAATGGATCCTGAATTATCTAAAAAAGATGAAAATATCGAGAGTGACTCCTCACTAGAGCGGTTGTATGTCCAGGAACAGAAACTGGAAGAACAAAAAAGCATGTGCCAAGAGTTGGGGGAATTTTATGGCATTGTGTGTGGGATAAGATGTTCTTCTTCAACTCAATCTGAGGTGACTGCTGATACCAATTTGCAGCCAGTTGCAAAAATGAATGCAAGGGTGCAAACATATGATACGAGCTCTGCTGATTTAAATGAAAGTGTGAACAGAGATTGTATTGAAAGAAACCGCACCTCAGAACTTGTATATGGTGGTGCTGTTTGGGACATTTTCCGTCGGCAGGATGTGCCCAAGTTAATTGAATACTTGAAGAGGCATCAGAAAGAATTTCGCCATGTCAGTAGCCTGCCTGTAAATACTGTACGTATCTTTGCCTGCTACAGTAATCATAACCAATATTATTTCCATTGACATCATTTTATTAATTTCACGTGCTGCACTTGCTTCAGGTTATTCATCCCATCCATGACCAAACCTTTTATCTAAGTGAGAAACACAAAAGGCAGCTGAAGGAGGAGTTCAGTAAGAAACTATTTTTCTGAATTAGCTGTTTAGTTATACGAAGGTGTCTTCAAGATTGTGGAACCGTATCTTCTTTGCAGATGTTGAACCTTGGACATTTGAGCAGCACCTTGGTGAGGCTGTTTTCATACCTGCAGGATGTCCTCATCAAGTGAGGAATAGACAGGTTTTGCTCTTCTTGCATTAAGCGTTTGTATTTATGATGATGAATATTTGTAGCTTCCCTTATTGGATATCTTATTCAATAGTCCAGTGATTGTATATGTTAGGTTTCAAGTCAAAATCATAAAGAGTGACATGTAGCCTCAGATGTATGAGCTTATCTATATATTACTAAAATTGATATGGATTTGCATTTTTAAATTTGAACACTCAAAATTAATAGATCGAGGAAAGATTACAACCTGTAATGTGAAAGTCACATTAGATGTTTTCAGCATCTATGGTCAGGCTATACTGGATGTTTTGATCTAGATTTTGTTGCACGCATGGCTAACACCATCTTACACTTGCTTTTTCCCAGTCATGCATAAAAGTGGCACTCGATTTTGTATCCCCCGAGAATGTTCAAGAATGCATTCGGTTGACAGAGGAGTTTCGTTTGCTTCCAAAGACCCACAGAGCCAAGGAAGACAAATTGGAGGTGAATTTTCCCTAATGTAGTTATGCAACCTCCTTAAAATGCATGCGACAGTTGGTTTTCATTCTTTTTCTATGTCAAAAGCATTGTATGATTATAAAAGCTTAGGTCAGATGTTTTCTCCATGCTTTTGAATCCTTGATTCACATGGATGGTTAGCTTAGGTGTTTGTTAAATAAGCATATTTTGTCATATAGATAAATATGCATGCCTTGGGCTGGGAAAATAATCAAGCTTTAAATGCTCCAGTCCACTTCTAGCATACAGTTCCATGTATGGCTATCTTGATGATATGCTTAGCTAAATTGACTTTTAGCTGTGTATGTTTTATTCAATACTGCATACGTTTTGTCATCCTTCTCAAAAGAGATTGCTACTAAGTTGCATTTCATAATGGAAGCTTATCAATGCCATGCATGTGAATTTATGAATTATGTGTCCAATTTAAATGAGTTTTCTTCACTCCAAAAACACTTCCCATTTTTGTAGGTGAAAAAGATGGCACTATATGCTGCCAGCGCTGCTGTAACTGAAGCCAGAAATCTGACTTCTTGGGTAACTGAAGCCAAAAATCTGACTTCTTGAGTAAGACCAATTTTGCCATAGGCCTCATTAACTGTTGCCAACCCTTTTTTGTTTTGTTGCTGGGAAGCCATGATTTGGGAGATCAATATATTTTGTAGATGTCTTTCTTGCTATGTCCATTTGTCTACTGTAGTGAAATAAAGTATGCAGGTTTCTTAAGGCCTTGGTAGTTGCAAACTTTGATGTAAATTGAACCCGCTTTGACATTTTAAAATCTGACAGATTTAGGATCATATAGTAGAGAGATGTAATATTACAGTTACCCTAATAACCATGATAAAGTCAATTGAGTACATTGAAGCACAACACTACTGATGCAAAAATCTACGTAAAATGGTGCTATTTTGGAAAGGTGCTATGTAGTCTCAAAAAATGAAAATGATATGCAGAAGATATAGATGACTCTTACTAAGCTATAGAATATGTTTCTTCCATCGTTGGATGGCTTTCATAGTGTGATAAAGACTGCAGTTCTTATATTATGGTAGTTGAACATTCAAGGTGCCAGTTTAAATCTATCATCAAGTTATTTGTATTTTTCAAAAGAGGGAGGGGGACACCATTGAAGTTGAAGTTCAAAAAACTCCAACTGAAGAGAATGAAGAGACGTGGCTGCCTTCACAGAATAAACGAAGGCACCAAGCCATCATAACTGAGATACACAGACCTTCCAAGTTACACATCAGCTAGAGAGCTCAATGACCTTCCAAGTTCCAAGACCTTCCATACACAGACCTAGCATGTTTATATTAGTACAGTGACAAATAGTGATAAAGAGTCATCATATAACGTTGTTCATGATCTTTTTTGATGATGCAAGTCAAATTTTAACAAAAACACCGACCCAGCATTTTGAGGATGGCTTTGATGCTGCAGTAGTAACACCTGTTTTGATGCGGTGAATATATCATCAGGTGGTTCTCTTTTTTCTCATCTACTATATGATATGTATTTTTTATAGTCTTGTACTAGTTCTGTTCATTTCATCAAATACAAACGTGAAAGCCCAAGAGCTTCATTTTAAATGAAGGTTGCTTTGTGTAGAAGATGATAGTTGTTGAATGTGTAGTCCCCCTTCTTCTTCGAGTTTGTTTGTCTTCGCCGTTTCGAAGTGTGGGTGCATTTTTCACTCCAATCATAGTTTCAAACGCGACATTACCACAGGCAAATAATACCTCCTTTTTTGTGTGGTAGAATTGTAGGTCCAGTGGATGGATAAGTCCATCTTTTGGATACTGTAGAAAACAAGCCATCTATCACTTCAGAGGTTTGAACCCCTAGTGTTCAAGAGGGAGGGGGCATCCCTCTTATCACTGAGGCAGCATCTCCTCCAGTTCTTTCAAGAGGCATATATACATTTTCTAATCTTTTTTCACCTTCTCACTCTAGCTCATGAACACCACTCAAATCCATGAGTTATAAAACACGCCGCCATCAAGGGTTTAGTGAGTTAATATAAAATAACATCGTTTCTATATTTTTTCAAATTAAAATAATATTATTTGGAGAAAAAAAAATCAATCTATACCTTACTAAGTGTTGACCGCGGCAACTGGATTTGACCAGATCAATTCTTATCTAATTTGACATTAAACTCTACTAAGTCTATTAAGTTGATATGTCAGATTAAACCGGTTTTAATAACACCATTCAAATAGAATGAAATATATATTTTTAAAGATATATCTCAAACAACAATGATATTGTCACGTGAAAGTTTTAGTTTATAGTAATGAAATATAAGGAAGAATTATATGCTTGAGGAACAAAATGGAATTGTTGGGATTACTCCCAACAGTACTTAGATTCAAGCAACTTGCAGAAAGATTGCAAGAGAAAAGAAAAAGGAAATCTGAATAAGCTGTTTCAATTCAAGAAATCGAAATTCCAAAAGGTGTAAAGGAAACATCATCCATTCTATCTTCATGAATCAAAGGATTATACTTTTCACCTAAAAGGTGGCGGTGGCAAAGAAGAAGATCTGGCAACTATATTATTTGATTAATTGACAGATACAAAGTCAAATCAACCAATTTTGTTTCACAGGGACTTATTTGCTGACTGGATAAAACTACAGGAGCTAAATTGATAGATTTCCCATAAATATATAAAGGTAAAATTACAAGCAGATAATCCTAGAAGGTATTTCCTTTTAGCCCAATCAATCTCCCCCTATTTCTCCTTTTAATTTTAAATTCTATTTATAATAACTACAAAAATTATTCACCAAAAAGAAAAAAAAAGAAAAAATCTCCACCTAGCCAAGATACCCAAAAAAATCTAAGACATGCCCATTTCAATTCACACCAAATTATCCAAATGCCCTCTATCAATTTCCAATCTTGACCACTCCACAAATCCTAATTTCCCCTTCTCTGTTGCCCCTTCATTTCTATCTTCTGCAGCAAAATTCTCCATATACATGATAATTTGAAAATCCAAAGCATACCCACTTCAATACACACCAAATTATCCAAAGTCCCTCTGCAAATTTCCAATCTTGACTATTCTACGAACCCTTAATTTCTGTACTCTCTTTAGCTTGATTTTCCCTAACTTTCCTGGGAAAGTTCCATCACCATGGCTTTTGCTGCAGTTAGATGCAAACCCACTAAAGTAACTGCTTCTCAATTCAGATACTTCATGTTCAATTACATGCATGTGGGCAGTCGCTTGTCTAGCTCTCACTGTGCTAAAAAAATTGCAACATGGGATGACCATTTTGCAAATACTCCTTATCACTTCACTTCTTTCAAGCCCGTTTCACTTCGTGGGGAATTTGTTGAAAAGAGTACTCAATTGTTGGAAAATATGAGAAGTAGTAGCAGTAGTTCTGATAGAAATTGGAGAGAGACAGTGAGTTGTAATAGTGGTGGCGGGTCTAATTATGGGGACCCACCAGAGGTGTGGCAACCACCTGGTGATGGTGTTGCAAAGATGAGGGTGAGTGATGGAGGCGGGGATTTCAAGGTATGGAGTAGAGGTGGGTCTGGTTCAAAGGATGGGTACTGGGGTGGGTCAAATCTGGGGAGTAGTTTTCCAACACCGAAAGAGATTTGTAAGGCACTTGATAACTTTGTTATTGGACAACGGAGAGCTAAGAAGGTGAGGTTTCTTTATTTTGGTTTGGCATTTATTTTTTTGGAGTGATTTTTATGTTTGTGGAAGTGAAAAATGCTTTGTTTTTGCTCTTAGATGCAATAGAAGTAGCTTTCAAATCAGTGCCACTGTACTTTTTGGTTATGGCGGCTAAAAATTGAGTTTGAAGTAGTTTAGGAATTAAAAGGCTGTCTTTGGATTTGTTTTGTCTGTGCCATTGTAGTTTTGGTTATGGTGGCTAAAAATTGAGTTTGAAGTAGTTTTGGAAGAAAAAGGCTGTCTTTGGATTGTTTAATATCTTTCATTAGTTCGAGTTTTACATGTCATATTTTGTTCATGCTTCCTTGCTTTAATGGAATTTCTTGAGACAGCCTTTTATGGGGCAATGGTCATGGCAATATAAAAAGGATACATGTTGCCATTACTGTCATTTTTTTTTAAAGTGAAGAAGGGAAAACTATCTGTATTTTGAATTTTGTCTTATTGTTTATAGGAGTTCAGTATGCATGTATACAATGGACAACCCATTTGCACTCCTATGCTTGCATGCCATTTTGTGTCATTTCAGTATTGTCTACGTCCTTCTCTTCTCTTTTTCTAATTTTGTTCCTTGAACAGGTGCTCTCAGTTGCTGTTTACAATCATTACAAGAGAATCTATCTAGAGTCTGTTAAAAAATGGTTAGTTTTATTCCTTAGACCGCCTTGTGTGTTTGGCCTTAGTTTCATTGGTAGCTCCAGAGCTAGTGAATAGCAGCGAACTGTAATGACAATAGAGGTTTTATTTGATAAGAAACTAACCTTTTCTATATTCCTGAGAAAGAAGGGAGAAAAGAAAACAAACATATAATCTTCTTGTTTGCGATCTTATGTGTTGATTAGGTCAACATCATAGTATGCACACAAGCTGCAACAGTATTCGATATGTGCAATTAACATTATCAATTGAATGACTCCATTTTCGTACTGTTTATTGTCTTCTTTTCAATTCTATAAAAAATAGTGTCATTGTTGCATCTTTTCTTCCTTTTCCCTGTCACATTTACGAAATGGTTTCTATGTACTCCCCTTGCCTTTGGCCATGGCTTGTACCAGACTTCACCATACAATAAGCAAGGTATCAAACTTGACTATCCTCTTTGGGGACATTGGTGCTGGATAGTCTATAGGATCATGGGGTCAGTACGTGATAGCCAGGTCATGTTTTGTACAGACATGAGCTGTAATGTTGTTATTCATCATGCTTATTATGAGAGTGTCTGATTTAACATGCTTAGCACAACTTGGGGAGTTAGGTGCGACCCAGATTCAGGTCTGATTTAACATGCTTAGTACAACTTGGGGAGTTAGGTGTGACAAAAATTCAGCTAATGAAAAAGCAGATACAACTCATGTTGGTTTCCATGTACTCCCCTTGCCGTTGGCCATGGCATGTACCAGACCTTTTACCATACAATAAGCAAGTTATCAAACTTGACTATCCCCTTTGGGGACATTAGTGCTGGATAGTCTATTGGATCATGGGGTCAGTACTAGATAGCTAGGTCATGTTTTGTGCCGACATGAATTGTAATTTTTTTAATTCATTATGCTTGTTATGAGAACTATCTGATTTAACATGCTTGGTACAACGTGGGGAGTTAGGTCCAACACAGATTCAGGCAATGAAAAAGCAGATATCATGGATGATGATGGAGTTGAACTTGAGAAAAGTAACATTCTTCTAATGGGGCCAACAGGTTCAGGTAATTTGTCACTAACCATATTCTGATTGTTCAATGTTCTTGAACACTGCTTTTTTTATGTCGCAAGAATTGATTTGTAGTCACTTCTAAATGGTAATAGTAACAAGGTCTGAGGAGAAACCTAGCAATCTAGAGTTGTTCTTGTGCTATGATTTTTCTTCTCTGTTCATGTGTTTACATGTTATATTGACTGATAATATCTGTTATAGACGATGGTCCTACATGCATGGATAAAGGTCAATAGCTACTGATGATTATTCTGGTCATGGAAACTTGTGTCAAGGTTTTAATTGTGCTTCTTTTTGTGATGTTGTTTTAATTTTTTTCTCAATTGACGCCAAAGGTTTGACTGAACGTTAAAAGAAAGATGCTTTTATTCTTTTTCCACTCCTTTTTACTACAGAAGAATTAGTACTGCTTCCTTCAATGTTCCTTTGGTCTTGTTTTCATCCTAAATATAAATTGTGGGATAAAATAGAATTTCTATTAAATTGATTGTTTTAGACACTGTTAGTTACTGGTCTCACTTTACCGTTTTTGATTCATTTCAAGGACAGGGAAGACATTACTTGCCAAAACCTTGGCACGGTTTGTGAATGTTCCCTTCGTTATTGCAGATGCAACTACTTTGACTCAGGCAAGTTGGTGATTTCCATTACTTTAGTTGTTGACCTCTTATGAACTTCATTTCTTACTTTTTTCTCTCAACTTCAAATGGATTTTATTAGATGGTTGAACAGCTATGCAATAAGCAGCTAAGTTTGATTCTGTTGAGGGATGGTCATTAGAATTTCCTTTGTTAGAAGCTTGCTTATCATATAAGGTTTTCTTTAAAAGTTAATTCATTTACCCAACTCACATCCAGATTAGTTGTGTACTGCTAAGTATTCTGCCTCAGCATGTATGTTTCTGGATTGGTGCAAAAAACTACATTAATTTTGATGCTTTTGAAATCAAATGGGCACATTTCTTTAGAGAGACAAGCACGATCATATTGCTTTTACATCTGAGATAGGATGTTCATGTTTGGTTTTTTCTCTGTTTTGTGTTTTTTTTTTTCACATTAGTTGCTAATGTATGCGTATTAGAAAATCTTGTTAGGGAAGGTGATTAAGTTTCCATGAAATGTTATGTGCAGGCAGGATATGTTGGGGAGGATGTGGAGTCAATATTATACAAACTACTGACGGTGAGTTCTCAAAAAACCTCATTTATATTCTGTTTCAAGGACCTCTGCATGGGAAAAGCTGTTACCCTTCATCGTTATAAATGCCCAGTGCCATTTTGGTTGTGTTTCATTGACCTGTTGCTTGCCTGGCTTGTCTTAGATTCTTAGCCTACTCTCTCAAAACTTATGAACTGGTATCCTTGTGATTTTCTGATTCAATGTGGATATATGCTAAACTGTCTTGGTATATGGTTTTGATTTTGCCTGAGACTGATTTTCATATTTTAACTGTTTTTTTCTTCATTGGGAGAGGGAAAAATTGAGCATTCTTTGTATGAGCAATCGTTATTGCTTATGGTCCTTTGATCCCTGGCAACTAAAAATTTCTGCTTGGAAAAATACATATCATGATATAGTTGGCACTTGATGATTATAAACTTCTTTTTGCTTGGCATGTTTAAATTTTAAGTGGAGCATCAGTACCAAAAAGATGGCTCTGCTGCACCACTTGTACTCTGTATTATCTTGCCTGCTGTGAATGAACAAGTAACCATTTCCTTTCTTCATATCTCAGGCTGCTGACTATAATGTGGCAGCTGCTCAGCAGGGCATCATTTACATTGATGAAATTGACAAGATCACGAAAAAGGTTATGTCCACCATTTTTCCATCAATATTTTCATCTTTATTTCTTTTCCTTCAAAAATTATGTTCGCCTTTTAACATAATTTCTACGTCTTCCGCCTTTTCATTAAGCAGGCTGAGAGTGTTAACATTAGCAGAGATGTGTCAGGAGAGGGTGTTCAGCAAGCATTATTGAAAATGCTTGAAGGAACAGTAAGTGTTTCTGCCAACAGTTGTTGGAAAAGATTGATTAAGAATCACTTTATAACTCTATCAGCACAATTCTATTACCATGTTGCTAAGGAATTAGTTAGATGATCCATCTGTACCCTTAGTTATTATACATGGAAAGATTTGCTTGTTGTAGTGTTAACTTTTATTTGGTTATCTTTTTACAATCGTATGTTTACAGCCATGGTTTTTTTCCGATGTAGATAGTCAATGTTCCAGAGAAGGGAGCTCGGAAGCATCCTAGAGGTGACAATATTCAGGTAGATACCACATCGCATGGTTTGTAACACATGCATCTGACTGGTTCATGAATTATCTACATAATATTATGCATGTGTTTTGTTAACCTTAAAATTCCTGACAACTATAGACATGGTCAAGTCTTTATGTGACCCTGAAAAGTGAGCTGCTGCAGTTGCATTTTTTCTTGATATTTTATAATCCATTTTTTTAACAGATCGACACCAAGGATATTCTTTTTATATGTGGCGGTGCCTTTATTGATTTGGAGAAGACCATTTCTGAGAGGTTTTACATGCACACTATTTTTTTTGTGGTAAAATATATGAATCCTTTCTTGAAAAGGGAAATTTAAGTGAATATTTATGGCAGGCGCCAAGATTCTTCTATAGGGTTTGGTGCACCAGTACGCGCAAACATGAGGACAGGTGGTGTTACGAGTACTGCTGTGACATCATCTTTATTGGAGACTGTAAGTGAAAACTGGTCTTCAATTAGCAACAGCTTTTATGGTTCCCCTTTTTTTTTTTTTTTTTTATGCAACTACCAGTGTTTGTCTTTGCTACTAACAGCTTTTAGATAATCACATGTTATATGAACTGAAATCTTTACCAGGCTGAAAGCAGCGATCTTGTTTCGTATGGTTTGATACCTGAA
>Ga0325402_1006708_pt1 | contig 10908 bp, 7 predicted proteins | sample PopdelMetagenome_22_FD_207212 | JGI IMG/M metagenome (GOLD analysis project Ga0325402, IMG submission 207212) | Populus deltoides microbial communities from Bellville, Georgia, United States - Xylem-PdKOR-R3 | ecosystem: Host-associated > Plants > Phyllosphere > Stem > Wood/Secondary xylem...
GTCAAATATTTTAATTTATATATATTTCATAATTTTTTTCAGTTTTGTTTTTTATTAATATATATAATTATTTATTTATTTAATTAATTGTATACGTAAACATCTTAAATTATTTAATTAAAAAATTACCCCTCACGCAACTGAACACAGGTCAAATAGTTAAGTATTAATTAACTAGAGAAAATATCTAAGCTCCTTCTTCGTCTTTATCACGTCTACTTTACAACTCATTTTCATCATTTCATATCCATCTTATCGCTTTATTACCAGCAGGCCAAGCTTTTATACGGGTCCACTCACCTCCAAATACGCAAGACTTTTGTCATGAAGGATGGAAAAATTACTTGTTCTCGTCCAGTTAACAAATATAGAAATGAGGGAAATTTCTTTTGTAGTTAACAAATCTTAATAAAGAAGCATCACTCACCCCATCTTAGAATTCCGCTCCTGCGGCCCTCTCCCTTCCTCTCTCACTCACTCTCGTATCAAAACAGATCAGGTTTTTCTCTGTAAGTTACTTGCTCTCTCTGTTTTAAATGTAAGGAGAGCTCTGTTTCTTGGAATTTTGTTTCTTAAAAAGATAAAACAGAGCCAAATAAGCTTAATTTTGATATGAGTTTTGGAATTCAAGTAATTCCATGTAAGTGGATTTCAGCTTCTGTTACTGTGCATGTTTTGTTAATATTGTGCTTGCTGAATTGGGTCCTCTTTTCTTTTTATGTTTAGGTAATTTACTTTAAGAATTTCTGAATTAGGTACTTTTTTCCAGTCAAATTGAGACGAAAATCTGAATTCTTTCTGTGATTCTTTGGTTTTCTGTTTGCTTGCTTGGAAAATGATGGAAAGCGAAACATTTCAGTGACCTATGAGTCCAAAAGACAAAAAACTTTTGTTCAATTTAAGTCTTTGGTTTGTTACACTTTGTTTTCTGTTTTTAGTTGGAAAGTGAAAGGAATTTCTTGTGTGAATTTCAGGAAAGAGATCTACTGTTTAAGCAGTGCTTGGAATTATTATAAAGTGAAAGAAAATTGCCTTTCTTTTCCTTTATTCTATTTAATTGCTTAAAATTCTGAAACATTTCCGTTCTGTATCACTCACTGGTTGACATAGATCGAATTCATTATACTGTAAGTTGAAAATTGTTCTGAATTGAGAAAATGCTTCAATGTGAAAGAACTTTGAATCCTGGGTATCTTGAATTTAAAACAATGGAATCCCTTTACCATTTAGTAAGCCGCACCCGTTCCATTGTTTTAAATTAGCAATCAAATTGTTGCACAGTAAAATTTTACTCTTACATGATTTAAACCTTTCTTTGATCAAATCTTATTGTCACAGGATTTGCAGTCGGACTGTAATTTTGGATTCAATACAACCCATATTTGCTAGCGCGCAGAACGTAGACACAGCTATTGGAAAACTCCAATCATGGACTAACAACCGTTGTTTGATGAAGGACCGGGGGATTAACTGCTTTAAGACAATCAGACTGTTGGATTGGAAAAATAATTGAGGTATTGCACTTGAATCTCCTGACAACTTAGCGCTTACTTTTGTGATTGATTTTGTGATCAGTAGTCACCTGTTTCTTTCGGTTCATTTACCTGGTTTTGCTTTCTTTGATATGGTTATCCAATCCAGCGTGCTGAAATACTTGATTATATCATTATCAATTGCAACATTCCTTTCAGGGTAAAGATAACCTTCTTTTCATTAGTGGTAGTTGACATGGCATTGCCTTTACGATACTTCAGCTGCCTTGTGATAATCAAGGAATAAAACTAAGTACATAGTTTATTTCTTTAGTTTTTTGTTTTGCTTAAAGTAAACTTGTTATTTGATTATTCTCAGTGTTATTAACTTCATCGGAGCATTGAAGATGAAAGAGTTTTGTTTTTCCTTGGAGTAGGACATCTGATTCGAAGATAAACCCCAGGATACTCCTCTGAAGTTCCCGAGCAAATCAAAAGGCAGAAAATATAATGGGAAACACAATGCAAAAACCCCAAGGAACAGAAGTAGAAGGAACAGAACAGTTGCAACAAGAAGAAGATTCAAACTTTACTTGTGAGATTTGCTCCGATCCTATGCTATCAACCAGAAATTTCAAGAATGGTATCGTGTGTAAACATCCATTCTGCTTGGATTGCATAACCAAATATATTGAAATAACAGTTGAGGAAACCTCTGGCTGCATTGAATGCCCTGGACTGAACTGCAAGCAACTGTTAGACCCTCTCTCATGCAGGCCTATCATCTCAAAACCAATATTTGAGAAATGGTGTGATCGTCTATGTGATTCAATGGTTTTAGGGTCTGAAAGTTGCTATTGCCCGTACCGAGATTGCTCAGTGTTGGTTTTGAATGAGTGTAAGGACAAGCTGAAAAAAATAAATTGTCCTAACTGCAAGAAAAATTTCTGTTTCCTATGCAAGATTCCTTGGCATACAGGATATCGGTGCAGTGAGAGCAGACATCTAAGAGATAGGAATGACATTCTGGCTGGTGAGTTGATTGAAGAGAAAAAGTGGACTAGATGTTATAATTGTAGTCACTCTGTTGAGCGAGTTAGTGGTTGCAGAGATATAAAATGCAGGTGTGCTCTCTCTCTGTGGAAATTTTTTCTTTCTTTCAGTAACATTTTATTTTGACAATAGATTGTTATTGTTTGGATTATGCAACACAGTTTCCAATATCATAATATATGAGAAAATAATATAGAGCAACATTGTACTATTGTTTAATGCTCATTAAAAGATGTTATAATGGCTGAAAACAATTATATTTTTCAAAATTAGAAAAAGTAATGATTCGATCTGTTAATTTGGTTAAACTGGAGTCATGGAGTATATTAGCTAACTTATCTGAGAACTTTTATGCTTGAATGACAAAGTTCTATTCAGTCTTTCTCTCAGCTCTCAAATATAGTTGAATTCAAAATGTGGGGTTGAAGGTTTTCTCCATTCAAAATGAATTCAAAGATAGAATGGAGCTATACACGAGGTAGATTGTATATTTCTGATTTATTTTGATTATTAATGCAGATGCGGTTTTCGGTTTTGCCATCAATGTGGAGGACCATTCCATTCTGGCCTTTGTAAGCACAAGCGCTGTGGATATGTTCTTTGCAATCTTTTCATTTTTCGATGTTATTAGCTTTCTGCTATTTTGTTTTTTTTGAAATACATTCCCTCCCATTAAGAAAAGGTAGACTCACAGTTGCACAGGCCATGCCCAAAAAAAAAAAAGGTTGTAAATGACGTTTAAGAAAATAGGTTGTAAGAAAAAGGTTGTAAATGATGTTCTTCTCGAACAAAATATAATAATAAAGGAATAGTTTGTTCAATGGTTGTGTTGCTGCTTACCACTGTTAGGAAGACTTGTTGATAATTAGTGTTGAAAAGGCATAGCCAAAGTGCAGCAGAAAGGCCAAAGAAGACTAAAACAAGATCGTTAGCGAAGAAGGCACCAATAAGAGAAAACAGGCGAAAGAATGAAAACAAGAGCTAGAGGAAGCATAGTTGACCCAGAAAGCAATGAAGCCAGATACCCTTGGAAGACAGGAATGATAATGCGGTAACTGACAGTAGCAGGCCAAAACCAAAAATTTGTCATAACCTCAGAAACGCAGCAGATACGAGAAAAAAAAAAAAAAAACTAGCACCCCAAGCAACAGAGTTGAATCCCCGTAACAAGATTAGCATCAGCAGAAATGTTTGGCCCGCAGAAGATATGATCAAAACTGATATCAGCCAAAAAACACTTTCAAGCATAAATTGAAATCCATCACCGATTTTCCTCAGGTAAGCAAGTACTGGTTAGTTCAATGGCGTCAGGAGATGAACAACAATGACATTCCAGGTGCCCTCTTCACTTATTTCTACAGTGAAAGTTCTATTTTGTTGATCGGTTACATACAAATATCCAATCATTCTAATTTGTGTTTGCCATGTATGTCCCCAATTAAATTTCATTGTTGGTTGAAATTATTTTACACCATTTTACTTGTGAGATTTGCTCAGAACCTGGATTGCCAAAGGAATATTTTGTCAACAAAAATTATTGTACACACTCTTTTTTGCCGAAAATGCATTGCCAAATACATAGAAGTCAAAAGTCCTGGACAACAGTACAGCAAATATAAAATGCCCTGGATTGGAATGTGGACACCTTTTGGACCCTGTCTACTGCAAGCCTATCATCATCTCTCCAGCTTTGTTTGTGAAATGGTCTGATCTCTTGTGCGAGACTTACGTTTTAAAGTGGGGTAGAACCTATTGCCCTTATAGGGTTTGTTCAGAATTGATTGTGAATGAAAGTGGTGGAACTGTGAAGAAATCAAAGTGTCCAAATTGTAGCAAAGACTTCTGCTTTCAGTGTGGGGTTGAATGGTATGCTGGTTATCGGTGCGATGAGATTGAAGGAACAAGAGATATGAATGATGTTCTCTTGAGGCAGCCTGCAAAAAATAAGAAGTGGCCAGCTTGTCCTTGTTGCCGTCGCTGTGTTGAGCTTGATGGAGGCTGTGCTGTCATGACTTGCAGGTTTGTGATCCCTCTAAGATAAATCGCAGTGCTCCATATTTTGTTGCTTTGATTTAATTACATCTCTTTGTTTATTTGTAATTATAGACAATAAATTTTACTAATATTACCATATATTGATAAAGATTTGACAGTAAAATGTTTCACTTATTTTTTTCCCGTCTTTTATTTCTCTTATGGAACCAAATGAGAGAGATATTTGTAAAATGAAATATTTCACTTTCTTTCACTTAATTCCTTTTCTTTTTCATTTATACAAAAATCAATATTTTAAAATTCAAACAGTTTTCACTTGAAATTACAAGCAGATTGATCAACCGTGTACTCGTCTGTTGAGAGACTTGTGTCTTCTGATGAATCTCAAAATCCCACCACAGTGAGATTTGAGAAGTAAACTTATTTTGTACAAAAGGAAAACAATTAAGAGCATGCATGACGAGCTTTTATCAATTTTGAATGCAGATGCAAGACGAAATTTTGCTATCGTTGAGGAACAAGGCTCTCAACCGGTTATCATCCCTGTAGGAAAACAGAAGCCATTCGAACGTGCTGTTTTGTATTTTTGGTTGCTCCGGCGTATCCTCCGGCCCCTTCCAGATCAAGAGACTAATCTCTTTCATGGTATCAACAAGCACCTTAAAGCAGGTTCCACAACAACCAACAAGGCTTCAAAGCGTGTTCGCCACATGAGGAGAACTGGCCTCTTGCTACTAGACGAAACCCTCGTTCGTAAACAGATAGACGATTGAGTTTCTAACAATCTCATTTCACGAGTATTTAGAATAGGTTTTGTGCTTTCTTACATTATAAAGTAAAAAATTACTTTTTTTATATATAAAAGACTCGATAATGAAAAATAACACTCATATGTCTACAACACTTCTTCCATGATATTATACAATAAAAAGGAAAATTATTTTAAATTCACTATTTTTTTGGATTTTCTGGCTTATTTTCAATGGTTTTAGTCCCAACATCGCGAAATATTTCATTCTGACAATTGCTTTTCCAAAAAGTATTCATCGAGTATGGCAATGGCTGTTTTGTCATTACATGAAGGTATATGATCTCTTCTCTCTATAGAATAAAATCAGACTAATTTTTTGTTCTTGTTTTTGTTCTTGGTATCTTAATTACTTCTCTTTCTTTCCATTGTTTCGTTAGAGTTTGGATTTTTTGTATTTAAAATTATGTTTTAAAATTGTATTTGACATGAAAAAATATTAAATTTGTATTTTTTTAATGTATTTTTTTTATGATTTTGATGGGTTGATGTTAAAAATAAAAAGAAATTAAAATTTTTATTTAAATATATTATCGAAAAAAAATTAAAAATATTTTATATCATAATATTAATAAGAGGGGAAAAAATCCTGGCACAATTATATCTCCTAATGAGGTTTTAAGTAATTAATTACCTAAACAGTTGAACCTATCCAATCCCATCTCTACAACAGTATGTCAAATCTATTTGATAGATGGTGTTACCTCTGCCTAGATTAGAGAGGTAGATTTATCCGATTTCTGTCTTTAATATTGAGTTGAGTGTTTTCGCATCTTTTTTTTTTTTTTTATGAAAATGAAGCCGAAAATATAATTTTGCTTGTGCTGTATGTATTGATCAGAATCCGATGTGAAATCTGGAAACCGAGAGAGGGCGAAAGGTGTAAAAAAATCAATTTAATTTAAATTTTAAAGTTATTCAATATATGATTTATATTATTTTATAATATATATTCTTAAATAAAAATTCTTTAAACTTAAAACTTGTATAGGCTCACGTTATTTTATAATTAGTTTTTATCAAATAAATAAGGATGGTGAAATTCGAATTCGTGACTACTTAGTCATTAAGGTTCTGATATTATGTTAAAAAACCAATTCAACATAAAAATTGAAACTATTAATCAGGTTCCACGATATGATTTATATTATTTTCTAAAATGTCAAAAAACTAATTTAACCCAAAAGTTTAAACTGATAAATAAGATCTTAAGATATGATTTATATTATTCTATAACACATCTCCTCAAGTGAAAGCTCTTTAAACTTAAAACTTGCATAGGTTCACGCTATCTTATGCTTAATTTTTATCAAATAAATAGGGATGATGAAATTCAAATTCGTGACTATTTGATTATCAAAGTTCTAATATCATGTTAAAGAACCAATTCAACTTAAAAGTTTAAATAATTAGATTAGATTCCAAAATATGATTTATATTATTCTTTAATAAGTCAAAAAACCAATTCAACCCAAAAATTTAAATTAATAGATAAGGTTTCAAGATATGATTTATATTATTCTAAAAAGATATACATATAAGATGAAGAGTCATGTACTTTACTACACACCCCCCTCCCTCCTAATTCTTGGGCTATATTCTGGCCTAGATATTTGTTATTTTTTAAATTTATTTTAAATTATATAATTTAGATCTTTTTAAATTTTAAAAAATTAATTTTGATATAAAAATATTTTTTGTATTATTTTCAGTTTATTTATGTTTGACATTTTTTTTATTATGATATTTTTTTTAATTCCACCATTAACTAAGAAATTTAAAGTAATAAATCTTAAATCAGGATTAAATTGTCTGAAATTAAATTTTAAAGATAAAAATGAATTACCAAAAAGTATATAGTTGGTCCACAATGTTATGTGAGTTCACTGACAGTGCTAACTACATTTAAAATCCCACACATATTAGTTTCTTACTTAATAATAATAATAATTTCAAGAGAGTATGTCATAAGCCATACATTGTTAGATATTCTTTTCTAGGGGACCACTTTGGTGGTTTGATCATATCCTAGATGAGTGTACAAAAGCAAGTGGATAAATGTAGTTTAGGGTGTGTTTGATGCATGGTTGGTAATGGTTTTTTTTTTTAATTTTTTTAAAAAAATTTAAATTATTTTAATCTACTTATATTGGAAATAAATTTTTAAAAATATAAAAAATATTTTTTAAAAATATTTTTAAAATAATCTCCATCAGTAGATCAATCACTCATTTAATACATGTCCCTCTAGAAAATAAAAAAGAAATAATTGTTAACCTTCAAAGAAAACTTAATTGTCAGGTTTTGAATTTATTTTTTAATAATTACGAGTTTGAGTTCTTTTAAATCTATTAAAAATTTACATTATCGTTAATTTTAGAACTTATATAATAAATCAAGATATACATAAGTTGTCCTGAATATTACATTAATAAAAGAAATAATTGTTGCCTAATTATCAAAACAAATAAAACTTATTATAAATAAACTCAATCCCCAGAAATCATTTATTCTTCAGCTTCCTTCTCTACCTTTTAATACAGTTAACGAATTGAAGGCAACAAAATGGATGCCTCATCGTCCTCTTTCCTCTCTGCAATACAAACTTCAAAGCTCCTCACCGGTACCATGGCAATGACCATTCCTAAATCTGCTGTCACAACCACACCATCATTTCTATCTCGTCATCTTCCTTCCCTCAATGTATCATCAGTTAGAATTGAAGAGAAACCCCAGAACTCAACTACAAGACCTACCACCAGCCGAACTTCACGCCATGCATCATCAACAACAACCTTGCCTGCTGCAACAAAACCAACACCATCAACAAGGAAATCTCCTGCAAATGATAGACGAGTTGTAGAGCCAAACCAGCTCACCATGATGTTTAATGTATTGGAAGGCGTCATCAACAACTTCATAGACCCTCCGCTTCGGCAATCAGTTGATCCTAGATATGTACTTAGTGATAACTTTGCTCCAGTTGATGAACTTCCTCCAACTGAGTGTGAGGTAATCCATGGATCTCTACCATCATGCCTTGATGGTGCATACATCCGCAATGGCCCTAATCCTCAGTACCTCCCTCGAGGACCTTACCATTTATTTGATGGTGATGGCATGCTTCACTCCATCAGGATCTCCCAGGGGAAAGCCACTCTCTGCAGTCGCTACGTCAAGACTTACAAATATACCATGGAGCGTGATGCTGGGGCTCCACTTCTTCCAAATGTGTTCTCTGGATTCAATGGACTTGCTGCCTCCGCAGCTCGCGGTGCTCTCTCTGCTGCTCGAATTCTGGCTGGTCAATTTAATCCAGCCAATGGTATTGGTCTGGCAAACACTAGCTTGGCGTATTTTGGCAACCGACTCTACGCATTTGGCGAGTCGGATCTACCTTATGCTGTGCGTTTGACATCAAATGGAGACATAGAGACGCTGGGTCGTCATGATTTTGATGGAAAGCTGCTGATGAGCATGACTGCTCACCCCAAGGTAGACTTGGAGACAGGGGAGGCCTTCGCTTTCAGATATGGTCCCGTCCCTCCATTTCTAACGTACTTTCACTTCGATGGAAATGGAAATAAACAACCAGATGTGCCCATATTTTCCATGACGAGACCTTCTTTCCTCCATGACTTTGGAATTAGCAGCAAATATGCTATATTTGCCGACATACAGATTGGGATGAACCCCATGGAAATGATATTTGGAGGGGGCTCACCTGTGGGTTCGGACCCAGCAAAAGTATCCAGGCTTGGAATCATCCCTCGATACGCAACGGATGAGTCAGAGATGAAATGGTTCGATGTGCCAGGGTTCAACATCATACACGCTATCAACGCATGGGATGAGGAGGATGCCGTAGTCATATTAGCACCAAACATTTTATCAGTAGAACACACAATGGAGCGACTGGACCTAATCCATGCCTTGGTTGAGAAAGTGAGAATAGACTTGAAAACAGGCATAGTTACAAGAAACCCGGTTTCAGCTAGAAACCTGGACTTTGGTATGATTAACCCAGCTTATTTAGGGAAAAAGAACAGATTCGTGTACGCAGCAATTGGTGACCCTATGCCAAAGATATCAGGGGTGGTGAAGCTGGATGTGTCCAAAGGAGAGCGGCAGGAATGCACGGTGGCTAGCAGGATATTTGGGCCAAGATGCTATGGTGGTGAGCCTTTCTTTGTAGCAAGGGAGCCTGAGAATCCAGAGGCAGAGGAAGATGATGGGTACGTGGTGTCATATGTTCATGATGAGATAGCAGGAGAGTCCAAGTTCTTGGTGATGGATGCAAAATCACCAGGGCTTGATATTGTGGCTGCCGTAAGGTTACCTCGGCGGGTTCCTTACGGCTTCCATGGACTTTTTGTGAAGGAAAGTGACCTGAAAAAGCTCTAGCTAGCAACCAGAAGCAGGCTGCAGGACATACGGTAGTTACTTTTACGTGAAAAACACTAAATGCATATGGATTGAAATTACAAACAATCTTCAGCACAGGATTAAACTGTATGCAATGGGTACCCACAATGTCACATGTAAAGTTTGATCATAATTACCTAAGAACCCGCTTGTTATCTTTCAAGTTCGGATAAAATTATAGATTCTAATTACTGTTATCAATATTATCAATAAATTTTACAAGTTTTTGTTTCATTGAATTGTAGTGAAAAAAAAAAAACGATTATCATGAAAAATCTCAAGCAAATCAAGCACCACCAATTCCAAACTGCGTTTGTTTTCACGTTTGGTGATGTTTGGATATCAATCAGTGGTGCCAATGTCGAGAAAGCAATAATTTCAGTGGCTGTGTTAATTTCTCAAGCCTCTTCTTTTTTCCATTCTAGTTTTCTTCGAATAGATAAATACACGCAATCTAATCTATTTTTTTGTATTGTTCTTTCATCAAAATTTTAAATCTTTATTCCCAAGTAAGATATGATGATGATGCGACGTTTAACAAAGCAAAGGAAATTGATACGCACAAACATCTTCAGAAAGAAACACGATAAACCCTCAGGGGTGTGCAAATTTCTCAATTCTCCATTATTGATGGCCATGGAACTATAAAATGAGATAAATAATGTTTTGTATCGTATTATATAAGATGTTTTTTAAAAAATATTTTTTATTTAAAAATAAATTAAAATAATATTTTTCAGATTTTTTTTATTTTTAATATCACAATATTAAAATGATTCCAAAATACTAAAAACATTATCAATTTAAACGCATCAAAAATGAAAAAGAAAAACAAAATAATATAGAATTGAGAATTTTTGCTAAATAAAAGAAAAGATAATTAGAAAATGAAAGCTAAAATTCTGAAAAATGAATAATCTTGAACAATTCCAAAATTTTTCTCGACATATCTCACCTCTCTATAACTACTTTAGATTTCAATAACCAAAATAGAGTATTTCTATAGAATAATGTTTTCAAGTTAGTGATCACCGACCATCTTTTGTTTTATAAGAGGTGACCATGCAATTTAGGCTAGGTAATGTATATGTAACCTCAATGAATCGAGTATAGAGTTTGAATCACGAGGGCAAGCTCTTTGAAGAAATGGGGATG
>Ga0325402_1006710_pt1 | contig 10906 bp, 7 predicted proteins | sample PopdelMetagenome_22_FD_207212 | JGI IMG/M metagenome (GOLD analysis project Ga0325402, IMG submission 207212) | Populus deltoides microbial communities from Bellville, Georgia, United States - Xylem-PdKOR-R3 | ecosystem: Host-associated > Plants > Phyllosphere > Stem > Wood/Secondary xylem...
CCCCTTTTTCTGCTATATACTAGTGGAAGCACAGGAAAGCCAAAGGTAATGAAATTCCTTAGTTAGACCAAGGCTCTCCTTTTCTTGTTTCTTGTTTCTTTGCTTTTCTAAAATAAATGGTTTCAAAGGGAGTTCTTCATACAACGGGAGGATACATGGTTTACTCTGCAACAACATTCAAGTATGCTTTTGATTACAAACCATCTGACGTCTACTGGTATCCATGAAACTACGACCTGTCTTGTTGTTTCTTTCGCTTTCTCTGTTTGAAGTGGCTCCTTAACCTGTTCAATTTTTATTTTTGAATTTTTTTCTTGGCGTTAGGTGCACAGCTGATTGTGGTTGGATCACCGGGCATAGCTATGTGACTTACGGACCCATGCTTAATGGAGCATCTGTTGTCGTATTTGAAGGGGTAACTTATTTTGAACTTACAGTCTGGAAAGTTCTCATTTATATTTTTTCTTTTAATCAGAGAACTGAGTTAACAAACCAGAAACTTCCATAGGTAAATCTGTGTAAACTTCTCACAATTCGAAATTCTATGACAGAAAATTTTGAATATAAACTCACGATCTTGATAGGGTGGACTAGGTTTCTATGGAGGAAAGCAAACTGGGGATGTGTTTTAAAGTCTATTTTTCATGTGAATACATTATCTCACAGATCAAAATATCTAAAGAAATTGTAAAAAACAGAATTAAAATTGAGTGTGTTAGTAGAATATTGACTGAAATTTTATTTGGTGGAAGATTCTAATAATTTAACTGAATATGGTGCTTGTGGAAGCAAATTAAGATATGCAATTATGTGGAAGCTATGTTTCTTTAAACATGGTCAAACTACTTTCTCCCTACCAGTATCAGCTTTCAATTCCAGTTATATGGTGTAACCTTCTTGGATTTGTAGAAATTTCATTTTTATAAAATGTATCTGCATGTCCTGCAGACTCCAACTTATCCTGATGCTGGGCGATGTTGGGATATTGTTGACAAATTTAAGGTGACAATATTCTACACTGCCCCTACCCTGGTGCGCTCCCTGATGCGTGAGAGTGATGAGGCAAGATATCCCCTACATTGCATATAATTTGTTAGTGAAGGCATTAATAAAGTTTATGAAAAGTAGGATGGTGTTATTCCCACTCCATTATCTTACATTATTCTAGTATATTTATTTTTTCTCCTGTTTTCTATTGTGCATATCCATGTTTAATTTGTTCTAAAAAGAAATTGTGGACATGCAACATTATTTTTTATTTGTTATAGAATATATTGTTTCTTAGTATAGTTTGTTTTTCTTAGTTCTATCAACACAAAAAAAATTAAATTGTTACAAAAGAAATGTGTTAGTAATTTATCTTAGTGCTAACAAAATTGGTTTGGGGAATTTATGATTGCCAATCAAGATAAGATTAAAATTTAACATTGCCTTTTGAAAGCCACGTGGTTGTTTTTTCATTTCCTATTTGCAAATTTGTTTGATATATGTTCATAGTTGCTCTTAACATGAGTCTCATTCCTTCTGAGCCCTGTTGTCCTGGGAAATGTAATTAACCAAAAAAAAAAAAAAAAGGGTGCATGAGAAGAAGGATCTGAAATTTTCAGTGGCTGTGAATGGATTGTACTTCAGCACTTTATTTGATCATGGCGGTGCTCTGGTTATATTATCTAGCAAATTATTATTGAAGTTACATTTTTTTTTAAGTTTATATTTATGGTGCTTTTATTTTCAAGTTTATATTTGTGCTATCGATTTTACATGCAAGAGCACACATGCATGGTTAAAGGAGCTCTTCAAGCAAGTATTGTGAATGACATGTTAATCTCAACTATTGTTTGGTAATGCAGCATGTTACTCGCTATTCACGCAAGTCCTTACGTGTCCTTGGAAGTGTAGGCGAGCCCATTAACCCAAGTGCATGGAGGTTTTTAGCTATATTAACTTTTTCTTGATCTGGAAACTGGTCTTAGTTTAGAAAGAATTCTTAATGCATTTCTGTTTCTTACAGGTGGTTTTTCAATGTAGTTGGAGACTCACGGTGCCCTATATCTGACACTTGGTGGCAAACTGAAACTGGTGGTTTCATGGTATTTTCGTATATTCTTTTTATTTGCTATTGGTGCAATGCCATCACTTCCCAATTGTAATTGTACTATAATTGTTGTCCATGGCTACCAGAAACTTCACAGAACTTCTATTTCTCTTTGTATTTTCTAGAAGTCTTTTATCATGACTTCACCATTGGAATATATTAATAATTGTATCTGTGGCTGCCTGTTAGATTACTCCACTACCAGGTGCCTGGCCACAGAAGCCTGGTTCTGCTACTTTCCCTTTCTTTGGTGTTCAGGTTTTTATGCAATCAAACATCTTATCCCTTTTTCATTTAATATCTTCCCCTGGTCTATGCCTCCCCACCCTTCATCAATCTTCTTCTGTTTCAATTGTAGCCTGTCATTGTTGATGAGAAGGGTGTTGAGATTGAAGGAGAGTGCAGTGGGTATTTGTGTTTAAAAAGCTCATGGCCTGGTGCATTCCGAACTCTTTATGGGGATCATGAACGATATGAAACCACGTACTTCAAGCCATTTGCTGGCTATTATTTTACTGGTGACGGCTGTAGCAGGTTTTCTAAAATTTCAATGACATTTCCATTTTTTAATCTGCACCATTTTATGTGTACTTAATTTTGGATTTTGATGGTGTCCATAACGGCTTAACCTTGAAGCTTTGTTTCCATTGTTATCTGGGATCCAAGAATTTCCAAAAGACTACTGATGGCTTACATCCATGTCACAGGGACAAAGATGGATACCACTGGCTAACTGGAAGAGTTGATGATGTCATCAATGTGAGGTATGTTTCGGGTCTCAAGCCTTTCCCTTTCTCTCTTTTTTTTCCTGCACGTATTCCTGCGAAGTATAAATAAATTCAGTGACTTGAACACTTTTTAATGAAGTACAGTGACCTCTCCCCCTCCCTGTAGTTGAAATTTGCGTTATTTCTTCTATGGTTGCAAGTGTGCCATTCTTTTCATTGTCACCTTGATAATATGTGCAGTGGTCATCGTATTGGAACTGCTGAAGTTGAATCTGCTCTTGTTTCACATCCAAAATGTGCAGAAGCTGCTGTGGTTGGTGTTGAGCATGAGGTACTCAATGTCCCTATGTTTTTGAGAGAACTGTTAAAAATTTCTTTCTGCAGTATTTCTAAACCTTGGTATCTTTCTGTTGTTAGGTTAAAGGACAGGGGATTTATGCCTTTGTTACCCTTGTGGAAGGTGAACCTTACAGTGAAGAACTTCGGAAAAGTCTTATACTCACAGTGCGGAAGCAGGTCTGTATTCAATAGAGCAGCTTGACCAGCTTTTCAAACGTATTATGCTTGCTCATTAGTGCACTCGACATGTGGTGTTTTCTCACATTTTCAAAGTTGCATCTTTTATATTTAGTAGGGTTCATGCTGGACCCTACTCTACTGTGCAAAAAAAGGAGGCCCTTGAAATCATGTAAAGACGTCTTTTGTGCATACATGGTCAAAGTTTCTTGTCTGATACCCCCTCATCTGTTTAGTTTTGTCAAGCCTAATACATATCAGATTCCTTTCATCTGTTTGGCTGGCTTATTTGGAGTGATTTTAAGCCATACAATCCTTAATTGATAAAAGGAGGGTGTTGCGTAAAAATACATGTTTTCTATTGGCTGCACTTACTGGAGCCTTATTGTTCCATCTTTCAGATAGGAGCATTTGCAGCACCTGATAAAATTCACTGGGCGCCTGGCCTTCCAAAGACAAGGAGTGGAAAGATAATGAGGAGAATTTTAAGGAAAATTGCTTCCAAGCAGTTAGATGAACTCGGAGACACCAGCACACTTGCGGAACCACATGTGGTGGAGCAACTTATAGAACTTGCTGATTGCTGAATTTCCTAACTCGCGGCATGGGAGGTCACTACCGCAAGTTATATTAGAGGCTCTCTCCAAGCTCTCATTAACCATGACAGTTACTCCAGTTCAATAAAGTTCCTACTATCTATATTTCATTTATTTGAGGGTACTCCCATGGCTTCTGCCAATGTGCCATGTTCATCGAATACTAGTGATTCCAATTGTTTATTGTCTGTCCAAGAAATGCGTACAACTTTGGCTGCTTCTTTCTGATGCAACGTATGAATGAGCAGTTTTTGATCCTCGGCTTGCATTCTCAGTCTTGTTTGAAGGCCAGGATTTTTTCCTACACGCTTCATGGTTTTAGTAACACCAATTTGTTGTCTGGTCGGAGTATCACAGGAGGAACTGCAATAAATATGCAGTCGAGTCATGAAGGTGTGGCTGAGGCAACCACCACACTGTCTACTGGTTTTGACTTCTTGCATAAGCAATAAGAAAAACTGTGTTTTTAAAAATTTTAATTTTTTTAAGTAAAATTTAATATGATTTATATGTTTTGGATCGTTTTGATGATGTTAAAAATAATTTTTAAAAAATAAAAAAATATTATTGGTATATATTTCGGCATAAAAAATTATTTGAAAAGCAACTACTATTACAGTGCCAAGCATGTAAATAAATAGCTTTATTTGTGTTGGGATGTGTAGTGCTAGTTTAAAATGTTTTTTATTTGAAAATATATTAATAATATTTTTATTTTTTAAAAATTATTTTTGATATTAATTAAAAAAAATACCAGTTCCAAGTTCCAACACGATACTCTTAAACTTGCTTCCAAAAATTTTGTTGCGTGGAAAACTTCATTTGAACCTTCGTTGAAATACCAAAACCTAGGCCTCACTGATGTAATCCTGCCTATCTTGAATGGTTTGGAAAAAAAAAAAAAAAATCAAATTTCAATGGCTTGGTTTCTATCTTGCAGAAGATGTTTGGCATGCTCCGATTTTCTTTCCGACACAAGTTGCAGCTGAACATTCAATTTCAGGAGCTCACTTTGGAAGCCAGCCGTAGCTAGGTATAGCTGCATTAGGCAACCCCCTTTCTCCTTCAAGGAAACGTCTCATTTTATGAACTTGATGGAACACGTTGAAATTGTAAACTTCAGACGATCAGTAACAAACTCCATGAATGCAGCATCTAGATCAATGCCCTCAGTAGAAAGAAGCCTCGAACTTAAACCGAATCTGGCACGAGGAGAGAACAAAAGGCTATAAAACTGCAAAACATCACTAGGAAAATGCCCTCAAATGCGAGAAGCCTCAACTTAACACTCGAATCTGACAAACAAAAAGGTGCAAAATTGCAAGATGCCACGAGATTATAACTAACATAAAGTTGCATGATATGCCATGGCTGGCTAGCTGTCCGCATCCCATCAACAACACTAATTGCACAGAAACAGCAAGCAAACAATTTGACAATTCTTTCGTTCCATGGTAAAATCGTGATTGTGAGATCCTCATGGAATAGTTTGACACATTGCAAGGATTCACGATCACAAAGAGGAAAGAGAGGAAAGAAAGAAACGAAGAGAAGAAAATGGAAACTGTTGGTCAACCGTAACAATCCAAAATATCTGATGATGAACAGCTGAACATGCAATTATTTAAGCAGAACAATCTTGTAATGTTTGATCAAATCACGGGCACCACCAGTCACAAAGGCCCACCAAACTTGATGAAAGCTTTCACAGTCCTGTGATAACACAACTCGTGAATTCCTAATCGGAATCCTCATAAACTTCTCCATCATCGGACAACTCATCAAATGATCGCATGTCAAGCTGGTAGCGAAGAATACCGCCAATTCCACCAAACCCCCTGCAAAACTGCGATCCCTCTTGTGATTTATTGGTGACGAATTCAAGTGTACAACCAAATCGCTTGTACTCATTGGCAAACCACTCAAGCAAGGGCATCTTCTCCTGAACCTCCAACTCTGCAGCAGTGGCTGAATCTCGAAAGTTATTCTGATCAGCCTCTTGCTCCTTGTTCAAGTGCTTTATGATTATTTCTCCTGTAGCACTGTTTTTCAGCGTGTACCTATTGATATCTAGATTTTCCCACACGATAAGGATTTCGACAGCACCCATTTCCAGAGCCTTCAATGTATCATCAACACCAAAGACATACTTCCCGGTATCCTGGCTGATCTCCTCAAAGTATTTCCCTATCAAACGTTTTTCCTGTATAAACTTCACATTTGATAGAATCTCAGCTGACAGCTCAATAGCTTGGTTGAAACCATTTTCTCCACCATATGAAACATCAACCACATTCAATATCTTGGCTTGCAACCGTGGGTCAAACATATCTGACTGGCTGAGCTCAGTCTTGAAGTCAGCTGAACCAGCTAGTATCAACCCAGCAACATTGGGCTGACTGGTAGCAGGATTGATGAAGAACTGGGTGGCAAGCTCTGCAGTTTTCCTCACATAGTTGTGCCGTTTTTCCATCCGAAGTCGAGCAAACCGCAGAGCAGACTGCCCTCCTCTACCGTGCTTCTTTGGCAAATCAACAGTAAATTTATGAAGCACTTCTCGCGTGTTTCCACTCAGTGTCCCAAATAAGGTGCCGTTCCCATCCATGACAATAAAACCAAACTTGTCATCAGACTCTAAGAGCTCATTGAGTGCTTCTGTGTGAAACTTGTTGTCACAGAGGTACAATGATGCATTTATAGGTTTGAAAGGTTCAAAATCAATTGTCACCTTCTTCTCTTTTCCATCTTCAGTAACAATTGTTCCCGTATAAAGCACCAGCCCATTCGGTGGAACCTTGTTATAAAGCTTCAGCCTCTGCTGAGCAGATGTAATGGCACCCAAGACAGACTGGCGGTTGACCCTACTTTTAATGTTTGAAGCAGTTCCAAATTCATCACCTAACATCTTTGTGACCCGAGATATTTGATCACGAGGAGGCATTATAAGAGATATCATGCTCGTGCCATTGCCCCTTGCAGACTCCAATGCCTTAATCAACTTTTTGATTTTCCATATCTCAATATTCTTATCCGATTCATGACCATCAGCCATGTTGATTAACTATAGGCCCAAAAAAACTATATGGTTACCCTGCATAGATACAAACCAACTCCGCATAAACAAGAAGATAAACTGTCCATCAGGAAAAAAGGCATAAATGAGTCTTTTGTAACAATACTTGTAGAACACGTAATGAATGTTATTTAAATTTTGATGTGATCGATTTTCTTATACTACGAATGATGCATTTTCTTTTCTATATGGTGAGAACTTTAGACAGGATAGCTTGTACTCATGAAGCTGCATGCAGATTTTTGCAAGAATTTGCGAGAAAGTAAACATTACAATTCCAAGATCCACACTCAAAACCCGTTCCCATTTATCTTCCAAAATGCAATGTCACTCATGTTATGAATGATCACTTTCTCAACACGTATTCATACATCAACTTGTGAAGTATTAGCATATAAGCACTTTGATTACAAACTAATATACATTGAGTACTTCTTTGGGTGTTTAAAAATTACATGAATCTGACAAGAAGCAATTCCCAAAAAAATTAGCATATCTTACGAGGCCAGTAAGTCACTTTCCCAGTATCAACAAATGAAAAATGGTGAGAAAGTGAAAAACAAATATAGATTTCACATGTCACTTTTCATCTGCACAGCTACCAAAAGAAAGAGGGGAGAAAAACCATAAAACATACACTTAAAACGTCCTCTAATATTTTATTTGATATCCATGGCTACCATATGCAAACAACTTTCAAGGTTCAAAACGTTCTAGCAGAATGCATTTCTTTATCACAGCAACATGTAGAGTTGGATCTAGCACCTTGAGTAATAATATGATCTAACTGATGATTACACCAACAGCTTCCATTAATAAAATAATGAAGCTAAAAACATTTACTGGGATACGTAAACTTCACATTGAAACCCATAAGATGGTTGATGTTTGAATCTCCATTCCACACCATTTCACGAGGAAGAATATTGCTGGATAAACTATACACTGATGCAAGAGCATACAGAAATGATGTTTCACAATAGGCCTTTCAAGAGAGAGGTTTCTGGCATAGCTAAGGCTAGGCAGAAAGACCTAGCTTGAGAGGATAATAAAGTAACAAGTAAAAATAATAGCGCAGAAGTAAATATTCTCATAAAGGGAGACAAATTACAGGTAAAGGTGAATTTTTTGAGTGTTTTTCATATTGTCCTTTTTGTTGCTGGATTAAAGGAAGACAATCAAGAGAACCAGGCATCAGTATCAAACTTGCAGCTGTGGAGATAGTGTATTACAAAGAAAAGAAAAATAGCATTTTATCTCATATAAGATCAGTTGGCGAGGGATCTGCTGGATAACGAAGCAATTACTGACAAAACTAGCAATATTTTTTAAACCATAGCAAACCTTCTAACAGTCATGTCAACTGACAAATCGAATCAATTAAAAATTCTCCATAGTTTCTTAAGATACCCACATGGAGAAAATCCTATTTCACACATTATAAAACAGAACCACAAAAGAAACAAGAAAGAGAAGGAAAGTAAACGGTGTCAACAGACTTTACTGCTATTGAAAAATATGACACCAGCATCTAGAGACGATGGCCTATCACTTAGGTGAGCAGAAACAGGATTTGCAAGTAAGAGAATCAAAACCATCCAAAAGCAAAGTCTCCATCTTGATGAAATATTTGGGCATCAAACAAACCAGAGCTGAGGTCATGAAGAAGGTCAAAGCTAAGTTTTGACCCTCTCTCAAGACACGAATCAAGCACACAAGTGATGCAAAAACACAGATTGGAAGATGAAAATTATCACCAGATCTACTTCCATAGTGTTGTGCTCTCTACTTGTAGAAAAAAGACATCCATTTTCAGACAAAAACATTAATAATAAGAAGACGAATAAAAAGCAGATGAAAAGAAGCTGAAACTCAGAAAATTACCTGTGAGAAGAAGAGCTCCCCTTCCTATGCAGGCGAAATGAGTACTCTGTAGTCACTCACTTGACTAGTCAAAGATGTTTCTTAGGGGCTAGGGCTTCCCTTTGCGCGTGCATGCTAAACCCCTCCTCCTTTTTTTCTTTTGTCCGATCCCCATATTTCTTTTTTGTTTTTCAACCTTCATCTCTCCTTATACTATTTTTTTATTCAACCTTTGTCTTTTAAGATTTTTTAGAAAAAATGGAAGAAGCTCACATTTATAACTGACCACTTGTAGAGAAAATCTGTCGCCGCCTCATGCAAGACATCTTTGCCAGCACCAGCCCTCAATTTCCACCTCGCCGAGATGTACCAAGAAAGATACTTAGGAAAGGTTTTTTGTCCGAGAAAGAAGAAAAACTTGTCTGTGGATTCAGCCACCTCTAAAGAAGAATTGACTATCAAGAAAGATCTTGGTCGCCCATATGATCTAAGTAGAGGATTTTCCCGTCATTAGCTTTTTCAACCAATGATAGTTTTTAATGAATAATCTCAAACCATCAACTAAAAGTGTGCGTGTGTAAACTTTCTTTCTTGAACTAGTTTGGTCACCATCTTTGACGACAGCAGCAGCAGCAGCAGCAAAATGCAAGAGAAAAGGGACAAATGATGTGTATCGCCGAGGGATTGATTCGGTTTTGTGTTTCTGTTCTTGCCAATTCAATTGTGTTAGGCCAATTCTCCATCCATATACATCAACAGGTTGTTTGTAATTTCACTGCACATTCTTAGCACTTCATACTTAATAAAGTTGGTTAAATTTGTAACTACTGTGAGTGGAATGTCATAGTGGCAATATCATTGACCATGTATTAGATTAAATTAAAATTAAATTTTTTTTTGGATTGAATTTAATGGTTTGCATTTGGTTGTTTAAATATAGAGATATTGTAATATCATGAGAAAAATATGATGCTCAATTAATATTTAGTTTGGCACAATTAAATTAAAATTTATTAATTTAAAATAATTAAAGCTTTAAAGACCATATTAGAAACTAAAAACAAATACGAGAAACTACAGGGAATGGATAATTAAAGACCGGATACGGCATGCAATCCACATGTCAGTGTATGAGGGGAGCTGTTGTGCTCTAGCGAGGCATGCGACTTTATTCGATGTTAGAACACCGCTATTGAGTGTGTTTGGTATTGCGGTTGCTGTTGTGGTTTGAAAAAAGTTGTTTTATAAAAAGTACTTTTAGTTGAGGTTGGTTTGAAAAAATAGGTGTTTGGTTAAAACTGTGGTTGAAATTGAGGTTGAAGAAAAAATAGTTTAATATGTTTGGTTAAAAAAATGCTTTTCAAATTGAGGTTATGAAATAATTAAAAATATTTTTAATTTAAATATTGTAGATTTAACTACTATTATTACATCATGAAATAAATAATATTGATATCAAAATTTATTTATTATTCCATTAAACTACATGCAATGTCATCATCACATACGAAATCTATCTAATAATGACTATATTTTTCATGGTTTTTTAAGCACGCAACAACAAAAACTAAATTTTTTGTTACGTCATCAAGCGATATCCTTCTAATTTAATGAATAAAACACAATTAAAAAAATAAAAACTGAATTTTTTTTAACTGAGTCGGACCCGGCAAGAACATAATTGGAATTGCGATCAAATTTCACAAATGTCACGTCATCATGCGATATCCTTATAATTTATATAGTGTTATTAAATAATATTAAATACTAGTTTTTCAAGTAAAACTCAATTTTTTAAAAAAAAATTTACAATTTTATTACGTCCAAAATTTATTCGACAAGAACTACAGTTTTCATGATTTTTTGAGCGTGCAATAAAATTAGGTAACATATTATCAGGAATAAAATTGAGATTACAGTACGAGTAAATTTAATTCACCTTAAACTAATTTTTTTAAAAAACAAAAAAAAAATTAGAAGTTCATATTTACGTGAACAGTGCGAGTGAAATAAATTAACTGCACTAGTTTTTTTT
>Ga0325402_1006716_pt1 | contig 10903 bp, 8 predicted proteins | sample PopdelMetagenome_22_FD_207212 | JGI IMG/M metagenome (GOLD analysis project Ga0325402, IMG submission 207212) | Populus deltoides microbial communities from Bellville, Georgia, United States - Xylem-PdKOR-R3 | ecosystem: Host-associated > Plants > Phyllosphere > Stem > Wood/Secondary xylem...
TTTTGAGTTTGATATGATAAAATGACAATATATTTTACAATTTCAATTTGTTATGTTTGACAACCAAGAGACCATGAAAAAAACAAATGCACTTCGTGTAATTTTCAATAATTTATATTAAACTTCTATTTTCTTAGTCAAATCACAAATTTAAAAACATTTCATAATCTTTTCCTATTAATTTGTCGTTGTATCGTATTAAACCTTAATTGTTTAATAAAATGTTCCAATGATTTTTATTTTGTTTAGTTTTTATATGGAAATTATAATAGCTTTATTTTAGAAATCTTATCTAATTCCAACTGTTACTCAATATTTATTTTTTTAGAATAGTAAAAGAATAAGAGGAATAGTAAAAGAATAAGAGGTTTAACATGTTTAAACCGTATATATTTGTGATATCCATAAAAATTCTAGCTCAACCATATATATCCGACTCACTAGGGTAAAAAAAAAAATCAGATTTATATTTTGTAAATTATTAGAAATTGGATAGGACACAATTACAAATCAAAATCCAACCAACTATATCTTTTAATATCTCTAGATGCTAAGACGAAGAAAATTTATGCACCTCTTCTAATTCTAATATAGTTACCGTGCTGGATCGCTCTTTACTGTTCCCGTTTGAGAAGTTTCAAACGCTCTAGTTTGATGAACATTAATAAACAGTTATGGCCAGTCTAAAGGTTCCTTCTTGTGCTCGCTTAAATTCCAAGCTCCTTGAGCAATCTCATCGAACAGCTGCTCCCAGCCCCAACTCGAAAACCCCAAGAAAAACCAGTAGTCAGATACGCATTGATTTCCTGACCTGATCTCTTCAATTTCATGTAGTGTTGCTGACTGGCCTAGAAAGTAAGTACCCGGTGCAACTTCGGGGTATTGACCTCCGACTGCTCTTCGAGTCAGAGCAACAAGAGGCATTCCGCGAGTTACAAGTGGACCACCAAACGATAGAGGAGCCTCTTTTAGCAGTTTTGACTCTTCTTCCAGTTCTTGCAGAGTGTCCCATCTCAAATGCTTATTGTAAATCAGACCTTGAAATCCTGTATTTTGATCAGACTTGACGATGAGAATCCTTGACTTGTCAAATGGTTGTGTGTTAAGCTTTTCAGTAGCGACCAGGATTGAGCCAACTGCCACCTGAGATACCGTATCATGCAAGCCTTTGGATGTGTGAGATTTGGTCTGACCATATTCCACATTTCTCTTTGGAGTTAGGTCCTTTAAAAGGACTTCATGGGATTTATCTTCTGCAGCAGTCGAAGCATCCTTCAGTGAATTGGCACCCTTTTTTTCAGCAACAGTCCATAGAATTCCTATAAGATTGAATTAAAAAAGAATTCTATAATGCATCAAGTAAAATCTTCTGAATAAAAATGCAAACAAAGCGTCACAGCAGTGCTATAAGATGCACATTTGCTTCAACATGACAGTTGAGAACGGGAAAAGTTCAATTTCCTAGTGTTTAGCTGAAGCATAACAGCAACAGGAAACATGAACACCAATAGAGCTTATTACATTTACTCTACAAGTCCTACAATTTTTAAAAAAATTCCTATAATTTTGTTATATTTCTGCTTTAGGTATTGGCTCTTTTTCTTCTTTTATTTTTAAGATAATACCTTTGTGTAACTGGGATTTCATTGTTAGCTAGCCATTATAATTGTTGAAAAAATCCACATCATGCCTCCATGTTGAATTGGAATTGCTACACATTCTCGAAATTTAACTATGAATCTGATGCGTTACATGCAAAGAGCAGCCATAACCAAATTTGGCAGATTCCAAAATCAGAGGTGTTAGTTGATCACAACTAACCAAATAGAGGCATGATGTGGATTTTTTTTGAAAAACACTAAGCTTTGCAAAAGTGTGAACTAGGAGAACATAAATGCTTATCAATCTCCTTCAGCTACTATTCCATCAAATGTCATTTACCAAGGATGAGATGTTCTTGTCAAAAAATTACCATTTTCACTGGTGAGATGTCGAGAATTACTTCCACGGTCAGCTAAAAAAGCAATAACATCAGCTACAGCCATGTCTCCTTCATAACAGACAGTATTCTTACTTTCTGCAGGAAATAACAACAGAGTAGGATAAACTTCCCTCTGCACATCAACATACACCAGAAAATAGAAAGTAAGTGTCACAGTATAGCTGTAAGAAAAAAACACATTGGAGCGTGGACCATTACTGTAAGGCATACCTGATTCATTGATTTTAGAATCAAACTGCAATCGTTCATCGTGCAATCCATTAAGAAGATTTTGGGAAGCTTCTTTAGGTTATCTGTCACATAATACATTTCATTTGTCAAATTCATACCAATTCATATAGAAAAACCATTTGTCTGGCCAAAAATGTAGATTTTACTTAAGAAAAATTATAGAAAGCAACCATGCAACAACAAATGACTTTTCCCATGTCAAACAGGTAAGAGAGCCAAAACCAGCCAGGTTTTACTAGTCAGAATGAATTCCTTGAGAATTAGAACCTCTAAAACATTCCATAATTATGAACCAGTTAATTAACCCTGGATCATAATTGGAAATTAATTTGCAACCTTTCTGACCTAGTCTAAAACAGATTCTGGAAAACCAGCCCCCCAGTTTAAGCTTTCCCATGTGAAATTTATATGAATTCACTTGGAAAGCATGTTCTGAAAAGGAAAAAAAGAAAAAATAATTAAACATGGACTAAACCAATATACTTTAAAGTGCACTTACCATCAGTGAGCACTGTTTCCCCAGTCCTAGATCCAGTCTTCAACATGTTTATGTATCCTTTGATGGCTCGATGCACTTCACGAACAATTAATTCCATTCTCTGACAAAATCCACACCAACTATTGCTAAAAAGGACCAGCACATCCTCATTCCATGCATTTGCAGCAAAGTCATTGTCAGATTGATTAAAACCAAGAACCTGTTCTGAGAAAGTGTGAGCTGTAACTTGAGAGATGGAATCTGCCTCATGGAAGTCCATATTAACAAATGGTGGGCGAGTTTCTTCTCTCGAGCTTTCAGGTTCAGACTCAGAGCGTTGATATGGGACAAGATTTCCATTAAGAAATCCATGAAGAAAATCCTCCAGTGAAGAGTAGCTGAGATTTGTATGTTTAGTAAAGACATAATGCTGCTGTGAAAGTGGATCAATTATTACCAAGGATGGAATCCTGGTCTCACCAGTCAAAGCTGTTAGTAATCGATAGTTTCCATCACAAAAGAAAAAAGAACCCTTGAAATTTTGAAAGTTGCGTTGTTCTTCCCCCAACTTGTCTGACTGGAAAGAACCCTTTTTTTCTGCCCTTGCATCTTCTGAAGTAGGTGGTTTATGATCTGACATGTATTGAGCAGGTTCTATAGATAGTAGGCGTCTACTTGCATCAGAATAAGTAGACTTCTCTTCATCATCCTGAGAAGTAGTGGACTGGGATCCTTCACGGTTATTAGAGGCAGAATCTTTGTCCAGATCAGTACTAGTTCTAACAAGGCTCTCATCAGGCGGTATGTGTTCAGACTCCACCTCTGCTACTGACAGTAATGTATCTGTTACTTTAACGTTAAAATCATCAGAAAGAAGTTGGAAACCAGCCTCCTTTGCAACTGAACTCAATTTAGCTTCCTCCTTTTTCTGAAGAAGGTAAGTCAAGATTTCATGCAAGGAACTGCCTTCCAAACCTGAAGCCATACTATTTAACAAGACAGGTTTGCCATCATTTACAATCATGATAGACATTTTGTCCTTTGATTTAATGTTTTGAGCTGTTGGAGATAGCTTTAATTTCGGGTGTCCAGATACACTTTGGTATTCAGTTGAAGCTTGGACAGAGGATGCTTCAGACTTGTCGTTGCTCTGCTGACCCATCTGATTTGATATTTGGTAGTGCAACGCTAGTTCTCTAAATACATCAAGACCTTCCTTACTCTTTCTTCTTGTTTCTGATAAGTCAGATGACCTGTCCACAAACAAGAGTACTGATGGCTTGTTTGAAGGTATTGCGGAATCAAGATCTTGTCCATCACCTTCCAGCTACGAGAAGTGAAACAAATAGACAACAGTCAACAATCAATATAATACATAATACAGTAAGGTGAATAATAATTCTAAAAGCAAACAAGAAGTGATGAAGAAACCCAATAGAGCATATGGAGCAATACACAATGGCAGAGATAGAGCATATTTACTCACCTCTGTGACAATTGACTTTTCCATTTGTAGAACTCTCTTCATGTCATCCCCTTCTTTTAGAATACTTGAACAACTTGGACATCCATTATAATAAAGCATTACTGACCAAGAACCAGAATCTCCAACACCAAGAGGAGAGAGCATTGATTTCTCCGAAACCAGACCAAATCTATGCTTTTCAGGAGGCAGGAAGAACTCCCTTACATCAGTCATGAAACTTGAGAAGAAAGAATCAAATTTCTGAAATTCTTCAAGGGAACAAGATACAGCACTGCGCTTTAGATCCACACTGTCCTGGGAATCAGTTTCCTGGAGAGGAGCACTATCATTTACTGAGGCAAACTCCCCAAGCCAAGGAATTCCTCTGAGCCCATTTTCCATTCCACATTTCATCTCTCCATTTTCTGTCCCCTGGAACCAGAACATTAGAAACTAGAAAAGTTTGAGAATTTTAATAAAAACCACTTCTTGCCCTGTTTACTTTGTAATATCAGTTATCATATCAAGCTAATAACAGAGAGCAATTCAAAACTACCAGCCACCTTCTGGTTTTCCTTCCCTCTGGGTGTTGAAATTACATTACTCTCTCCATCAAAACCTGTTACAGCACAAATTAGTTGTTATGTAATTCACAATTGAATGCCAAAAACACTCAAGTCTAAACACACACACACATGCATCAATACTGCCGCCAAAGGTTTCTCACCTTGCACACCAAAACCAGTTTTGCTACCATTATTCTTCTCTCTAGCAATCAATTTCTCTGTCCACCCACAAAATTCTAGCAAAAGCACAGCCTTATCCGCCGATTCAATAAACATCTTCAAATCCCCTTCACCACTCAATCTTTTTAATGGCATTTCTTCAGGCAAGAGCGAAAAATAAGGAAAAATGGAAGACAAAATATTCCTTGCCCGATATTTGCCTTTATACTTGTAATACAAAGAATGATGGTAGTATAAGAGAGTAATCTCATCTGTAACAACAGCACCAATAGCATCTGCTAACATTTTTTCATTATTTTTGTGCATATACATCAACTTTAAAGATCCGAATTCTTCTTTCTTATCAATAACCAAATGCGTTATTTCCTTCATTAGCGACCGAGATTCACCTGACCCTGTTCATTAAATTTTAAAATCAATTAACAAAACCATATAGCATGTCCAGATACACATTTAAATTCCAACATATTGAGTCTCTATGTAAACATATAAATCTCAATAATTGCTAAATATATATTTGGCAATAACTATCCATAATTTGAAAACAAACAACAAGAAATATATAGTACAAGACATAATCTTCAAATTAAATACTAAAAAATAAATTGGGTATCTTTACAAACGCATAATTCTCTCAAATGTGACCTCAGGAAACACATTAAGAAGGTATTGTCATTAAAAACTTAAGCATTATCTTACACCACTACCTCCCCACGAATCACGGGCCATAAACTGAGTAACGAACTCTTAACAAGTGTAAATCACTAAAACAACATTGGGATTCATAATTCCAAAAAAAAAAACATAAAACTGCATTGAATTCTGTGGTTCTGGTGTACCATGAATTTTATCTTAAAAAGGCTAAAAACTATACTGGGTCTCTACAAAACCATACAAACCGCAAATTCTAAGCTAAAAAACATAAAGGATCTCGAAGAAAAACTCATGAAAATCCAAAAAAAAAAAACTACAAAAGGGTCCATGTACAAAAGAATAAAACTAATAAATAAATAAATAAATAAAACATATTGGATTTTGTGACCGTGTCTAAACATTAAGAACTGTATTGCTTTAATGAGACAGAGAGAGAGGGGAGTTTACAGGGAACAGAGACGACGAGGAGGATATGAGGGTGGAGTCTTATCTGAGAAGAAAAATTTTGCTTGGTGAGAATTCGCCATTGCCCGATTCCACCGTCTGATTCACTATCAACGGTTGATGATGATGGCGATGATGGTGTGATTATGATAGCTAGAGTGAAGATAATCAAACTGAATTTACTCATTGAGATTTGAGTTGAAGCTCTGTGAGAATTTATCTGATTTTGTTCTTCGATGGCATTGGACAGCTAAGAGAGAGTGTAGGGGGGAGACGGGTCGGGTGGGGAGTGTGGGTTTTATTACACTTTTTGTCTCTTGAAAATTATATAACTTTTCAAGTCCCAATACTTCAGTGAAACTGTAATTTACTCCTTTATCTTTTATCAACTTACGTTTTAGTCCTTATTTTCATGTGGATGTCAAGACTAAATCCTTCAAGGTGCTTATATTATACTCAGAAGTCAGAACCCATGCATTCATAGTAGTTTCTTAGCCACCAATATGGTGAAAAATGAAGGGAATGGAAGCTAAAGCTAAAAATAAAATTATAGAGGATCATAGTGTACAAAATTATATGTTCTTTTAAATACATATACAAGGCGCACACACGTGTGAGTGTGATTTTTAAATTTTTTTGGGTTAAAATTATGGTTGACGAATAACAAAAAAGAGTATATTAATGAAATAATTTCCATCATATTATATTCTTTTATAATATTTTCTATTTTTTCTGCTATCTTTAAGACCCTTGTCTGCTGATTTTCCTCCACCCTACACTTTGTTTATTGACAAAATATTTAATAAGGCTATGGTACAATTCTTTATTATGAAAAGTCCGCAAAGAAGGCCGTAAGGAAAAAAAAATTGTAAATATATCAATTCGACTCACAAATTACTTATCTTCTATTTTAGAGGTGAATTCTCGAGTTTGAGTATCATCTTTGTCAATTATGTTTGAGTTTTCTAATGGTCTGCTAACAAGATGGTTTATGTATAATTCGAAGATATATTGTAAAATTTGATTTCAAATATAAAATGTGTGAAGATGTCTCAAAAATCCAAGTAATTTAGTAATAAGGCTTATATATGTTAGGTAATCAGTTAATCTCTTAATTCTAGCAATTCGATTTATTTTTTCTAGTTAAGGTGGTTGGTAGCCAGAACCTGGTAGGACAAATTGACTAGCGACTGGTACCTACAAAAGGTCCTTTTTAATGGATTTGAAGACCCTCAGATGCTTAAGTAAGTATATTTTTAGAGAAATAAGACAATAATATTTTAGATAGAGATGCTTTAAAAATACACATGCAGTAGAGAATAGATATTATGAACCTGGAGCTTGAAGATTCATGGGGTATTTATAGTCTATTAGTCTTGTCCTTTTGTGGAAATAAAAGGCTAGAGTGTAATTTTGCCTAATAGTTTTAATAAGGCTCTTCCTCTTAGCTGAGCCCATAGCATTAGGTTCTTCCCCAAGTCTGAGACCATGGGCAGTTTTGTCTAGGCATGTCGCCTGAGACCATGGGTTTTGAGCTTTTAAAGTTTTTAAGCTCATTAAATTTGGGGTTATCGGTAGCTCCTAAGTCTTTGTAAAAATATTGTACAACGAGTTTGTTGAATTTTCTTCATATGAGAAGAAGGATGAAAACCTCAAGTAATATACCAAAAGGCCCATATATAGGGGTATACACCATGGTTGAAAAAGAATTTCTAAATAAGTAGAGGGGAATCATGGAGGAATCTATACTGAAAAAAAAAAATTCTAATTGGTGTAGAAACCCATGAAGGAGTTTGTACTTATAAAAATTTCTAAGAGACAGAGAGGACAGACTTATGTCGATGCTCATACTTAAAAAAGATTTTAAGAGGCGGAGGGCAAATTTAAGAAGGATAAGTCTATACTTAGAAAATATTATAAGAGATTGAAAGAAACCTGAGAAAAGTGAGCCTTATACTTAGAAAATTTTCTAAGAGGTTAAGGAGAACTCGAGGAGGGTGTTACTATTTCACTAGGGAAACCTCTGGTCCATCCTTTGAAGATGGGGGGGAACCATGGTGACGCTCATACTTAGAAAAACTTCTAAGGGGCGGAGGGGACGGACCCATGTCGCACTAGAATAACTAAGTCAATCACTTCCAAGGTTATGCAATTGTACTAGAGAAACTAAATCAATCTCATACTTGGAAGGTTATGATGTCTATCATATTTTTAGAGAATTGTGCAATCGTATTAGGATGACCAAGTCAATCCATTCCAAAGTAAATTATGCAATCGCACTAGAAAGCCCGTGGTGATCCCTTCCAATGTAAAAGGTACAACGCACTAGGAAGACTAAGTTAATCTCATCCTTGAAAGGTTGTGGTGTATATCCCTTCCTTGAAGAGTTATACAATTGCACAAGGGTGAGTAAGTCAATCTCTTTCAAGGTAAATTATGTAATGAAACCATGGTAATCCCTTCCAAGGTAAATTATGCAATTGTACTAGAGAAACCAAGTCAATCTCATCATTGAAAGGTTGTGGGTGGAAGCTTACGAGACTTAAGGCCTAGTAAGAGCTAGGAAGAACATACTTACAATGAGTAATGTCACCTTTTATCTATCATTAAAGCTCCTATGTCCTAATAATACTTTTTGGCGTGTTCAAATTGCTATAAAAATTAAAGTTCTTTTTTTCTCTAGGGCAACATTGTTATTAATTAAACATTTGGTATGAACATTTTTCTATATCTTTAGTAACTTTTAAATTTTATGCTTAGCTACATTCCTTACCTTTAAGAAATCAATAGTATCACTAATAAACTAAAAGTTTTAAAGTGTTTTAAAGTGCAGATACAACATATATCAATATGAGAGTATTGTTGGGTTTACTTTAACATTGCATCATTTTCTTCTTAGTCTTTGGCTATCGATGTGTTCCCATTTTCTTCTTTTCATGCTTTTATTGGTGATACTACCTCTTTTAAAGGAACCTGGATTATTTCTTTGCAATGCCACATGTCTATTTAAAAACTTTAACTGCTCTTCATCTTATTTTTAGGGTATTGAGAAATTTAAAAAGGTTGATCAAGAGGTTCAGGGAAATGTGTTGAGTGGGCAGGTAAGTACTTGTTTACATAATTCTAATTTGTAAACTTTCACTATTTTACATGAAGAAAGGAGAGGAACTCACCCTGTTTTACATGTTTTCTCTTCAACTTCGTTGATCTGTTTGTTGCAGGATGCAATTGTCTTGTAGGACATATATGGCTTCCCATTATATTTGACTCAGGTACATTCTGGACTTCGTTCTTTTATTTTGCATGTTCTCATATGTACATGCATCTTAATTATTCTGTTATACCAGCTGATGGCAGAGGAAAGAGGATTGCGGGTTGATGTTGAAGGTTTCAATAATACGATGAATGAGGTAAGGGAAAGATCAAGGAATGCCCAAGATAAGGTATTGCATTCTCCATTTGTAAATTCATTGTTAATGTATTACTATTACTCGAATGAGTTGTTTGGGTTAAGGCCTTCACAACAAGAGAAGGAAAAAAATGAACAGAATAAGCATCGTGGAGCTACAAAGTAAATCTAAATGCAGAAAAGTTTAAATTTGTGTAAAGAAAGAGTTATTTGCACCGTCCCTTTTTCTACTAATATCATTCTTTAGCAGCAAGCTGGTGGTGCTATTGTCATTGATGTTGATGCTACATCAGCATTACACAAGAAGGGTATTTATGCAACAGATGATTCCTTCAAATTTATTTGGTTTGAGGTCAGCACATGAGATTTTTGTTTGTTGCAAGATTTTGTTTCTGGTGATTTTGAGTTAGATTCAGTTTATGTAAAAATCCAGCTATAAAACTCTTCAATTTACTTTGTCTGAATTTGTGTCACCTGTGCTTTTTTCAGGACCATGAAAGTGAAATAAAGGATATCTACACTGGTTGTGAGTTCTGGGAAAGTGCCTCTGGCGTTGGAGGCGATATTGTTTTGGAGTCTACTAGTTTCTATGCTGAACAAGGTAGAAACTTAAATGGAAAATGCCATGGATTTTATTTTTTTATGTTTCAGAATATTGGTTTTTTCTTACTGTCAGATATCAGATTCATAGTCTTGGAGAATGATACACAAACTGCTTATCATGATAATATTGTATTGTATGTTTCCCTTTTAATCTTTTTTGTTTTGTTAAACTCAATCTTATGAGTCTTAATTTTTTTAGTTCTAGATTTTTTATATTGGAGTAATTGAAGGCCCTTTTGGTTCATTCCAAGTTTGCGATGTCCAAATTTTTGGAGGATTTATTCTTCATATTGGTTCTCTTACTGGAGAAAGTGGCAGATTATCTGTGGGTGAAAGTTATATGCAAGGTATAACTGGCAATATATGCTTTCTTTTTACAAATTATTTTGTGATTTCCTTTTATTTGTGAAAATTTTCACTTCTCCTAATGATATTGTGGAGGTTGATTATGATAGGCGTAAACTCATTACCCCCAACCATACATGTAAACACATGTTGAACTTTGCTTTCAGGGTATGCTCCAAAGGCCCTTTATCCTTAAATTTGTTTATTATTTATCTTATAGGGTTTGTTTATTATTTATCTTATAGGGTGAAAAATTTGTTTTCTGAATGTTCTATGTAATATAAAATCAGAAAGTGCTTGGCAATCATGTTGACCAAAAAGGATCAATTGTTCTTCCTGAAAAACTAAGATTTGATTTTTCTCACGGTAAATTTTATTAAAGGATATCTAATGCCAAGAGGTTTGTTCAATGTGCTTGTTTCTATTTATGAAGTTTTTTTAAAATGTTATTGGAATTTGTATAAGCAAACTAGTGGATCCTGAACTTTTAAGAAAGATTGAATCAATTGTGAATGGGCAAATTAAA
>Ga0325402_1006724_pt1 | contig 10898 bp, 3 predicted proteins | sample PopdelMetagenome_22_FD_207212 | JGI IMG/M metagenome (GOLD analysis project Ga0325402, IMG submission 207212) | Populus deltoides microbial communities from Bellville, Georgia, United States - Xylem-PdKOR-R3 | ecosystem: Host-associated > Plants > Phyllosphere > Stem > Wood/Secondary xylem...
TTTTTTTAAGAGAGAGGCTTGATTAACTAATAATAATAATAATAATTTGTTTTAATATATAATGTTTTCACGAATTGATTTACGGAATCCTAAGAGGCAATCTTAATTGATATTTTCGTAAGAAGAGATTGGAAAAAAATACAGGATAAGATAAAGTAAATTAATCAAGTCTACACAAGTATAAACTCTACTATAATATAATAAAATTAACTTTTAAATTTAAATGATTATTTTTTTAAGAAGCAAAGGTTAAAATAAATGTATTACTTATTATTACTATTATCATTCAATCACATTTAATATGTAAGAATAATGTAGTGGATATAAAACATAAAAATAAAAATAATTTAGTTAACATATTATTTGCGAAGACAAACTACTATTTAGTATTTAACTTTATCGAAGTACGAAAAATTTACCATCTTCCTTTAATTTGTGAGCTGACATAGCGCATTCAGGAAGATAATGTGTCATGTGCCAGCTCTTTATGATAGATGGACAATAATAAAATAAAATATAAAAAATATTTGAAATATTATTTAAAAATAAAATAAAATAAAAAATAAGTGTATTTAAGGTTGCACTTATTAAAGATGATATTCAAAAATAAATATTTTTTATTTTTAAAATAAAATTTAAATATATAGAACACAAACAAAAATTATAATGAATTAAAATAATCTCCATAAAAATTAAATACATATAAAAATAAAAAAAACAGTAATTATTTTAAAAATAGCTAAATACAAGAAAAAAAGAGAGAGTATGAACATTAATTTTAATATAAATTTATAAATTATTTTAAAACACAAAAAAAATATAAAAATATTTTAAAAGGCAAAAATAAAAAAGAAAGAGGCAGACAAGTGCTGGGCTCATTTATAAATGGCATGCACACGGGCATGCTAGGACAGCCCGTGCAAGAGCTCTATATTTTTTTATTTAATTGGGATGAAAGACATGTTGTATGTCCTAATATTTTTTGAAAAAAAAATCATACGGTGTGTCGTTTAGTATTCTCCAAATTCCAATCATTTTAGTGGTCTAAAAAAATAGTATTTATGCTTTTTTAACCTAGAAATCTATTTTTTAACCTAATTTTGATCCAAAACACCTAGAACTAAACTTAAATACCTTGAAAAACCCGTAAATAACCTTTAAAAAAACCACAAAAAGCCAAAAAATAACCCAAAATGAAAGCTCTTTCCAAGCTTATATATGATTTTTAAGGCAATTTCAATGTGAAAAAACATTTAAGTTCAAATCCCCTCGCCAAATAATTTGTTTTGACATAAAAATTGATTATTTTGGCGTATAGAATCAATGTCAATATTAATTTTCTTTTTTTTTCCTTTAAAATCCAACATTCTTTAAAAAAAAAACAAAAAAAGACTTTTATATTAAAATTGAATTGAAAAACAAGTGAAGAATCGAACAAGTATAATTTGTAAAATTTATGAACTAAAATAAATTTTTTGTGATGACTTTTAAAGCATCATTTATTTGTGGTGTGTTTTTCACTTTTATCACTCGTCTTTCAAATTTTTTCTCAATCAATAAACTTGATTCAATTATTTTTTAATTATGCTAAAAAAAGATGCAATCGTGTAAAATAAAAGTTTAAGGGTTAAAATAAAAAAAAGAGCAGTAAATCCACATTAAAATATGAGAATATGATAACGAAATTGTGATGTTATGTTATTTTTCTACTTAGCTGCACCTATTTTTATTTTAATTAATGTGAATATATATATATATATATATATATTTATTTATGATATAACATTCTTATATTTTATGTGGATGTCTGAGTTAACTTACATGTAGCTCAATTAATTCTACATGTTCTAAAATTAATAATCATATAAGTTTTTAGTGGTTCTAAAATTTATAAATTAAAATACTAATTTTTAAAATACAAACTCAAAATTTGAATAGTAAAGCAACAACCACCTCAAATTTTAACAATCTTATTTACACTGACAAGACACAGTTATTGTAGGATTATATATAGGTGAACTTAATTGACCGCCACGAAAGATACTATTCTGGCTTCTTTGGTATCGTTTAGTAACGTGACTACGGTTGCATTTTTAAAAAATTTAAATTTTTTTTATTAAAATTTAATATAATTTATATATATTGAATTGTTTTGATGTATTGATATCAAAAATAATTTTTAAAAAATAAAAAAAATCATTAACATACAATGGACACTGTCTAAATTCAAATACTTTGAAAAATTATTTAATCCTGTAACCTTCTTTCGTTTTTTTATGCCTTCAATCCATCTATTTGTTGTTTTTATGATTTTTCTTAGATACAAAAGAGCATATTTTAAAGAAGAAAAAATTAATCTAAGCACCTCAAGGTTTCATCTTTTTTTTATTTATTTTTCAGCTAATTTTTTAAATATTAAAATTTTCATAATGGATCAAAGAATAATTCAAAATTGCATCCAAATAACAACATTAGTAATGGAAGGACTTATGGTATGAATGAATCAATAATATAAGGGCTGAATTAACAATATTTTTTTTATTTAGATCCTGTTTATTTTTATATTTTAAAAAATATTTTTGAAATATTTTTATTATTTTTATTTTAAATTAATATTTTCAAATCATTTTAATACACTAATATGAAAAATATTTTTTAAAATAATTTTATTTTAATATATTTTTAAATAAAAAATATTTTAAAAAAGAATTATAACTATCCAACAAATACCTAACACAGGTTCGAGAAAAGGTCGTATCAGTAAATTGCCTGCATGTCATGTCTAGGTGTATGAACCTCCCAACACTTCTCACGCTACCCTTCAAAAATCCAATCTCAGACGCCACAGACATTCTAAGTTACGCTACAATCAACTTTCCATCACCCTTTCCTTATTTAGAAACTCCACTTAATCACATTTCACCCTTTTTCAGCTTCTTCTCTTTCCCTTCAAGAAGCCTAGGTACTGTGCAAGAAGCCCTTATCTCTCCCTCCCTCAATATTTACTTTTGTTCAGTGCTACAGCTTTCACAAATTAAGAAGTAAGGAAAAAATATGGGTCGTGGAAAGATTGAAATCAAGAAGATAGAAAACCCCACAAACAGGCAAGTCACCTACTCGAAGAGAAGAAATGGTATTTTCAAGAAAGCCCAAGAACTCACTGTACTTTGTGATGCTAAGGTCTCTCTTATCATGTTCTCCAACACTAACAAACTCAATGAGTACATTAGCCCCTCCACATCGTACGTATACTCGTATCATGTTTCTGGCTAAGTATTTCTTCCGTGCTTTCTCTTCTTTCTTTCTTTTCTTGTCTTTTATGTTGCAGTTTTATGAAACCTTGGTAATGGAACTGTAGTTTTTATTGTTAATTATGACCAGGACAAAGAAGATCTACGATCAATATCAGAACGCTTTAGGCATAGATCTGTGGGCCACTCAATACGAGGTTAACCTTTCTTTTCTGTCTTTCTTCTTATGTTTGATCTATAGGACGAATATGAGATTCTTCAAAGGATTTTGTTTGTGAGGTTTGCAGAAAATGCAAGAGCACTTAAGGAAGCTGAATGATATCAATCATAAGCTGAGACAAGAAATCAGGTAACTTTCAAAAGAAATAACCTTCGCATATATGCATGTAGTTATGGTTTTTATGGGAATATCTGTAAATTTGTGGAGCTACTAATTAAGGTATTTGTTTTTAACAGGCAGAGGAGAGGAGAGGGCCTGAATGATCTGAGCATTGATCATCTGCGCGGTCTTGAGCAACATATGACTGAAGCCTTGAATGGTGTGCGTGGCAGGAAGGTCAGATGTTTTCAAGTGAACATCTTTATATAATTATCAAGTTCTAATTCCTAAAATTTGAGCTTACTAGTAATTTGAGTTCGGTCCGGGTGTATCAAGCAGGTTAATCTAGATCAATCTAGGTTTTTTTCCTTACCAAATCAAAGTTGTTTTGAGGATTTTTTTTTAAAAAAGGTTGAATTTTGGATCAACTTATACAAATTTATACATTAATCTACAACTCGAATCTTACATTTAATCAAACTCTCAAATTAGTTCTTATAAATATGATATTAACCGGTCGGTGTTTTATGTACATTAATATTATGTTTTAGTTGAACTCTTTTATCATTTTTTTTTTCAAATTTGAGTTATTTTAATCCTTCTCAATTTTTATCATTTTGGGATTCTTGGAAACCCTGGTAAGAAAGAAAATACACACCCTTTAACTGGTGCTTCTTTACCTTTGCATTATGGATTTTCATGAACTGGATTTTGGGTTACCCTTAACCTCATCTATAGAAGGGATATGCCTTGTAACACTTTACACCACTTTACACTTACAATTTCAACATTCTTTGATTATTTACAGTACCATGTGATCAAAACACAAAACGAAACCTACAGGAAGAAGGTTAGTGATAAAAAGAACATTTTACCTATTCAATTTCATGCATGTAGCTTTTGGAACAAATTCTCTGGCGATTAATTGCAGGTGAAGAATTTAGAGGAGAGACATGGAAACCTCTTGATGGAATATGTAAGAATCTAAACTTTCATGTGCTTGTTTTTGCTAATTTTCCAACTTGGAAAAACACATGGATTAAACCTGAGATTTTTTTTTCTTTTGTGCTTTGGGATTTAAGGAAGCAAAACTAGAGGATCGACAGTATGGTTTAGTGGATAATGAAGCTGCTGTTGCACTTGCAAATGGGGCTTCCAACCTCTATGCATTCCGCCTGCATCACGGGCACAACCACCACCACCACCTCCCTAATCTTCACCTTGGAGATGGATTTGGAGCCCATGAACTTCGCCTTCCTTGAGTGGTGCTCGAGGTCGAGCTTCCAGCTCTTCAGACATCCTATCTAAATGCGTGTGCTAACTAGAGATGCTATCTAATATCATTTAATAATTAATTAAGAGCCTGGAAGTAAAAATACTTTCATAGATTGTAATTTACCTCAGGTTAATGTGTATGGCAGCTTATTAGATTGTGATTTGAGCAAGGAATGTCATTCCTTATGGATTAATTAAATATTAAAGCTTTTTTTCACAAATATAATTCCACTTGGAGTAGCACTCTGCAATATCCCTTATGATCTGCAGGCTTAATAATTATATGATTGAAATGTGCTGGATCAACCGTCATATGTATGTACGTATGTGTGTATGTATATACTAGGGAGTCAACAACACAGGGTGTGTAAGCACCAAATGCATTATCCACTGTTTTTGCCCAAACCCCATTTGGCACAGGTCGGCAACACCACACCAATGCCTCCGAACCCTTCTTTCCCCGCCGCCCTACACAAACCAAATCCGCTGAATTCTTACCTTATTTGATTAAACAGAGAGAAGAAAAACATAACAAAATGAGCACTAGCATCGAGACACAAGGCTAAAAAGAATAACAAGGTACTTTATATGTGTTTGTGATATGCCGCGGGTATCGTAAATGCATTTAAAAAAACATGAAATTATATATATATATATATATATATATATATATATATATATAATGCTAAAAGATTATATTACATGAGTAACCCAATGATTAAATAATTGATCCCCTAGTTTGATAGGAGAACCGGCAACCCGCCACAGTAAAAGGATAATTATTTCCAACGTTTTTTTTTTTTACTAAAAATATTAAATTATATTCATCATAGGATAAAGGTCGCACTAATTATTATTGTTTTAATTAATCATACTTGAATGATTTAATTTAAAACCTAAATGAATTTGATGTTTGATTCACCGATTCACTAGTTGATAAGACCAGTACACGTTGTTGTTAAACCAAGCACCTTCACTTTTCCATCAAAATCCAATCGGATAAAATTTACTTTTCCTTTTTTGCACCTCAATATCCTTTTTAATATCAAGTTTGAAACACTGACAAGATGAAAATTTACCATAAACTCACTAGGCAAAAAGGTAATCTTCACCTAAGCAGAAAAAAAAAACCCCTTACCCGAGAGATCCAGTTCTCACAGACGCCGTCTAAACTCACCCCTCAGCCATAACGTAATATCCTAACGGATATTCACAAAAACGTTACCCGCGTTTTTCAATTCCACTCTCTCACTCTCACTCTCACTCCTCCCAAATCCCCAATCCAATTCCCAATTCCATAAAAAAATCAAATCCCCAGAATTCAAATCCCAAATTCCCTCCCTCCAAATCTCTTGTACTATCATATATGGCAGCACTTTCTGCTACTGCCACTCCTATTCTTACTACCAACACTTCAATTCCTCCTTCGTGGATCCCCGAAGACGACCTCTTGTTAAAAAACGCTATCGAGGTAATTTCATTTCTCTCATTCTGGATTTCTTCATTTTCCATTCCTCAATTCTACACCAAACCCTAGCTTTCGAAAAAAATATTTTAATTCTCTGTGCTGTTGGTGTTCTATTGATTAAAGGCAGGTGCATCGTTGGAAGCCCTAGCGAAAGGAGCTGTGAGATTTTCGAGGAAATTTAGTGTGCGTGAATTGAGGGATCGGTGGCATTCTTTGCTGTATGATAATGAGGTATCCACCGAAGCATCTAGTAGAATGGTAGAGTTAGAACTTTCTAATTTTTCTTACTCAAAAGTAAGTAGTAGTAGTAATGGCAACAGTAAATTTGGTTTTGTTGTGAAAGAAAGTGATCCTGTTAAGAGAAAATTCGAATGTGTTAGGCAGCTGTATTATGCAATGAGGAAGAAAATGCGGAAGCGTGGTGGTGGTTTTGGTTTTCTTGGTTCACTGGATGGCGGTGGTTGTGAAGCGAATGGTGGGTTTGGAGAGGATGATCGAGTGCATTTTGGATTTTCTGGGGAGGATGAAGGTGGGGTGGGGGATGTGCGTTTCGAGAGGGAAAATGTGAGAAAGGATGTGCAGGATATTGGAGATGGGTTGGTTGAGTTACGAGATTCTGAGAGAGGTGAGGAAGCTGGGCCATGTGGTGTGCCGGAAAGGGATGTTTTGATTCAGGCGGAGTCGTCTCTGGTGCCAAGGGTGCCGTTGTGGAAAACGATGGAAGATGTTTCTGCGCCTGAGATGCCAGTTAGTGCGAGTGTTGAAGGTAAAGGTAATAGTGGAGAGGGAATGTTGGTAGACAATGATGTTGTCGATGGGAATAAAGTAAGTTTGGCAGGAGTGGATGTCAACCATTCAGGAGTAACTTTCCAAGAGGAACCTACTGTTGATGCACTTGATAGGTCAACTGCAATTTCAGAATCTGATTTTCCAGATATTTCAGACTCGCTCTTGAACTTTCCTAATGAGGATGCACCACTTTTTATGGATGTTGATGGGAAAGATGCGATAGATAAATCTTGTTACGATAGTGTTACTACACTTTTGGTGAGTTCTCCTATTGATGTTCAAGGTGACGTGCCTCATGTTAAAGCTCCAGAGATATTAGCATCAGATACAAGCCTTGGAATTCCTGATAGTGCATGCCCTGCAGAGTTAGAGGTTATTCCAGAGGAGTCGTATTCTGTTGGTGGCAATCAGGATAGTAATTTTGTGTTAGAAATGAGTGCGCCATCATCTACATCAGCATCAAATATTTTGTCTGCTGAAGAAAATGATGGAGAGATGGAGTGCGTTCTAAACATGGAAGACTTTGAGATCCCATGCAATGATGATGTATTCCTAGCTAAAACATTTTCTTCTCCCAAAATAGAGCAAACTTCTAAGAAGAATCCCTACCTGCCTTCCTCGAGTGTTAATCAAAAGGATTGCAAACAAGAGCTAATCTTGCTGAAGAAAGAGGAAAAACCTGCTCAATGTCTTACTTCTCCACGGATGGTTGGGCAGGTTATGTTGCCAGTATCCAGTCCAAGACACCAACATGTTCTTTATGGAGCCAAATGTGAGTCTCCTGCTTTGATGTCTAGATCAGTTATCACAACCCATGCAGACCCAATTCAGTGCAGAGAAGCCCCGGGAACTCCTACTCCTTCTACAGTTGGACTACTAAAGTCAGCGACATTACATGAAAATTTAAGTTTCCCTGTAAAAGCTGTATCAGTACCCTCAACATCAAATCAGGAAGAAAGTGGTAGTGATGATGATGTTCCCTGCTTTTCAGACATTGAAGCCATGGTAAATTAGTTAGATTTTGTTAATTGGTGACCCTTTCAGAATCTCTGCTTAAATACATTTCCTAGATTGTTCTCTTATATATATTTTTTTGTTTCCTTCAGATACTTGAAATGGATCTATGCCCGGATGATTCGGATTCATTTATTAATCATGAGGGTAGGGCATTGATGTTTTGCTTGTTGTGTTACTTGATTGTGCAAACACATCCGACTTAAGAGTCACACACTTAGCTATATTTATTTGCACACTAGCCTCAAAATAACTTTTTAATTGCTGGTGGTAGTTGGCAAAAGTGGTGATCACTAATTAATTGAATTTGGTGACTAACATCAATTAACTAATAAAGGAGAAAGAGATTGATTCTTTAGACAGATAGTTGAAATAACTCTGCTATTTAATTGATTTTTCATGTAACTTGAGCTAATATCTGTTAAATTGAACTTTCTAGTCTCAAGGTATCAGAATGAAGAAGCTACGAGGACAATTATAAGGTTGGAACAGTGTGCTCGATCTTCTATGCAAAGAGCCCTTGCATCTCAAGGAGCACTTGCTATCTTGTATGGGCGCCATTTGAAGCATTATATAAAGGACACCAAGGCATGTTAAATTGATGTTTGACCTTTTATTTTTCAAGATAACATATCGGGGACTGATCATTTATCTACTTGTAGGATTGCTCTCTTGTTCTTATGAACCTCCTGTTTATGCGTAGGTTGTGCTTGGCAGAGCAACAGATGATATGGATGTTGATATTGACTTGAAAAGAGAAGGGCCTGCAAACAAAATATCAAGACGGCAGGTGAGATTTCTCTAAATTTCCTTTGATTCAATTTTTTTTTCTAGATTTTGCATTTACAGCTGGTTGCCAGAGCTTGAGTTTATGTTGTTCCTTTTCACTTGACAAACCTCTCTTTAATTTATGGATACAGACTTTTCTGAGTCTTAAATTTTTTATTTAGGTATCATGGTCTGTGACTGCTTGCATATATGAGCATCACTATTCATTATAAAACTCAAGGGAACATGAAACTGAAGAGGACATAAAGAAGAGGAGCAAAAACAGTAGCAATAAAGGAATAAAAAAAATTTATTAGGGAAAATTTCTCTGTAGAATTGAATGTGTATCTCACCATCTTGAGGTTGGCCTAGGGACCCTGATCATTGTTTCTCTTACCTGAGGAGCTAGTTTACAATCCAAAGATGAGAAGTATTTGCACTCTATTCAGATGTTTTTAATCTATATTTCTGTTCAGCAATGCCAGACATTTTATAAAACTTGAAGTAGATTGTTTCTCTTAATAAAATATTTGCTGCTTATATTAGTTCTTGTCAGACCCTCATTTTAGCTTCTTAAGATCCTATGCTGCTCTGAGTTGCATGAAAGCATGACTGGTTGTCTTTCATTTGCTAGGCACTCATAACGATGGAAGGAGATGGTTCTTTCTTTTTAAAAAATCTTGGTAGGAGTCCGATATTTTTGAACGGCAAAGAACTCATGACTGGACAGAGTATGGGTCTGAGGTCAAGTAGTTTGATTGAGGTGCGCAGCTTCTGCAGTCTTCATAGTTTCCAAGTTCAAATCTATTTAGAGTAGTTTTACTGTCATTTATTTGCTCCACTGTATTTTCGCTGCTCTTCCATACTGAACTATCTAATTTCTTGCCTTGGTTTGTTATTACTTGCAAGTGGATTAATACAATTGAAATTGTTGAATCTGCAGATAAGGGAAATGGCATTTGTGTTTGAAGTGAATAACAAATCTGTGAGGCAGCATCTCACGGATGTCACCAAAAACCACAAAGAAAACAATTTCAAATTTGAATGGTCAGAACAAGGGAATAACCACCGAGAAACTGATATCAAGTTTGAATGGTCTGAAGGGGTTCCGTGACTAGAGAAATGTCATCAGCAGGTTCGTTTCTCCTTTTTAAGCTTCCTAGGGAAGGGAAAAAAGTTTCATAGTAGTGTACCCAAATTTCTTTCTAGCATTTGTATTGTCCATGTATAAATAATTTATAGATAGTCCATGTTATGTATATGAATAATAGTGGATCCCAAAGGTGAGAAATTAGAATAGCTGAATAGAAGTCATAGCTGGCAAGAACTGTTTTTTCTATCGTTCCCTTTTGGATGAAGAAGGTGCCAATTCAATGCTGAATTGCTGATGCCAATGTTTCCTTGCTGTTACTTTTTTAGTCTGTGTATGTGTGCATTGTAAGTCTTCCATCTTCCATAATGATTTATGGCGCTCAACTACAGAATCATGAATGGAAGAGGGGTGGGGGGGTGATAGTTTGGGTAGCCGTTATCAGCAGTTTTCTTCTCACCGATGATGAGGAATTTTGATTGCATTGAGGAAAACATGGATAAGGTGATGATAAAGAGGTCTCCATCGTGATAGACATGGTTTTCATTGTGATGGTTTTGGTCTCCGTTATAAGCAGTTTTTTGTTTTTTTTAATTAATATGGATATTCGAGTGAGTTTGTGTGTATCTCAATTAATTTCATAGATTCTAAAGATAACAATTATATAAATCTCTAGTTGGTAAAATTTAAATTTTTAATTTTTAAAAAATAAATTTAAAATTTAACCTATTTTATAAGCCAGTTTTCATCTCACCGGTGATAAGGAATTTAGATTGCATTTAGGACACATGGATAAGCACGGAGGTGATAATAACGAGGTTTCCAAAACTCCATTCACTCGAAGTTGTACTTTTTACCCCCAGTTAGTGGACCAGGACCGGTCAGATGAAATTTGACTTTCACAGGATTAAAAAAAAAAAAAAA
>Ga0325402_1006725_pt1 | contig 10898 bp, 4 predicted proteins | sample PopdelMetagenome_22_FD_207212 | JGI IMG/M metagenome (GOLD analysis project Ga0325402, IMG submission 207212) | Populus deltoides microbial communities from Bellville, Georgia, United States - Xylem-PdKOR-R3 | ecosystem: Host-associated > Plants > Phyllosphere > Stem > Wood/Secondary xylem...
CTTACGGTGCAAATACATTAGAAAATTCATTTAGAGAACAATTTTCAACAAAAACTTAACCCAAAATATGAAAGGATACTACATTAATCCCGTTATTAAACCAATATTATAAAATGATTTGGTTCTCGTAAACCAAATGTTTTCATGATTTTGATTTATTATCAATTATCTAGTTGGTGTCTTATAAACACAAAATTGTTAAATCTCAAGAAAAAAAATATGGATTTAGTATCACATATTACTAGAATACACTAATATATATATATTTTTTTTTATCTACACTACGTTTTAGGTCAGATCAATTTTTTTTTTCAACCTTAAAAACTATGTAAAGATGTTAGGAAGTCAAAAATATGATACATACCAACTGAAACAGTTTTAAAATACTTAAATGGTGATATATTGGACGACATATTTTTTGAAAAACATTTATTGAAATGGTGGCACATTGGATTGACCTAAGCCAACTATGGTTAACCTGCGAAACCTGTAATTTGGAGTATGAGATCATGACAAATCCATGGAATCCATATCAAAACAAATTAGAAATCCCAATTATATTGAACCAAATATTGAAAGCTAAAATTGATAAAAAAATATATTAAATTAAAAAAAGGACAAAAAAAAGTACTCAAATAAACCTATATTGATAGCTGGTGCAACGCCCCGGGCTGTGTAGATAAGAAGAAACAACTTCAGGTGACACTAGGATTTCTAAATAAGTAAAACAATTCGAGACTCTAGTCATTTAGTTGATTGTGTTTTAATATTTTTTGTTAATTTAATATTTTTTTAAAAGGCAACCCAAATTTAATAATATAAAAAATAGTTAATTTCTCAAATTCTCAACCTGTGAAATCATAGAATCGAGTTCAATTAAAAACCTCAATTCTCAACCAATTTAATGTTGAAGGATGAAATAAAAAAAATCTCAATTTAAAAAGTGTACCAAAGCAAAAAACAAAATAGCAAAAAAAAAAAGAGCATCAAATCTAAAAGGAAAAAAAAATGAAGGAGGCTGAAATTAAGAAAAAAAATCAACTGAAAAAACCATCTCAGATAAAAAAAAACAATAAAAAATTTAAAAATTAAATTTGATACATTAAAAAATTGAAAGATGATGAAATTGAAAAAAAATTAGATTTTAGAAATCAATTAAAATAAAAAAAATATGAATAAAAAAGGAGGGATCAAATCCAAAGATAAAAGAACATGAAGGGCTGATCTGCAAACTTGGAGGGCTAGTCATATATTTTTAGGAGGAAAGGAAAAAAAAAGGCTTTTGGCGCCGAACTGAAGGTCCATTGAAAATACATGTTGCTTAGAGAAAAAAAAATGATGTCGAGACGAATCAAATGATGTTGTGGAAGAATAGTTTCAACCACTAGAGTTAGTCACATGCGTTACCCGAAAGCAACAAAGCGACTAACATGTGCAATTCACGCATTATCAACTTTTTTGAATTTTTTTATTTATCAAAATATTATATTGCCCCCAGGACCAAATATGTATTATGAGAAAAATATTGTGAAATTACTAATAAGCCCTGGAAGTCAAGCTATGAGAATTTTAATTTTAAGGATAGTAGAGTCATTACACTGTGCTTGAAAAAATGAAATATAAAAAAAGTTCATAGACCATAATAGTTAAGTGGTTTTTTAGGGCAATTAAATACTTTAACTATATAAAAAATTATAAAAAGGCCGAGATACCCCCAACCAATTCAAGAATGACTAGTTATAAAAAAAGACCAATTTACCTTAAATGCTAGGTCTGTAATTGTTTTGGTCAAGAGCAAAAGCATGATTTTACTCTTCCAATCCATAATAGATCATGCCTTGTCCACACCAATTAGGTTCTTTTAATTAACATGTTAAAAAGTAAAGAGGTAAAATACAAGTGGACTAAAATGAACTCTCAGGTTTTGTTTCTGGAATTAGAAAAGAGGACCTTCCAAACGATCATAATCTATACTTTTAGGAAAGAGCTGGTGCTTTTTGGTCGTGTAAAAAACAAAGTGTTTCACCTTCAACAAGTGGTACATCTATACTGTACAGCCAATAGAGTCCATGTCTTTCAATTGAGTTATCCTTTCCCTGCGTAAGTGTGTATGAAAGTGTGATAGAAATAATGATTTAAAGTGTACTTTGCTTAGAAATATATTAATTTTTTTTATTTTTTAAAAATTATTTTTGACATTAACACAACAAAACGATATGAAAACATAAAAAATATTTTAAATAAAAATTTTTAAAATTTAAAAGAATATTGTGCACCAAACACCTTTTGGATTGTTTATTCGGACCTTCAAGAACATAAATTTACAAAAACTAATATTCATGGAACTGAATGCTCCGTCGCTTTTCTCTTTTCATTTTTGAATTAATTTTTCTTAGTTAATTATCATTTAACTAAACACTTATTTAATTTATTAATACAAATTTATTTATTAATAAAGATTTATTTATTAGTTGGTTATACATGACTTTGACATTGTTCATCTAAATATATTTTATTTATTAATAAAGATTTGTTTTTCTTTAATATCTATCAAATATTTAATTAATAAATTTAATATTTGATTAATGAATTTAGAGTAAATATAAAGTTCTTGGGATAAAAATGTTTTGCAAAGAAAACTATAAAGTTATTATAATTATATGATTCCTATTGCATATCAAAGCATTGTTCCTAAAATGTTCCTAATCAATGCTCTATTAAGACTAAATATTAATTAGAACTATTGAGATTGATACATATTATGTTCATTTCTTTGTGAAAGGAAGCAGTTGTTCTCATAAGCTGAGGTATGAAAGATACTTATAACTAATATAACTAATATGTAGATGTTTGTCAGATGAGACATATTCACTGAATTGACTCACATGAGAATTCCATATGGAGATATTACTATGTTTATGGAAAGACTCACGTGACAGTTGTGTAAATAATCCTTAGACTTGAGATCACTAAATTATCTTATATAGAAAGTGTTATGTTTTGATCCTACTCACGTTGTTCTAATCAAATGTAACAAACAGGTAAATATTGAGTATAATATGAACTATATGACAGTATTTAAGTAATCAAAAGATGATTCATCACCTTAAATGAATTATAGAAAATATTTTATCTGTTCTTAAATGGTGTTGATTGTAAATCTTTATGTAAGGTGGAATAAGATTTGTAAAGAGTTTCAAATCTTATTCAAATAATCAATAACTATGATGTTGAGAACATACATGATTTGATATAGTAGACACATTCCATGCTATAATGTCTAAATCAGAACATTAATTATTGATGATGAAATAATAAATATACTAATAAACTAATCACTAAATAAAAGGTTAAGTTAAGTCACTTATAACTTTTCTAATATTTGAGGAATCATGACATATTACTAGACATTGTACTTAATCTTCAAATATAAATCAATTAATTGTTGAATTGATAATAAATTAATTTGTTTAATATATTTAATCCTATTTTATTTAGGAATGTGATTTATATTTGGATCAATTTATTAGGGAATCTAATGGGTCACACTTTTAAGAACCATTGATCATAAATTAAAATAAGATAATTAATCAAGTGTGACTTGATTATAAATAAGTTTTAGAAATTAAAGATTAGAGTGTAATTTATACAGGGAATTACAATTCTAGACCTAGAAAATCAATTGAGGACTTGATTGAATAAATTTCTAAAATTAACCTAAAATAATATATATGATATTATTTAAGGGGTAAATTGATATTTTTTTCATTTATAGCTAGGGTTTTTAGATTTTCTTATAAATAAAAAGCTATGCCTTTTATTTCATATGGATGGTGAAAAAAATGAGTACAGTAGTATAATACTAATTAAAATATCTTAAACATAAAAAAAAGAGATAGTACTCTAAGATATAACAATCCGTCTCTTCTAAAAGAGTTTAGAAGTTTCTCACCGGTAGTTTGTGTAAATTACTATTAAAGATAAGACAATTTAACAGTTTGTGGTTTGTAAACTTTTGAAACAAATATTCAAAACTGAAAATAACATTCGATCTTCAGGTAATTTTTGTATAAAACTCTAAAACAACTTTAAATATGTTTAACAGGATTATTGAAACTCCCGAAAAATTTTAAATTTACTATTTAGTATATATTTTAGGAAACCATTAAGTGTTGCAATCTCGTACAAAGTGTTTGCACAAAGAAGATGGAAGAACGTTATTGCAAAAATAAGCCTCATCAGGAGAGATTTCCTTTTGCGCAAGCTAGCATGACTAAACTTTCAGGATGATTAAAATAGAGTTTATTGATGTACTTGGGATTAGAACAAGGAGCAGAAAACTGTTTTGCCGAACGATCAGGGATGCCTCTTTCCCACAATGTTGGCCCATCTCCCGGAGGTTCATACACGAGATCACCCATCTCAATGTCACAACCTGTGTTCCAGGATTTGAAGTTATGGTTTATAGTGGTAGAGGTGCTTCCAAAGAAATTTTAATAGAGCCAAATCTAGCCAGGGAGTCATGCCTGAGGTAATAGTAATGGAAAAGTAGCCGTCTTCATCTGCTATAGTTCAGAATTGGAAATCCTGATAGCAAATAACAGGAAACATTGTTATCTTCAAGGGTCTGCTAGACAAAAACTTCCCCTAAAATGACTTCAACACAGCATTGAGTCTCTTTTATCCATCCTTTCGGTGTATATTCTTAGCGCTTCTTTGTTATGTTGCGGAAATGGTTAAGAATAGACAAGATAAACAAAAATCAAAGTTACGCCTTGCGTTCTCTTTGCCACGATCCGACATCTCCTGGCAAGGCTACTCCAGCATAAGCTCCATTTGCTGGTATACAATCATTGCTAACAAGCCTAGACATTGAACAAGACAACCATTAATTTAAAGTAAAATCAGATTGATCATCTCCGCTTCCCTACCTGTCTCGCACTAACAATCCGCCGGATCGAAACTCATCGCTCGGTGTAATTTGCCGGAACCCTACTAGCGGGTCCATGCATATCCACCCATGTACCTTGTTGTTTAATTTCATTTGAGTATTGGTACTTATCATCCAACTATACATTTTATAATGGAAAAATTCAAAATTTTATAAGAATTAAAACGAGAGAGAAAGAAGCATGTATATTCCTCTGAGCTCCTGAACAAGGAGTGGCACCCCTAAACGTGGCATGCTAAAGCCCTTGAGCCCTGATAGACGGACCCTGGAAACAATTTAAGTTTAGATGTCTCTATTTAGGCTGCAAGAGTACTCTGCAAGTGATGCTTACTAAGAAATAATAATGGAGGAAGTCAACACACACACACACACACACGAGGGAGGGGTATTATTATAAGAATCTATTGGTTGGTGCATTAGCAGATAGAAAGGCGAGCAAGAATCGGTATACATCACTGAATCATGACAACTGTGTGAGATATATAGAGAATTAAAACTTCCAACCCTCAGAATTCTGCTAAAACTTTGTTGGCGGGAAGGCATGCAGCTAAATCTCCTTCTGTAAAAGGATGGGAAACAGATCGCTGTGCTTTTCTATTATGTTTGAGGCAGGTGTGAGTATGTGGTTTTCTTTTTTCTTTTCTATTATGCTTCTTCGACAAGGCTTAGCTTTATTCCCGAGGATTGCACTTGGTGAACATATTTTTATTGGTCAAGCGGAATTGGATGGGCTAAGACTGTCATATATAAAGAAGAGATGGGATTAACTTTTTTATTTATATAAATTAATACCGAGTCCCACTTCACAACGACTGCATTAAGAAAAATATGAGAGTTGTTTTTTTTATGCCATTAAATACTTGAAATGAGGATCAAAAACTTGTCCAATTTGTCAATCATCATACATGTTAATGAATAAATAAAAAAAGTTGATGTGGCTTCTTCAACCTAATGAGCCAAGTGTGAATCGGTTGCAATATTGGTTAAAAAAAAATATTAACACCATTATTTTTTTAACTCCTACCTGACCCTAGCTCAAATGTAATACATCAAATTATCAAAGGATTAAATCGCAAAAAAAATCTATGGAGCAGAATGAAAAGATGGCAATACACCATATTGACTCATGCTAACTCGCAAAATCAATAACCTAGACGATCGACATGACGACAATGAGTTAACCTAGTTGGATAATTTGCTTCTTTTTTTTTTCTTCCCTTATTCTTCTCCTTGTTAAGCCCTGGCCAAGTCTCAACAAACCTCGGGTTCTATTAAAGAATGGAGACGCAATTTAAGAAATAAATAAATGTTGAAGGATTAAACTTGACTTCTGAAAGATGAAACAGAAAAACAATTAGCTTAAAAAAAAACACGGAAACATGGGTGAGTCTCCTATATTGGGTTTAATCATCCAAACTCACAACTTGTGAAATCCTAGACTTGAATTCAATAAATAATCTCAATTACCAATCAATTTAATATTGGAGGATGAAATCGTAAAAAAAAATCTAAATTAAAAAACTTGCCAAAGGAAAAAGAATTGCAACAAAAATAATGAGAACCAAAGCACATAGAATTTTTTTTTGAATGATGACATTATAAAAAACCTTCAATTCTAAAAATCATCTAAAACAAAACTAATAGAAATTAAAAGATCGAGGACAAAATATGACTAATAAAAAATTGAAAAAGGTTAAAATTTAAAAATAAATAAATATTAAAGGATGAAATTGAAAAAACATTAGCTTAAATAAGGAAACAAAACGAAGTAAACCCACGTGAATCTCCTAAACTTAGGTTTGTCCCCCAAACTTGTAACCTACAAAGTTCTAGATCTTAATTCAATCAAGAAACTCAATTCCCAACCAATTTAATGTTGGAAGATGAAATTATTAAAAAATTAAATTAAAAAAATCTGTCAAAGCAAAAGTGCAAAAAACAGAATGAGGATTACATCACATAGGAAAAACAAATTAAAGGTGGATGAAATCGTAAAAAAAACTTCAATTCAAAAAATTGTCTAAAAAAATAAACAATAAAAAAACAAAGACCAAACCTAATAGATAAAAAATTAGAGGATGAAATTGATAAAAAAAAAATTCCAATTCTATATACCATTACAAATTTTAAAAAATAGTAATTAAAAGAACAATGATCAAATATGAAGGAAAAACAAATCGAAAGACTGGTTTAAAATTTTGAAGTGCCACAAGCAAAAATCAAGGTGGAGAGAAAACAAAGAGAGCAAAAAAGCTCACCAGCACCAAACGAAACCAGATTGCCACATGTATTGTTGTGGAAGGGAGAGGTTGCCGAGACAAACCTAACCATACCAAGGAAGCTCACCGTTGATCGTCGGATGCGCCATTTGAAGGCTACAAAGTCAATGACGTGTTGACGGGTGCTATGCACACGCCAACATATTTTCTTTTCTTTTTTAATATATTTATTTATTAAAAGACAAGATCGCCACTAAAAAACATATATATATTGAAAAGACAAAACAACCCCTAGGTGACAATTTATCATTTTTTATTTATTAAATGCATTATCATCATTTCACTATGCAAATAAGAATAAAGAGACAAAATGACCCTAGATGGCAGGTTAATATTTTTTCTCTTAAAGGGAATTCAGTAATTCCACTATGCTAAAAAAATAAAAAGATTTAATTGACCTCAATCTATGACTCCCTGTAATTTTTACGTAAACCAGTTTTCTTAAGTGTTGAACTCAAGAAAATTAAGAAGTTATATATATATATATATATTATGTCAAATTTTTAGTAGAATCTCCTTTGTATATTGGATATTTTACGTGTCGACATCAATTCAATCAAAATCAAATACTCTTTATTCTCACATCCATAGAAATTCATCACCATAATTCTGATATAATCATCCTAAATCATATCTCGTTATTTCCACATTTCTCTATTCATTCTCAATAATCTGTAACATTTTCAACTTCTATTGTTTACATGATAACAACAACAACAATAATAAAACATCACAAAAATTAATATGTTTATATGGTACGAAACTAATTACATTGATTTTACACAAAATATTGCTACATGCATTATATATTTAAGACTTGAGTTTTATAAAGTTTCAAGAAACATGCACTTCTACATCATCATACCTAACCAATAATTCTAGTTAGTTTAACCCGAAAACCTCTTGATTACATAGTAAAATAAGATGTCTATAATTACAACACAAAATTTTGATCATACATCCCACTAATCTATAATTATTCGAGTCTAACAAAAGCAACAACTAAAGACTGCTCCTGGATATTCTGAGAGGTACTTGAAATAAAATCAACATTTCCTATTAATTTTTAAAAATGATAATTTATTAAAACTTTAAAAAATTCCAAATATTTTATCTAGATCATATTACAACCATTTCTTATAACCATTTAATAATTCCTCATTATATTTACTCATATAATTTAAGCAAATCTTCTAATACTCATGACAAAACAAATCATCCTGACATTTCGTTGTAGAAGCCAACAATCCAGAATCACCTTATGAATACCAAGTACTCCAGTGGTCCAACTTGATTACAATTCAATTCGGTATGCTTTTTTGGAAGCCAATAATCCGATATTTCTTAACAAATATCAATCAATTAGGCGAACCCATTTTGGTTGCCAATCAATCCAGTTTTTTCATTCGGAAGCCAATAACTCGGTATTCCTTAATGAATATCTATTAATTCGACAAACCCATTTTTGTTGCCAATCTATCTGGTTTTCCTATTCAGAAGCCAATAATCTAATATTCCTTAACGAATACCAATCAATCCGGCCAACCTATCTTGGTTGCCAATCAATCCGGCCTTTTCATTTGGAAGCCAATAATCTGGTATTCCTTAACGAATACCTATCAATTCGGCAAATCTATATTGGTTTCCAAACTCTAGCCTTCTTATTTAGAAACTAATAATTTAGTATTTCTTAACAAATACCAATCAATCGTTTCAATACACATATCTTTCTTTCCATATATATAATTCATATTAGCTTCCACATTTCATATATGAACTATCATATAATTAAGAGTAAATGGATAATTTAAAAGAAGAAATTCTATGAGGTACCGAATACCTATTTCAATAATCAAATGTAACATTGCTTAAAATTCTAAGTTCCCCTTTGGCTGACACCCTTCTTAAACCTTTCCTACAATTTCAATATTATTCTTTCCCCTTCACTTCCTCTTTAGAACAACATTTCAATATTTCCTCATCCAAATCACCACAAACATTTATCACAACTCATACTAACAATAGTATAATTTAAATAAAATATACATCTTCCAATCCATTATAAGCCTTCATTTATATATTAACATATCAATTTCTTTAAAATCAACAAGCTCATTGAATTAACCAAACTCCCTGTTCCCAAGCATAATGTGGCTGACACCCTGTACAACCCATCACTTCAAATGTTTCCTTAATTATTCATGGTTTTAGGTTATTCTAATTCCACACTAACTTAATTTCATCATTCTACAAGAATTCCTCAATACCCCCAAAATTTATTTATGAACCCTAACTTAAAAATTCAAGAATTTAGTACAAAAATCATGGTAATCTCACTCTTACTTAAGCTTGTATAAATGACATTCAGAGTCTTTACCAATTGCCAAAATGAGCTTTAAAATGCTCCCAGTTGAATTTTTCAACCGTCCCCCCCCCCCCACCAAGCTACCATGAACTCCCTCGTTATTGCTCACTCTCTCTTTCTCTCTTTACTTGCTTCCTTAGTGTAGTGTTTAAGTGTTATGATCATTTACCCACACTTATAACATGGAGAGATCAAACTCTTTTAGGATTTCTCTTAAGAAAACAAATGCAAGAATGAAGAAAGAAGAGAAGAAAAAGCAACATGATTTCTTCCCTCGGTATGGTATGCACATCATGTTTTTAAAGGGGAAGGAAAGAGTTTTTAGCTAAATTTCCAATTTTACCCTTACTTATTGTCCACATGTTATTTTATCCAAACTCCAACATTATTGCGAAGCCTTCCCGAACTCTGATTGATCTAAAATTGTAACTTGAGATAGAATGATGTGTCAGAAAGTTACACATAAAATTTCAGCCCGATCCAACTGTCACATTCATAATTATACGTGATAGCGTAAACCTGAACACTTGTAATTGTTTAAGCAAAAATCCGTGTTTTTTTTAATGTTTTACTTACTTAAATCATCCATATTTTTAACTAATTTATTTGGAACTTCCATCCCTATTTATGATATAATTGTTTCCCCAAATTTCACCCATTTTCAGTTTAAAAACTGTGCGATTGCACACAAGGCTTATACTGGTGATCAGGGTTATTCGCACATAAAACCATACATTAATTTATTTGAAAATTCCAAAATACTTTTCTAAATATTTTCACCCTAAATTTATAAAAATTCTCCATATTTATCACTACTTTATAAATTTTCAGGCTATTGGTTTGCATTATACCCTTTATGTTCGTCAAGTCATATTTTCCATATCCTAATACATGTTTAAACCAAATTTCGACTGGGCAAAATCAAAATTCATTAAGATTTATCCCATAACTCTTCTTTCCTGATAAATAAATTTTATTTTTTTATTTTTTTTCAGATTTTGTACTTTTTATTTTTTTGGTCATTTTTCTTATTTTTATTTTTAAAATTAACACAAACATTTTATTTCACATTTCAAAATCTATCATCATCCCCTTGATGTAAATATTCGATTCACTTGGTTAACATAATATTTACTTTAGTATCCTTATAGATTTTACCCAAGTGTTTACAATTTCCATCATCTATTCATTTCTTTTAATCCTAAGTTTTCATTACTTATTGAGACCTTACTTCATACAACCCACCCTCCTTTTATGTGAGGGTTTATACAATCAATTGTATAATGACCTAGTAGACCATGCG
>Ga0325402_1006726_pt1 | contig 10897 bp, 4 predicted proteins | sample PopdelMetagenome_22_FD_207212 | JGI IMG/M metagenome (GOLD analysis project Ga0325402, IMG submission 207212) | Populus deltoides microbial communities from Bellville, Georgia, United States - Xylem-PdKOR-R3 | ecosystem: Host-associated > Plants > Phyllosphere > Stem > Wood/Secondary xylem...
ATGGGTACGGGATCTATTACTATCCATGTTTAATCACAATAAAAATAAACATAATTACAACAACTGCAACAACACTAAAAATAATTATATGTAAATGATGAGCATTTAAAATTATTAATCGGGAGCACTGGACTGGTCATTATAACTAATTATTATTGCTAAACAAGAGTGAAAGCTCACTTTAAAGTGCGGTAATTATGGGCTTTAGTTAGGTTTTGATTCTTCTGAAGTAGGGGCCCACGTATCTAGTGTCCCCTCTCCTCTTTCTTCATCTTTCCCAAGATTACTTCATGAAGTGGACCCCTCTCTTATCTTTCCGAAGATTGTTTCATAAGCATTCATCCCTTCTTCATGGATCAAGCAATTATTCCATTGAGGTGCCTTTTCCAATGTTTTCTTGGGCCCTTCCTTGCTGTCTCCTCATCATGCTCTACGCTACGGGCATTCTTACGATATTTTTGCAGAAGATGAAACCTTCTGCTAAGCTAAGCTTTTAAGTGAAATTTTAAAATATAATTTATGTTAATTTGAATCAAATTAACACTTACTAACATTTAATCTGGTTAAGGCTCTGTACAATTCCGTCAAGAGAAGCAGTCACTTATTCCATGGAATCTGACATTGCATGGATGTAATTTCAGAAATTCAGCCTTTGCCTCCTCTTTTTTTTTCTATAAAAGTAGAAAGGAATTTCAAATTTCTCACCTTTTTTCTTTTACAGCTGGTATTTTCTGTCATAAGCCTTCAAGAGCAATACATGGACTGAACGATTCCAAAAGAATTTTGCTACGTACACGATCTATCCACCAGTTGCCATTGAATGCATGGCAGGCACCCACCAAGCAATCACACAGCACTGTGCATTCAACTTCATAAAATGCTTGAGGGCCAAAAATCTAAACCCCCGCACTGGTGGTTATTTATGTACAATCTAATATTGTGGATGTAATATGATCAAGAAATCATAATACATGCTAATTTACATCAATTTGAACATGAAGAATAAGAAATCCCCTATCCACTCACACATAATGCCAATCTTATCAAATATTCTTTCCAAATTTCACTTCCCGAAAGATTTCAAGCATCCAATGAGAGTTCATGCAAGTCCATCGCACTAGTGAATCACATAAATCAGATGGTTGAAATTTTTTGGGAAGTCAATTTGGGAAAAAGCTTTTGCTAAGATAGCATTACTCTCTCTCTCTCTCTCTCTCTCTCTCTATATATATATATATATGATTGGATTGGTGGAATTTACTGCAGTTATTGTGTGCTTTCAATCAAATTGTCTCCTTCGAATTCTCTTCTTGGTTGAAGGGACTGGAGCTTCTCCATTGCCAGGAAACTCCCATTTTACGACATCTCCGTCCCAAGAAGAGCTGACGAGCATGGGATAATATGGGTGCCAACTACAATCTCTTACAGGTGATTTATGATGTTGTAGTAATGAAACTAGTTCTCCAGTCACCTGCAAGAAATTTCCAAGTTAATAATCAATGGAAGAGTGGACTCATAAACGATAAAGTAAAAGCATTCAGGAGTCTGGATAGCGTGAAGTCAGCATTGGTCCAGCCAGCATAACCCCAGTTAAACAGGTAGCTGAATATTACTGCGGCTCGACATCCGATGGCTGAATAAATCATATCCATAGATAGTATTTTCAAGCAACAAAAACTCGTGCAAAGTAAATTCACATTTCCAAAAAATAAAAGTGTCTTCCCATTCGAGGCATAGATATTTCAGGAGCACCCCATTCTATGCTTCACCTAACAATATCATAATGCAGCATCTACATTTTGCAATTACTTGCAAAGCGTAAACCATGCATATAGAGAATAAAAGCAGCAGAAGATTTGCTTACTTACCAAGTCATAAATATAAACACAAGAATCGTGAGATCCAGTGTAAATGTACTTCTGGCCAGTACTGCAAAAGGTGATTCAAAAAATGAAAGCATGTCAATTCTAAGTATTAGGGCTTCTAGCACATTCAAATCAGTAAAATAACATCATGCCAGGTGAAAACAAGACACAAACATGGGTTAAGCCTGATGAATGACTATAAATGCAGGTGGCAGCATATCAAATGAAGTAGCTCTCAATGAACTCTTGGACTAGCATCAGAAAAGAGCCTCTGAACTTTCATTATGACAAAAGTACAGAGATTATACGTTAAAACTCACCTATATACAGGAGAAAAGTAGCAGCGGATAAGAGTGCGCAGAACCGAATGACCTTTATATGTGGCTACTGATTGATCGCAGGGGTGTTTCAAATCTCTTGCCTCGTATGGGTAGTCCATCCACCTGTAGTCCCATTCATAATTCCTAAGCCCTGAGTAGCTACAGTAGAAAAGAATGGTATTATTAGAGTGGTCTAATAATTGTCAAAGTGAACAACAGCAGAACCCCTTTCTTTCTTTTTTTTTTTTATCATTTGACTCGATATAACAACAATGCTAGCCCATGATCATTCTCAAAAGTTGAATGGTTAAAAGTTATGGTTTGGTGCAAATATCAAAGATGATAAACGTCAATGTACATTACAATGCCAGGTCATATTTTTATAAATAAAAGACAGAATTCAAGGGCAGAACAGCAGGTGAAGTATACCTAGTAGCATTAGGGGCCATTTTCCGAATATCCCAAAGCTTGATAGTCTGATCTTTACCATTTGAAATAAAATACCGACCATCTCCATGGCTGTCAATAAATGTTATGCCTTCTAAGTGTCCTGTTAGGACTCCAGCCGGCTTCCCTTTTGCAATAAAGCAGCGTCTATCCCACACCTACACTAAATTAATGACATTTGGTATCTTTTGCCTAGTAACACACATTACAAGGTAAACATGCCAACCATTTCTTTTCAGCATGGTATTTAAGGTTTTTTTTTGTCTTCTTATATTGGCATGCATTATACAGCGGAATTTTATGAGAAAACTGAAATCCCACATTGATCAATAATTTGCCATGTTAATGACATAAAACTACTTTATAAAATGTCAAAAAGAATTGTGTCAACGCTTGTAAGCAACATAATTTTAGGAGTGTAGGGTAGAATACCCATTTATGTCCACAGTAAGTGACTACTATTACCTCTTTAGAGTAAGTGACTGCTATTACAACTCTACAGCTACAGATCCAACCAAAGCTTTAACAGCAAAGAAACTATTTATATCATAACATTAACACCAAGTACAAGCATTCTTTTCCAAATCGCTGATGAATTCAGCTTCTTTAATCAGCACTGGCAATCTGTTATCATGAGATTTGGTACTAATAGCTTTTCTTCAGGAAAACTGAACCATTAAACCATTGGCCAGAGTGCTCCTAACCGCAAAGGTATTGGAAAGCCATGAAAAAATCTTTTTCATGCCAAGCAGCTACAGTACTGAGGCCAATGTCATGTAATCTTGGTATTGGTATCTTAAAGATACAAGATTAAGACACGAGGAACACTGAATAAACGGTAATGATACCAAGAATTATGATTTCCAAGACAGAAATCTTAACAGCAACTTATTTCAACTCAATAAAGCCTTATTATCCAAAACACTGCGTCAACTAAATAAAAATTTCAACAATCAGAAAATCCATCATAGGAAATAGAATTTCACAAAATATAATATTTTTTTTGAAGTAGCATGATGAGATGAAATATAATGTATTTGAAGGTGCTAGATAGATTCGAATGAATACCTAATAATACAGGACACAGAATGATAACTTTCCTAGAGCTTTCAATATTCAATACAAGAAATTAATATAACTTACCTTGCAAAGATTATCATCACTCCCAGAAAAGATAAGGTGGCCACTTTCATCAGCAAAACATACAGTGTTAACATCAGACTGCAACATTAAACAAAACACAGAAACTCTGAAAAGTCTACAAGTCTATATTACAATCCCAGTTGAAGAGAGGTCAACACATTATCAACTTCCACCATCACACATAGAAAAAAAGGGAGGGTGGTTGCATACTCCCCAATTTTCTGCCAAGATATCTTTTGTTGTCTGATTTCTCCAGACAAATTTTGTTCACGTATGCTAACAACAAGCTTGGTCTATGCATTGTATTTTTACACGTGATCAAAATCACAATTATCAAGTACAAGGGCAAGGGAAAGGGCAAGAACAAGATTACTAATAAGTGACACGTGAATTTCAGACATGGAAACTAGTTGATAAAAGATGACAAAAATGGTATTGTATTTCTTTTTCATCAATGAATTCATCTCAATGCCTTCAACTTGTGAGTTTATATATGATGATGAAAATGCCATTGCATTTCTGTAATCAACGCATTCATCTCAATATCTTCAACTTGTGAGTACATAAACTCAACTTTGTGACAACCATGTGGTTGTTACAGGCCATTTCTATAATAGAAGACTTCAATGCCTACCCTAAAGGACCAAGGGCTGATGATCCAATTGGCTGGTTGAGATTATACATGAATACCCTGTATGCTAATACTCCCACCATTTACCATGTATTAACACTCTGAGCAGCTTATGGATAGTAAGATGGACATCCACACAATTTGCAGGAATTAATGTATGCTCAATCTTAAAAACCATTATGCACCAAGAAAAGAAAAATGCAGCCATTAGCCAATTGTGGTTATACTGAAGTTATCACAATATTTTACCTACCGTGTGTGCCAAAATTCTGAGGGAGAGCTTATTTTGTTCAAGGTCGTAGACATATATGGAGTCATCATTACTTCCTGCAACAAGTTCTCGCCCATCAGTGGAAAATTTCACAGAGAAGATTCCAAAAGAATAGCCCCCATCACCAGAAGAAAAGTCCAATCCGTCATGAAACTCCTACAAAACATATGGACTCAAAAGTGAATATTGTTTTTTACATGAAAACAAATAAGACTAATGAAAACCAGGATATCCTCTCCACATGATGACTAGAGAGGTCAATAACCATTTTTTGTTACAACTTATGAGCTGCATTCCATGGCACAAACAAATCTATATTGCCATTGCATCCTCTTGAGAATAGAGAATCTCAATAAAGCAAGCAGGAACTGTAACCAAGATTTTGGTACTGAGAAGTACATGTACAGTGACAAATTAAAAAGTTTTCAGCATACAACTGTATGCCAAAATCACAGTGTAGCGAAAAAATAAATTATTCTATGTCCCACAGTTTTTTTCCAAATAGCGAACTCCTCTTAGATGGAAGCCAATCAAGCAGGTTGTTATTGATTTTCCTAACCTTGTAGATTCCAATCCATAAACATGCATGCATCAACATGTATCAAATATGGGATATTTTATTTGTTTATTTATAACTAGAAGTACTCCGTGTCTATGAAATCCATTATAGGCCCAGTCTGCGTGTATTGTCACTTTTAATGGTAAATCAGCAACCAACTTAACGAATTTCTAGTTATATCAGCACAGTAACAATCAGATTGTGACTTGCATTGAAAATACAACAGACAATTGGGTTGTGCTAGCTGGCATCAAATACTCATTATTATTCTGCCATTTTCTTTATCTAAATGTTACATGTTTCAATAATAAGATAAAAATACTGCATACCGTAACGTTTGCAAGCGACTCTGTTTCGGCAGACCCAGCATCAACAATATGGACAATAGGTGACATGCTTGCATAAACCTGCAACAGCAAAATAAATGCTGATTAGTATATATGGGAGGAGAGATGTTCAGCCTACCCAATATAGGGAAAAGCAACTTCCAGTGACCAACTACAAATCTAAAAGAAACCAAAGAGGATGATCTATAACAAGAACCTTCAAGTGTGCATGCTTGTACAACCTTAAGATTCTGGTGGTTAGTAAATGTATTAGTAAATGTAGAGCGATCATTAGGGATGTTATCAAGCTATATCAGAGCATTCACTTAAGTCAAGAAACTTCAAAGATGTAAAGAGAAAGCACTGGATGTGAAAACAGGAAGTAACAGCAGATAAATCATGGCATTTCTCTCCAACACTAAATATGACGCAAATCTATATGAATGCATGTTACTTGCATTCTGCTAATACCAAAACAAAAAGAAGCTGCGATCACGCCATCTGGGCAGCCAAACAGCTTGACACCTTTCACATTGTTTGGGTCAGGCCCAAATGATGTGAGACCCACAGTGTTCCACCTGTACCGATGCCTACTGGTTTTCTTTTACCAACAAAACTGGTTATATGGCCACGGCACGCAAAACAAGATCACACATTCCAGCAACCAGAGCCTCCCCTTTTTTAGAAGTAATTTTTACCCATGTATGTTTCTGTTGCTCTATGTCTCAGTAAAAGAAACTTACCGTGTCTCAAGTATTTTCATTGGTTTCCTGCTCGGTCTAAGATATTTCTATTAATCAGGATAACAGACAAATGACGGTGTTGTAATTCTATACCATCATCACCTGGGCTACCACCCCTATCCTGTCAGGTAAGCTACCATCTTCATAGTCAAGTAAGCATGTGTTCTCTCAATATATAAATACTTAGTTACCCACACCAAAAGGGGCAGAACATAATCTCCATCACTAAAGATCACAGGAACATATTCCTGACCAAAAAAACACTATTCTCTATATTTTCTTGTTTATCCTCCTCTTCCTGCACACCATCAGAGGTCCCCCACAAACACACAGGGGAGTTGTTTTTGCGGGTATCCCAAGCTCATCTTGTCCATCTTGTTCATTCAATCCATTTCACTGTTAAGATATGAAGGCCTAAAATCTATTTGAAGTTCTCATTGACTTCATCGGCCACGCTACCAAAGCCCGCTACTTTATAACTTAAAAGAAGTTTGTTTTATATGATGACTTGAAGTGCTACGAACAATATCAGAATATTAATAGGGATGGCATTTGTTGATTTATTGCTTGAAAATGCAATTTTTGTAGTTGTAATCGTTTATGACACCTTTTTTCCATCTTTCAATGCCCACTTAGGATCTAACTCTCAGAAGTTTACGTATGAAAAAAAACATTTCTCACTTGCAAATTTAATTAGCTAGAAATTCAAACTCACGAGATGGCGCTGATCTGGGGAAAGAGATGTATCGGTAACAGTCCAACGCAAACTTTTGGCAAGAATGTTCTTCTGAACTTTCCACCCCTTCTCCACATTGTATATTCTAATATAGCTTCCCTGAAACAAATATTTGTGGAAAACGAGCATTAAATTAATTGCAAGTATGATAACCAACCTTTGCAGTTTGTTCCCCTTTCAATTTATCGATTCCCCAAACCCAATTTCAAAACAAAGCAATATACACAATACCTGAAACCCAGCAACAAATAGAGAGCCGTCAGCTGAAAACTGTGAGACATAGGCTCGGGTACTCATCTGGTCAACAAGCCAAGGTCCATTGACAGGCAAATATCTGCTAAGCATGTGACAACGATCAGCTGCAGAGAATCTTCCCCTTGCTGAATAATTAGCTTCTCGACCAACCAACATCTTAACAGTGGAAACAGATGACTTATGCATGCCGGGAACAAGTTCGGCCAGCTGTTTATGCGGACTAGATTTCAACTTCGTAACCTGAGCAATTTCATGGTCTAAGTTATTCAACCAATTGCTGGCTCTCTTGCTGCTACCAGCCTCAGGAATGGTCTTGCCACCATCACAGAGTTCAGATTCAGTCTCCAGTCTGCTCATAGCGTAACCCATTTCGTCTACCGAAGTTGTTCTAGCAAAAAAATACATTTTACATTAAAACCAACCACAATATTTATACTTGAGGAGCATTTACAAAACTGGGGAGCCTTCATATCCTGCAAAAAGAAGATGGTGATAGTCCTTTTTAGCTCCCTAATTCAAAGGGTTTCTTTGTTTTGTTTTTTTAGAACTGTAGAATGGAATAACAATCCAATAACCCGATAATCTAAGTCGAGCTAGATAATAAGCTATCCACAAAATTTCAAAGAGATTGAGTTGGCACATGCCTGCCTTAAAAGATTATATGATGACAGGTATCAAGATTTCTGAACCACAACAGTATCCTTTGATCAAGAAAGTTGAAAACAAGAATCAAACCGAACAGAATTCGAGAAATAAATAATGAAAAGAAACAGTCAAGTGAAGCTACTGACCTTCTTCTTCTTCTTCTTCGGTTGCTGGGCTTCACCGACGCAGTTGATAATGTTTGGATGAACGGACGTGAATGGATAGTATGTACAGGTACGGATATTTTCGTTGTTTTTTTTTTTTTTTTGAGCAGTGGCCCAATCACATACGCGCAAACACTACACGTGCTCAGCTAAGGGTTGATTTCGATATTTCATTTTCTATGAATCGAACGTAAGATGGTTTGGTTTGGTTTGGTTTCGATCCGAAGTCTGGACAGCTACAAACTAGGTTTGTTAGGACTTGGGACTTGAGAAGTTATAGTTAGATTACATGCTCGTGTGCTGTCACAAGTTTACAAAATAAATATACTTAATAGTGTTATAGTTACGAACTAATACTAGATAAATAATAAAAATTAAAAGTATTATGGAGCAAATATTTCATGACGTAAAAAAATTGTGTTGGCGATCAAAAAGTTAAAGACTGAACAAAATGATTTGTAGCAATTTACAGTGTTTTGTGAGGAAAAATACAGTATTTTTGCCACATGATTTAGCTTTTCAGTTAATAAAAAGCAAACAAAATTACAAAGCTAAATTCTCTACCAACTTAATATTTAAAAAAAACCAACAAAGATAATTTTGGAAGGAAAAAAACCCATGAGAAAAAACATTGCAGCAATTGACAATATTTTATGAGGAAAACTATAGCACTTTTCCCTAAAATAAAATGAAAAACCATTTAGAAAAAGATTGTAGCAATCCACAGTATTTTGTGAAAAAAATTATAACGCTTTCCTCATATAATTTAACTTTATTGTAATTATAATTCTTAACCAGCTCAATATTAAAAAAAAATCGACAAAGATAATTTTGGAAAAGATCACATGAAAAACACTGCAACAATTCACAGTGTTTTAAAGAAAAAAAATTAAAAACTAAATTCTTAATCAGCTCAATATTAAAAAAAAAACAACAGAGACAATTTTAGAAAAAAAAAACAAACACCAAATAAGAAGAAAAAAAATCATGTTGGAAACACTGTAGCAATTCACAGTGTTTTGTGACGAAAGCTATAGTGCTTCCCCACATGATTTAACCTTATTTGTAATAACTTGTAATTGTAATTCATAAACAACTCAATATTAAAAAAAATAAAATTGAAAGAGATGATTTCAAAAAAATTCTAACACAAAAAAACTATGCGGAGAGACACTGTAGCAATTCACAATGTTCTATGTACAAAGCTACAATACTTTCCCCACATGATTAAGTTTTATTACAAAGTTAAATTTTAACCAACTCAATATTAAAAAAAATTAAATCGACAAAGATAATTTTGAAAAAAAATATTACAAAAAAAAACACAAAAGAAACTAGAAAAAAACCATGTGAGGAAAAACTGTATCAATCCATAATGTTTTGTGAGGAAAAACTTATATTTATTTGTAATTGTAATTCTTAACCAGCTTAATATTAAAAAAATAAAATTGATAAAAATAATTTTAGGGAAAAACATAACAAAAACAGAAAAAAACCATGCGGGAAAAAACACTGTAGCAATCAACAGTAATTTTCGAGAAAAGTTACAATGCTTTCCTCACATATTGTAACTGTAATTTTTAACCAGCTCAATATTAAAAAATAAAATAAAAAAATAATTTCAGAGAAAATTATAAAAAAAAACCATGCGGAGAAACACTGTAGCAATCAACGATGTTTAAAAGAAAAAAATTACAAAACTAAATTTTCAATAAGCTTCATATTAAAAAAAATTGACAAATATAATTTTAAAAAATAAAAAAATAAAATGGAAAAATTATGTAGAAAAATATCGCAACAATCCACAGTATTTTAAAGAAAAAAATTGCAAAGCAAAAATTTTAACTAGGTCAATATTTAAAAAGTAAAATAAAAAAATAATTTTTGAAAAAAAAGAAAAAAAATAGGAAAGTTGAAAAAAATTAATTTTGAAAAAAAAGGAAAAAAAATGAAAATAAAAAGAAAAAAGAAAAAAGTTAGAAAAAAAAAAGAAGAGAAAAGCACTGTGAATTACTGTAATCCACAGTGTTTTGTGTGGGGGAATAGTAATTCCACCACACCATTTAAAACATGTTGTAATGTTTTTCTTTAATTTTTTTTAGTACATGGAATTTAATTTTCCGAATCATATTATAGTATTCAATAATGTTATTTCTGCTGAAAAAAATAATTTATAACTTAACTAGTATTATTTCTTTTTTCTCTGAGAAATTTTGACTTTAAATTTCTTTTTATAAGTAGAAAAATATTAATTTATAAGCTATTATTCTACGGAAAAAAAAAAAGTCTTCCATAGAACCCACCAACATCTTGCACTTGATTGCGTAATTAGAAGTAATATTTTCCTTTATTTCTTGTGAAATAGCATTACTCTAAAATATCATTTAATATCAAAAAAATATTAGATAGACTTAGTTTATCTTATCATGTATAAATTAATTTAGTAAATATGAGATATATAAATAAAATATAATGGTCTGATATAAACATTTCACATGAATTTTCTTTTTAAGTATCTTGTATTAATTGATCCAGTCGATAAATAATGTGATAAATTAGTTCTATCTTACAATTTTTTAAATTTACTACACTGTTAATTAAATTATTGCTCAAGCTTTTATAAAAAAATGTTGACATCGAAGCTAGTCTACTTTAACCAAGAAATTCTAAAATGGTGCAGCTTCAACAGGGCTGCTTTTAAAGTTGCTTCAGTTAGGAGTATGGTTATACACAGAACAGTATTTTATATTATGAAGTTTTTTTAAAAATTAAATTTAAAATATAGTTTTTGT
>Ga0325402_1006731_pt1 | contig 10893 bp, 6 predicted proteins | sample PopdelMetagenome_22_FD_207212 | JGI IMG/M metagenome (GOLD analysis project Ga0325402, IMG submission 207212) | Populus deltoides microbial communities from Bellville, Georgia, United States - Xylem-PdKOR-R3 | ecosystem: Host-associated > Plants > Phyllosphere > Stem > Wood/Secondary xylem...
CTCTCTCCCGTGGATGTAGGCGATTTGCCGAACCAAGTAAAATATTGTGTCAGTGTGCTTAACCCTCCGATGAGCAAATATCAGTACACCACCGGTCCGCGCATGGGGAGCCGGAATTTCCCAACAACCACCGCATGGCTTGCAGTTGTCCAGCTTCCGTTCGATGAGGTATCTTTCAATGCCTCCTTTGGCTAACGTTTCCGCGGCGGAACCGCCGGCAGGGCCTCCGCCGATGACGGCTACTCTGAGGTTGCGGTGTAGCTTGGGACTAGACTTGCTGGCTGTGATTCGGAAGCGGCGGTATGTCAAAGGGGAGTTGGGGGTTATGTGGGAATGGAGTAATTTTGGATGCTCGAGGAGGAGTGCCGGAGTGCGGTGAAGGATTTGAAGACAACAGACGAAGTCATGTTGTTGCGGTGGACTTGAGAGGGTTTGAGGCTTCAAATTTCGCTTCTTCTGTTTTCCGGTTAGAAATTGAGCACTAATACTAAAATTATGCAAAGAAACTAAGATGTTTCTGACATGAAATTAAAATGTGGGAGAAGAAGTGTTGTATTAGACATAGAGATCATAAAGCATGATAATTGCATTACTTTATTATAATCAAATTATGTTGAGAAAATGTTTAAAGATCTTAATATTATGATTGTGATCATATCTCTCTACAACATTCTAAAATGCATTATACCATCATGCACAAAACTAGTTTTATATGTGATTGGCAAGCTTTCAATGCTCCAGCAAGGAGCAAATCATATAACAATTGTTTTAAGGCATTCATTTTCACAATTATAGAACCAGCTTGAGTTGACTCACCTTCTCGAATCTATGAATCAAGTAAAAAATAAAATTTTATTGTATATAAAATATAATTAGGTGTCACTAACTTCTTTTCTAACATCATGAAAATTCTTAATTAGAAACTAAAAAACAGATGCATGTTTTTAATTAAATAGAAAATCACATGTGCCAACAAATATTAAAAATAGATATTAATACTAATTAAAACTAAGTCAAAAAATTAAGAGATAGATGCAAATTAAAATATCTGATCACGTGTCATGTGTCATGAGAAATTCTTCAAAATTATCTTATTTAATTATATTAAAATAATGTTATTTTTTGTAAGAAGAGAAATAATTAAAAGTTTATTGAAACAAAATAATTTTTCAATTTAATTCATGTTTCTCTTATTAATACATTTTTTCAATAAAAATATAGATTTTTAAGGCATGCTGTTTTTAAAAAAAAACTAAAAATAATTAGAATAAATAAACAATTAGAAATCAAGAAAAAATATATTTCATTAATCGAAACTTCTTCATCCTCTCTTTTTTTATATATATTTTTTCAATAGAATAATTATTTTTTTAACATTAACTTATCAAAAACATAAAATAGAGTTTAAATTAAAAAAATATATTTTGATATATTTAATATTAAAAATAATATACCGCTGGTACCCTACATCGTGAAACCTTTTAGAACCTGTTTTCAACTAATCATATTATGATAAAAAAAAAAAAGCACTTTAAGAAAAACTCATCTTGTAAAATAAAAATTATTGATAATAAGATTGACCTTTTGTCTCTAAAATATGGCAAACTCACACGAACAAGAGCCATAGAGAAAGGAAATAATTTCTAGGTGGGTTTTGATATTAACAAAAACATAAAAGAGCTTAATTTTTCACTATATATCAAGATACAAATCATTATAGATTAAAATAATTAAATAAAATAATTATTTTTCTATTCCAAGAAAAATCATTGAACTTGATTTTAGGGGTGATATGTTTTTTTCTCTCATAACTTATTAGTTATTTTTGGATTGAATGAGGGCATGATGGTCTTTTCATATATTATCGGCATAGTAAAATGACTAGATCATATTAAAAGAAGGAATTAGTTAACTTGCATCCATGGGCTTTTTCATATTTTTCTACTGTTTTTTTTTAATATTATTGGGTTCATTAAGAGGAAATTTGATATTTTAATACATAGAAAATATAAGTGCGTGGGCGACACGTGAGGTGTCGTCCGACAACCAAGCAACACCTTTTGTGGCGGTTTTGGAAGAATCTCTACGTGGTCTTTCCAATGGTTAGACATGTGTGCATGATGGCACAACGATTGGACTCCACTAAACTCTTTTCTTTACCTTTTTATTTTCTCTCTCTTCTCCTTGCTAAAATATAAAGATTTCTTATAATTTATTTTTCGCATTCAATTTGATCCTTATTCTTTTTATTAATATTTGATTTTTTTTATTGATGTTTTTTAAATTTTGTCTATCAACATTTAGTTTTATTTAATTTTTAGATCAAATTTGGTTCTCCTTCTTTTGATTGTTAATTTTTTTATTTATCTTTTACCTAATTAAATTTTGTTTTTAATTTCTTCTCTCAACATTTGATTTCTGCTTAATTTTATGTCAAATTCTATCCATATTCTTTTTATTATTATTTATTTTATTTTGGATTTTTTTATTACATTTTATTTTCAATTTCATTACTCGGCATTTTGTTGATTGATAATTTTTCTTCCTTATTCTTCAGGGTTTCTCTTCTATGAGGTTCGTTATAAACTCATGATCAAGGTCACAAGTTTTAAAGGTTAACATGACTTTTGTTTTTAGGTCTTTTTTTTAAATTGATTTTTTTTAATTTCATCTTTAAAGATTTGATTTATTGGGAATTGGTTTTTTTGTTTTTTTTTCACTTTTTTTCCTGTGGGGTTATCTCAAACCTCTACCCATGGTCGCGGGGTTAGCAGGTTAATTCGAGTTGACTAAGATTTTTTTTGTTGTTTTTTTTAAATTAAAATTTCTTTTCATTCTTGCCTTTTAACATTGGGTTGTTTGATAATTAAACTTCATAATTTTATTCAATTTACTTTTAATGGGGTTGACCGGTATCACAACCAGGTCGCAGAGTTTGCATTTTAACTCAGGTTGGCACAGGTCGAGTTTTTTTCATCTTTTTTAAATTATATTTTTGCTTCAATTTTATCCTTCAATATTTTATTTATTAGAAATTGAGCTTCAATTTGTTTCTATTTTGCTTGCTATGAGATTATTATGTTTTTGTTTAATATTTTCTTTATTATTAAATAAAATTCTTCAACAATTAATTTTTTTTAATTTTATCATTTAATATTTAATTGATTTAATATTAGTATATGTGTTTTATTTTTTATTTTATTTTATATGAGATTATTATAATTTTATCAGATGAATGGTGATGCTGGCATGATTGATGGATCAAAGGAGTTTAAGGCTTGTGAAGACAAGTACATAGATTATACTCCCTGCCAAGATCAAATCAGTGCAATGACGTTTCCCTGAGATAATATGATCTATAGGGAACACCATTGTCCTCCTGAACACGAGAAGCTGTATTGCCTTATTCTAGTCCCCAGAGGATATACAAATCCCTTTCCTTGGCCCAGGAGTCGTGACTATCTTCCCCTTTGTAGCGCCTTATAAGAGCTTGACCGTTGAGAAGACTGTTCAGAACTGGGTGTAGTATGAAGGCAACGTGTTCAGGTTCCCTGGTGGCGGAACACATTTTCCTCGTGGGATACTTATTAAAAATAAACTAGATTTCTGGTTTTTTCTGGAAAATAAAGAATTGATTTATCGGTTGATAATCAATCGACCTGTTGAATTAAAAGAACCAGTCGACCGATTAAGTCGACCACATGTGTTTCTTCCATCTTTTCCCCATATATTTTTATCTAATTGTATATGGCCAAAATTCTAGCAAAGTAATCTGAAATAGTTTCTAATGCAAGCATACACAATCTTTCAAAGTTATCTCATAACTTTTATAGGCGTACCTTTTTTACACTATCAGCTCCTTAATTTGATTGTTACAAAACTTCTCATGCTTGCTTGGCGGTTGTTCTTGTTGCTGCCCAATTTTTGATATACTTTCGAAATAAACCAAAAATATTAAAAAAAAATCTAATAATATTAAAAAAACAACAAGAATCCAAAAATATATTTTTAACGTCTTTGCGTCACTTGCAACGTCTTTTTCCTACATGTTCAATTGTTAACGCACTTTTTAAGTTGACGTTGAAGTTACTCTTTTTCAAAAAATTCAAAATACAAAATTTTTTTAAAAAAATCAAAATTTACAAGGGATCAAATATGAAAAGAAAGAAATTGAGGAACCAATTTGTTTTTTAGGTTGCTTGGTCACCAAGTTTCCTTAATGACCAAGCAATTAAAATAACAAACTTTTTTTTTTCATCTATAAATAGGTGGTGGTTACACATAAAAAAAAAGGGAGAAATCTGGGGGAGAAATCCAGGGAGAAATCATGGGGGATAAAAAAAATAACAACATAAAAAAAGCTCTAAACCTAATTAACCTAAACCGGCCACCTCCCCTTTCTCACGTTTCCCCCCATCTTCTTTACTAAAACCAACCAGCAGCCTCCCTTTCGCTTTGGCTGAACCACTAAGATTCTCCCTTCTTCTGTTTCTGAACTACGGTCACCTTTACAACACCTAACAATCTTTTCTCTGGATCCACTACAACCTTTCATTGTCACAGGCAATGGTAGAAACCCGAAGCCAAAAGTGTCCCTCTCACCCTCCTCAGCACCATTGATTGCCATACCTAACCATATACCTCAGCCCCTCATCTAGTTTCCCAAAAACTAGCATACCATCAACAACCTCATTTCCTCTCCTCCACTATAATAACCCATACTAGCAGCTCCTCATTGCAGTAGCAAGAAAGTTATCAACCATCAACCGTGATTCTTCCATTTATTTTCCTTCAACCACACACTACCTCTTTCCTCCTATGCTTAACAACTCCCTATTGTGAGCCTCTCAACAACCATTGAAACCGAGAATACCATCGCCCGAAATGACCAAGCACTGATCCAGTAGGCAACAACACCCACGGCTATCAACGCCTTACGATCTCTCTCTTTTTGTTGGTCAAACCATCACCAACATCGACCACAACACCACTATAGGCTCTATCACCATCATCAACCATACCCATGGCGCAACCCCATAGCCTCTAAAACTCAATCGACCATCGAAATAACCTCCAGCAGTACCCGTAGACGGTGACATATCAATGTCGACGCTAATTAACAACCAGATCTGCCACCTGAAGAAGAAGAAAAGAGAGACAAACAAGAGAGAAAGATGGAAACAAAAGGCTTAATTAGATCTCAAAAAAAGAAACTTAAAATCGACTACTTGCATGGTTTTTCTTTGTTTTATAGATAAGGATCAAACTTGCTACCGACCTAGGGAGAAAGAAAGGAAAAGGGGACCGAAGCTTTGGAAGGTCAGATCTCCCTCCTCAGAGAGCGTGGAGGAACACAGCTGGTAGGGAAGGAAAGAGGTGAAAGAGTCGCTTTAAATCCAGTTGCCTTTGCTTTTCTAACAATGACGGCGCATGGTCCTATATACTGAAAAAAATGATGGCGTGTGGAACAGACGTGCTTCCATTATTCCTACAACTTAGAGGCTTCCCAATATTTAATATGTTGTTTGGTTTATTTTGAATTTTGGTGATTTGTAATTTGATAATTATGAGTGTGTGTGAGAGTAAAATATAGTAAAAAAAAGATGGGTGTTTGTGATTGTGTGTGTGTGTGTATATATATATATATATGTGTTTTTGAATGTTTAAAACCAAAAAGGCAAAAAGAATTAAATGTTTTAATTGCATACGACCAAGTATCTTAAAAATACAAAGAAAATCATATTGTGTAGTATTTCCATATGGAAATTTAAATTATATATTTGCATGCATTTTAGGATTTAATAACCAGTTTATTATTTATGAGAATTTGGCCAATATTTAAATAAACCATCATTTTTTAATTCATGAGAATTAATAGTTAAAAATCCTGTATAGAACGTTGCACTTACAAGTGAGGCTGGTATTTGAAATATCGGAGTTAACTAGAAAATTCTCGGAGTTATTTTAAATATTCATAAATTTTAATTGGAAGTATTTTTTACCATAATATATAAATTATAAAGAACCTTTTTCTAAGAATTTATTTGGGCATATGAGTCCATAATAAATTCTTAAACATTGAATTTATTCATACAAGTAAATCTCAATCCTAAACTACAGATAGACCACCGATTAAAAAACTATCAAAATCGCTAAACCACATCAAACCATAAAGCAACTTACCTCAGGTAGAGTAGGTAGAGTACGCTAAAGGTGCTAATACCTTTTCTAATTATAACCAGTCCCTTACCCTCGAATATTTGACAAGACTAGTGTACCTGAGTTTCCTAGCGATCCTAAACCAAACAACTAGGTGGTGACTCCAAATAATCTTTCAACAATGCACGTCTACGTGCGATAGTTGTGTTAGCCACATTCTAAAAAATGACATCATCCAAACATTGGTGGATAATTGTGAGTGATTTTTTATCCTTCTTCCATACCTTTTTATGTGGCTTGCCTTTGGAATAAAGTCAATGTTACTCCTTTCATATGCTTTTTAAAGCTTTTTCCATCCATTTCCCATACATCTTGGGAACTAGCCAAGCTTTCACACGAATACACCAAATTTCATAGTTATCATTTGTCAAACAAGGATATTGAAGTGGAAAGTTCGTATTGGCCATGTCAACTAATTAGAACAAGCTTTGATACCACTTAATGGAAGAAAATTAGTGTAGTAGAAGCTTATGAACAATAATGCAAGATAGCAAAGCTAAAGAAAAATAAGAAAATTTAAGAGGAAAGAATGTTTCATTAATATTTTCTCTTTTATACATATTTTGTCTTTTCTATACTTATAGTTATGCTTCTAATTACATGCCTATTTAGGTCTAAATTCCTAGACAATCAAAGAATTATACTAAGAAAATTTAAAACTTATTCTGAACAAGAAAAATAATTATTGGTATCAATGACAAACGTAGCCATGATATAGAACAAGATGATTTTTTGAAACATAAAGATGGGTGTGCCTAGATACCTAAAGACATATTGAAAGATTAGACTTGATTTTGGAATATGAGACTTGAAAATGTAAACTTTGACAACTTGAAGATGATGATGCAAAAAAGAGATGTTAAAGGGTGTACCATCCATTGAACATCCAAATTAGTTATGTGAAGGATGTTCAATGAGCAAACAATTTCGTAAGAGATTTTCAAATAAGTTTACATTTAGAGCAAGTTAACCCTTATGATAGATACACACAGATGTATATGGTCTTATTCAACTATGCTTGTTTGGAAAAAAAATTATATCTTTTACTTTTTTATTAATGATTATAGTAGAAAAAACATAGGTATATTTCTTAAAAGAAAAATCTAATATATTTAATTGTTTTAAGAAGTTTTAGCATTAGTTGAAAAATAAAGTGTTTGTTATATAAAGTCACTTAAGACAGATAAGAGGTGAATTTTGTTATAATGAGTTTAATAAGTTTTGTGAAGATAATGATATAGAAAGACTCCTAACAGTGCCTAGATCCCTATAACAAAATGGTGTGGTAGAGAGAAAGAATAGAAGCATCATCAATAAAGCAAGAAGCATGCTTAAAACCAAAAAGATACCAAAGTTGTTCTAGGCTGAAACTTTATATTGTGTTGTTTACTTGTTAAATAGGTGTCCTATAAAAGACTTGAATGATATGACTCCATAAGAGGCATGAAGTGGAAGAAAGCCAAATGTTATTCACTTGAAGGTGTTTGAAAGCAGCGGCTAAGTGCATGTAGATCATCAAGTAAGGACCAAACAAGATGATAAGAGCAAAATGATGATCTTTGTGGGCTATGATAAAAAAATCCAATTAATACAAGTTTTACAACCCTAATAAAAAAAAGGTGGTGATTAATAGAGATATCAAATTTGATGAAGGAGCATAAGATTAAAAGGTAGATGATGATGATAAGTATGAGTTTTTATAGGGTTTTGATGAAAAGAATAGGAGATATGAAGATCATAAAGAATTTGTTACACCTCCACAATCATCAATGAAATCAACTTCACTTATATGTTTTTCTTCTAGTGGAAATTCATGAATTGATAGTCCACCTAGTCCGCCAAGAAAGATAAAGAGTCTTGATGACTTGTATGAGGTAACTAATCCAATTAATGATGATCTAACACTATATTATCATCTTACCATATGTGAACCTATAGTGTTTGAAAAAGCAATAAATGATGAAAAGTGAAGAATTGTTATGAATAAGGAGATTGCATCAATTGAGAAAAATGACACATTTAAATTTGTTCTTAAACTAAAAGGAAATAAGCCAATAGGTGTCAAGTGGATCTATAAAGAAAAGAAAAATGACAAATGAGAAGTGGAGAGGTACAAAACGAGATTGGTAGCAAAAGGCTATTGTTAAAGGCAAAGAATTGACTAAAGTTTTTGCCCTATTTGCTAAATTGGAGACCATCCGATTGATAATTGGCACAACTGCCCAACATAGATGGAATATTTACCAAATATATTAAGCAACCTATGGGTTATGAAGTGAAAGGATAAAAAGACAATGTATTAAAGTTGAACAAAGCCTTGTATGGATTGAAGCAAACCTTAAGAATTTGGTATAGTCGCATTAATAGTTATTTCTTGAAGAATGTATTTGTAAAGTGCTTCTATGAATATGTTATCTATATAAAGATTAAAGAGAGTGGTGATACTTTTATTGTATAATTGTATATGGATGACTTGATCTTTACAAGCAATAACCTAAAGATATTTAGAGACTTTAAGCAAGCAATGATCAAGGAGTTTGAGATGATAAATATTGTTCTTATGACCTACTACCTAGGGCTTGTGATCATATTTATAGATATATCAATTATGACACATCTCAAAGTTTTGAAGCGAATTCTTTGATATATCAAAAACACCATAGAATTGGGCTTATTCTATGGTTGCTCTAACAACTTCGATCCTATAGGTTATTGTGATAGTGATTGGACGGGAAATATAGATAATAGAAAGTGCACTACAAGTTTTGTCTTCTACTTAGGAGATAAAACATTCACATAAAGTTCAAAGAAGATATTTATAGTCACATTATCAAATTATAAAGTTAAATATGTAAATGCTACAACATGTGTTTGTCATTCCATATGACTAAAAATATTATTGAACGGGTAGCAAATTTCACAAGAGAAGTCTATAAAAATTTATATGGACAACTCATCATCAATTACAATAGCAAATAACCTAGTATTTTATGACATAAGTAAGCACATTGACATAATATTTCATTATCCATTAGATTGCATTACAAACAAGGAAGTTAAAGTCAAGTATGTGAAAATCCAAGATCAAGTTGCAAGCATTAATTTTCACAAAGCCACTCAAACATGATATTTTTGCCAAGATGAGAAATATGCTAAGAGTTATAAGAAATATTTCATTATCCATTAGATTGCATTAAAAACAAGGAAGTTAAAGTCAAGTATGTGAAAATCCAAGATCAAGTTGCAAACATTAATTTTCACAAAGCCACTCAAACATGATATTTTTGCCAAGATGAGAAATATGCTAAGAGTTGTAAGAAATAAAGTTTAAGGGGGTGCTGAAAATAAACTAGATTTCTGGGTTTTTTGAAAAACAGAAGAACTAGTTGATCGGTTCTTAAATTAAAAGAACTAGTCTATTGATTGAGAACTAGCCGACTGATTAAGTCAGCAGAATTATTTTTCCTGTTCAAAATAGGTTTTTCGTTGTTTAGTATAATTCTTTGATTGTTTAGACTTTAAGTCTATAAATAGATTTATAATCAGAAGTATAAACATAAAAATGGAGAGAAAAAAATCTGTATAGAAGAAAAAATACTTAATTTATAAACATAAGTATAAAAAAACTTTCATCCTCTCTAATTTTCTTCTTTTTCTTTAGCTTTGTTATCTTCCACTATTGTTCAATAGCTTTTACTCCACTAATTTTCTTTCAACACAAATGCCTATATTAATGAACTCGCTTATGTAATTCCCATGGATAATGGAATTGTTAGAACTGCATTAGATACTGGAAGTGGGGTACATAGTTATCAGACCCGGCCCAGGGGTTGACCCGGTCAAGGGACCGGGTCTCGGGTTTTATGGGTCAACCCGGGTTAAACCGGGTCAACCCAGAAAAATTAAAAAAATTAAAAATTTAATATTTCATACGAAAAAATCAAAAAAAAAATCAATGTGAATATATGCTATATTGTAAATAATAAAGTTTTAAAAAATATTTTAAAAAGTTTTTTATCACACATTAAAAAGATACTATGTTGTGCTTTTAAGTTGAAGTATTTAAATCAAAAAAGTTTTTTATCCCACATTGAAAAAACATAATTTTTTTTCTTCTGAACATAGAGTATATTTATGTAAGGGTTTCAAATTACACATTGAGAAAATACTATGTTATTTTTTTAAGTTGAAGTATTTAAACAAAAAAAAATTATTTTATATTTAAAAAACATAATTTTTTTATATTAAAATTATGAAAAAACTCTTCTGTTTTAATTTATTTCTTATTATTATAAACTGTAAAATAAACTTTATGCATTTATAATTTTTTTGAATAAAAAAATAAAATAATTATTTTAATGGATTGAAATAAAAACGTAGCTTAGAGCCTTAGAGTCTAAGACAATTACTGTCTCTTCAATCTTCACTCCCTGTCTCTTCAAGTCTCTTCAATCTTCACTCCCCCCTCCCCCGCTCTCCATCTGAAAAGAAAAAAAAATCGCTCTCTCCATCAGATCTCATCTTCACTAGCGATCGTCATGTCCTCGGCAACCACTGCTCGATCATTTCCTCTCCTCGCCTTCATTTCCCTCCTTCTCCTCTCTCCCGCTCATCCCCTAAGTCAGTAGTAACTTGCAGAGCTCGTTATTGAAGTTTTATGTGTTTTGTTCCCGA
>Ga0325402_1006742_pt1 | contig 10888 bp, 6 predicted proteins | sample PopdelMetagenome_22_FD_207212 | JGI IMG/M metagenome (GOLD analysis project Ga0325402, IMG submission 207212) | Populus deltoides microbial communities from Bellville, Georgia, United States - Xylem-PdKOR-R3 | ecosystem: Host-associated > Plants > Phyllosphere > Stem > Wood/Secondary xylem...
ACGTTGTTCAAGTAAACAATGTCATGTAAGGAGACGAACAATGAACCCCCTCCTCAAATTAGTATAGTATATGCTGAATAGTTAGCCTGTATTATGTCATGGGCAAGATCATTTTTTTTAATAGATAATTACTAACATTATTTATAAAAAAAAAACCATGTAGAGATTGATATAATATGACACAATTGACCTAAGAAGTCAAAAAACAATCTAGATGGCCAATAAAAATATAATTTGATTCATTAAAAATCAAGACAACGTCTTTTTTAAAAAAATAATATTAGAATGACAATATATTGGATCAATCCGAACCAACCTAAATTGATTTGTTAAATTCACAATCTGGATTATGAGACCATGATAACCCCCATATAAACAACTCAAGAAAAATTATAAAGTTCAATTTTCAGTCAGTTCAATGCTGAAAAAAATTAATTAAAAAATAATAAAAAAATCCAACATAAGTCAATTTGTCAAGTCTGTGACCCGGTTTATGATATCAATATAACCTCGTAGCAAATAAAAAAATGACTTGAGTCTACTCATAAAACACGTAACTCGAGTCATGAGATAAAGATAACCTTATAAAAAGCATATAAAAATAAATCATGAAACCTAATTCATAATCAACTACATGTTAAATGATGAAATTTTTTAAAAATACCAATTAAAAATGACAAAAACACTCAAATTAATTAGGTTAACCTGCTAAACTGTGACCCAATTCACAAGATCGGGATAACCTCATAAAAAACAAATCAGAATAAAAGATGAATCCTAATTTTCAAACAACTCAATAAATATTAAAAAATAAAATTAAAAAAAAATATTAATAAAAAAAACTTAAATCAACCAATTCAAGTCACTAAACCCGGTTACTGTAAAATAATAAAATAACATCAACTACAACAATAATATAATGTATTCATATTATTGCATCGTCATGCGGACCAAGTTGCTTGGCACGCAACAGTCAACACCATCACATTAACAGAGAAAAAATCAAACGCATCAATTTTAGAAAAGAAGATCACTTTCATACTTTCTTACCAGCTGTCTTTTTTATTGGTCGAGATGAAGGATTGAACGTGAGCAAAAAAAGGACGTTCACGTTGAAGACATCAACGGACAATGTCATCAAATCAATTACATTACAGCACAAACTCCATCCTTACATCTCCCTTTTACCAAAGCACCCATCCCTCCAACACAGCTGCAAGAAAACCCAGAGGTTCTCGGAGTAAATTCCTCGGACAACCTTAAACTGATAGTCAAGCTAGAGATAGTTTTGAACCAAATTACCTGTCAATATTAATCCTTGAATAAAAAATTACAGATTTAATCAATACTTTTATTAAATAAAACTAAAATCCAATCCAATCGAGTTTAAAAAGTACAAGGTTTTTTTTTTAATATCTGGTTTGTTCCACTCAATTTGAATGAAAATCTGGTTTTAATTCAAAATTAAAATTTTAATTTTGTTTAAATATTAATTGCACTAGAGAATTTGTGTGGAAACTATTTCTTTTTTATTTTATTTTTTCCGATAGTTAACAGTAAAAACTACAAGGACTTTTACCCCTTTAAAATATTACAGTATTTACCATCCAGACAAAAAAATTGCTTCTTACCAAGGGCACGAATCCGCTGCCTTTCACCGCAAAAACAATTTCCCTGCACTTCTCCTTTGTAGATGCGAAATCTACCTCCATGTGTTTCCACGAATCGTAACGTACACCAATCTCCATGGCCTCTCTCTCGAGATCCAATTCCTTCCTTGAAAAAAAACCCTTTGTACCTTATCTTCTCCTGCACAGCCTCTTTTCTCTTTGCAGTTTTTAAGCTTAACATATAAACAAACAGGTACTTTGGCTTTGCTGCTGCATTTGGAATATAAAGCAACGACGATCTCCAGCAATTCTAAATTATGAAGATTTCTTGTTGGATTTTGATTCTTTGGCTTCTTCTTTGCATTCTCGCATCTGGGTCTCATTCAATTGACAATTTTAACCAAGCGTAAGTCTTTTCATGATGTTGCAACTGCCCATTTTGTTGTTAATCTTTATCTATTTATTAGATTTGCAGCTAACTAGCTCGGTCCTCGCGAAAATTCTCGTGCTTTATTGTTCTGGAAAGTTATAACTTTGTGATGCATGTAAATAATCCCTGCTTGTAAATATATCACATGTCGGTAGTTCCTGCCTACGCTCACTTAGCTATATGAACTGTAAAGTTTGTGTCTTTTGGAGCTTTGCGTATGTTTTTTCAGCATTTTATCTATCTGGGGTGACATGTTAATGCGTCTAGAATTAAACTATCATCATGTAATGAGCGATGAGTGTGATGAGCTAAACATGTTTGATCACTTTGTTTATGCTGGCTAGAAAATATGCCCTCTAGGTTTGGAGATTTCCTAGTGTAAGATATTTGATGCCAGCAGCTTTAAGTTGAACTATGAAGCAAGACAAAATTGGGGATACGTATGAAAGGCTGCCTAGTTCATAGTTAAGATAGACACTGGCCTGATCCTGTTGAAAAGAGCGTGTTATGCTTGACGAGGGGCAAATATTCCAGAAATTGAAGATTGTCAAATGTAGCCAATGGCGTTGCAAATATTATTTCCAGTTATGTCGTTTTCATAGGAAGTACAGCTGCCAATGTTTTGAGTAAAGTTTAGATCAACACAAAAACAGTTTGTGAAGCAATACTTAAATTTGATTCAGACACAAGAAATGTATGCTTTGCTTTGTAACTCTTTATACAATTCGCAAGTTCTCTTTATCCTCACTAATCTATCTCGGTCTTGTGTGTTATAGTAATCAGGCTGTCCTCATTCTGTCAAATTTGTTCTTTTTTTGGTAGTGTCCTTCGTTTCACATTTACTCTGCATCACTTTGATTACTTTTTTTTTGTCGCATGTTGAATAACCTAACAATATTTTTCATCACATCAATCGCTTATTGCTGTTTGTGCATACACAGGTTTCCTATCATTGAACCTGATCCTGGCCATACAAAACTTCGTCTTTCAAGTGAAGGCTTGGAAGCCATCAAACGAATAACAAACCCAATTGCTGCTGTTTCTGTATGCCCAGCATTTTTTTTATCACCTGAACTTCTATGTTTTTCAATAATCTTACAAAGTGTTACTGTTATGCAATGGTTTTTACTTTTTAGAATGAATTTTTTATGCTTTAAATACAGCAAGTGCTCTCTTAGCATTGCTGCAATTGTTCAATCCCTGTTGCTAATTGTACACTTAAAAGCTGATATATTTCTAATCTGCATAGCCATATCAAGAAAAAATTCTCTTTATATATATATATATATATATATCCCATTTTTACAGTTTCTTTTATGGTTGTACAATCAGGTAATCGGTCCATATCGCTCTGGAAAATCTTTTCTGCTCAATCAGCTTCTTTCCCTTTCTTGTTACGAAGGTGTTGTTTTAACCTTAATTAGTCTATTCTTCAGTGTTTTTTTTTTTTTAATGTGATTTACTTTATGAAATCATTTTAAAGTGGTCAGACTAACATTTTCTTCTTCAGGTTTTGGTGTTGGACATATGCGTGACACAAAGACCAAAGGTAATGTGAGTTTGAGTCTGAAAAAAAGCACAACTCTTTGTTTAGATGTCATCTATAACATGTCTCTTATATCTTGCAGGGATTTGGGTCTGGGGAACCCCGCTTGAACTGGACATCAATGGAGTAAAAACTTCTGTGTTTTACCTTGATACAGAGGGATTTGAAAGTATTGGGAAATCAAATGTTTATGATGATCGGTAAATTTCAACTTATTATGTAATCTTGAAATTGCAATTTTGTAGATTGAAATTTTATGTATATGTTTCCTTTTTGACATTTCCTTTTTCAGGATTTTTGCTTTGGCAACTGTTTTGAGCTCTGTGATTATTTATAATCTGCCTGAGACGGTTAGTATTTGGTCTCTTAACTTCTAGTTTTAAATACAATTGAATTCTAGTTTGACTAAATATGAATGAATCTTAAGGTGCCACTGCAGGAAAGTTTCCTTTGTTAGATGCGTAGGATATGTTAGAACTTTCTATGGCTATGTAGCTCTGGTTTTATGGTGGACACGTGTCTCCCTTTGAGGAAGAAATTTTTTGTCAAAGACAGATAGAATAAGAATGGTCATATTCTTGGTAATCTATATCCTACATTTTGAGGGAAATGTGGTTGTTTACTGTTGAAACTTCGCACTGTCAATATGAAAAATTAAAGGGGATATATTATGTGTTTTCTTAAATGTGTGAAAGAGTGGATTGTAATGAAACAAATAATCTAAATGATGTTAGAGAAGTATATATCTGAGTAAATTGGCCAAAGAATTGGCTACACCAATCATGTTACGGTTATAAAAGTGTATATGTATGTGTGTGTGTCATGCAGGAGGATTGACTTAACACAATCACTATTGGTGAGATGCGATTAGACTTATGATATAAATCACCTCTGTTCTTCAAATAGGACAATCAATCCTATTATGAATTCATTCACATTCTCTTTCAGATTCCCCAAAATGCCAATCAATTTGAACAGTTATTTTCACAGGATGTTTTGTTGTTTTTACATGAATATAGCTGTCTGTTTCAATCTTCAAGTAAGAATGCAGCAAATTGAAGCTTCTTCTTCATTAATGAATAAATTATTCCCATGGCCCTGAGCCACCATTTCCCACTTTTCTTTAGTTCCATTACCCTCTTAACTAGCCCAAATTTGGACTAAACTTTATAGTGGCATCTTTCATTTCTTCAAGTTTGCACGAGGATACTTGGATGCCTAGCTAGTCTTTTTTGAAACTGAACAAGGAGAGCTAGTCAAATATGAGAATGTCAACTTGCTTTTGTAAAAGCTAAACCTACCAACTATAGGAAGGAAACATGGGACTCTAGACCTTGTTTTACAGGTGGCTGTATAATTAGATCCGACCGATTATTTACTATTCAGTGCCCTGTCCGAGGTTTTAGTTTCTAAATTAGGTTATTGCCCATTTTCCCTTAAGCTTGCCTTGTTTTAATTGGTTCTTCTGGCAATACTTTCATATTTATCTTCTCATGCTCTCAGATCCGAGAAGCTGACATATCTCGTCTGTCATTTGCTGTTGAGCTTGCTGAAGAATTTTATGGAAGGTCCGCAGTTCTGTCTTTTGAGTTCAACTTATTGGATCATATCATCAATAAATTCTGTGAATTGTGATGGTATTTTTGTATCTCTCTTTTTTACACCCCATATGCTACTAATACTGACTTGATTTGTTGGTGGCCTGAAAAATACGGAAAATAGAGTGAAGGTAATATATAAGCTGCTGTGGTTTATTCCTCTTGTTTGGTATCGATTAAGTAAATCCTTGGTGTTGACTTGTATTTGAATTTCCATTTTTTCACAGGGCCAAGATGTTGCATTTGAACCTGCAAAACTTCTATGGCTTATCCAGCGTGATTTTCTACGTAAGCTCATAAATTCCTGTCTTTAAAGTTGTTTGTTGTAGTAGGATTTCGATAGCTGCCTGGTTCATTCTATAACACTGTAACAAGTCATATAGCAATTGAACTAGGTCTTCTAGTGAGCTAATTTCACTGAATGCTGTTTCAGATATGCCAAAGTGTTATCCTTTTTAGGTTTTGTATATTTCTTGTTAGCTTTTACTTATGCCCCACCAGACCCTCATTCAAGATCCCCAAGATAATGGTATAGTCGTATAGAGTAGATGGATGAGTCTGTTATCGTAGATGTTTTAGGCGGGTTACCTATATTGCTTATTATGTTCTATCTGCTTCATACCATGCGTTTAGGGGGAACTCATGTTATTTTTGGCTTTACTCAGAGGGGAAGTCAGTGCAACAAATGGTGAACGAAGCCCTCCAACATGTTCCTAACAGTGATGGTTAGTCTTCTCTCCTGGCAATATAAGTTTAGAAGATATGTATGATTCACTCTATAATTATAGCATTGTTTAAGCAAACTTCTCAATTGCATGTTCTTGTTCTAATGCAGGGAACAAAAATATTGATCAGGTATTTTACCTTTTATGATCTTACTTTCAGTCCCAATTGTTGTCAATGGAATGGTATGATTCTGAGACAAGTCCATGCTTTCTATTTATCAGGTTAATCAGATCCGAGACTCGTTGGCTATTATGGGTGATAACAGCACCGCCTTTAGCTTGCCACAAGTAGGTGTTTGTCTTGTTCTTCTTGCCTTTTCCATTAATTTCTTCAAGCCCTGCCCCACTCATATCACTCTCCATTGCTATGTTCCTTGGATTCGACTAACCACCTATATAATTTCAATGGCATGTAAATCTGTCTAAAGCATTCATACTTATGGGATTATGTGCATTGGATGTGTGCTGGACACACATTGGGCAAAGCCCCTTCTTTTTCTGCTGCTCCTCCTCTGGTTGGTGAGTGTGTATTAGCAGTGATGGGGGAGTTACTGGCCTGCCCATTGTCTGAGCAGGATACCTTAGTGTCCATTTTATGATGGCAAAACTTACCGCACAAAGTTGTTGCATACATCTGGATTTAATTTTAGTTTGGACACTAATACCTTAGTTTTATTAATTTTTTCTGGAGGGGGGGTATTCTAGTTTTGACAGCCTGTGACATTAATGTGTTGTAGATTCAGCTGCGTACACAGATGCTTTTAGTTAATATCTCTACCTTGGCTGACCTAATTGTGCTGAATTTGAACTGACAGCCTCATCTCCAGCGAACAAAGCTTTGTGACCTGAAGGATGGTGAGCTCGATCCTATATATGTTAAGAAGAGGGAGCAGTTAAAAGAACTTGTTGCTAGCATTATTCGTCCAAAGATTGTGCAGGGTAAATCTCTAAATGGAAAGGAGTTTGTAGCTTTCTTGGAGCAGGTAACTTTGTTTATATCAAGCCTTCTGGTTGGAGTCGCTAGACTTCTATATTTTCTTCACTTCAGTGTCACAGGAGGGTAATTTGTAGCATTACACGGAACTTTTCTTCTTCTTCTTTTTCTTCTTCTTCTTCTTCTTCTTCTTTTTTTTTTTTTTGGGGGGGGGGGGGGCGCCGTAATCGAGTTCATTTAACAATGCTGTGATTTTTCCACGTTAGTGAATGTTGTTGCTTTGTGGTAAGCAATTTTTGGCTCTCCAATGTACCCTTGATAGTTTGTCACTACATTTGCATTGCTAAAATACTACAGAGAGAGAGAGAGAGTCAAAAGGAGATGATTCTGATGAGACTACTGAATAGTTTGATATGTGATCCAATGTGAAAATGATGTGCTTAATGGTGTCAGTTGACTGATGTCCTGGGTGCATGGTATGGGATAGTAGCAGAAGACAAATAAACCAAGGACTTTTTTCTAAAAAATCACCATTGAAATTGAATGATACTCCTTGATAGCTGTTAAAAGTTGTGGCCCATCCATATCACCTTTTTTGATTTTCAGCCCTGTCAGAGAATGGCTGTGAAAAATAAAAAAGCATGGGGGAAATTTTGTCACTGGTTATATATTATTTACAATTCCTCAATTTTGATCCTGCAATTTTCAGATACTCGAAGCTTTGAATAAAGGAGAGATCCCATCAACAGGCTCTCTGGTGGAGGTTTTCAATAAGGGTATTCTTGAGCGATGTTTGAAGTTATACAGTGAAATGATGGCAAAGTTACGCATGCCACTTCCTGAGAAATCTCTGCAAAATGTCCATGACAGCTCTAAAGGGGAAACAATGAAATCTTTTGATGAACAACATTTTGGCCGTCACCATGCGAAGAGATCTGTCATGCAGCTGGATGAAGAAATAGAGAAGGTATTGATTGTTTATTAGCGGCATTAAGTTTCTTCTCTCCTTAAATCAACTTATGGATCTGTAAATTTACTTTGAACTGATACACATGGATGTTAAATTGTATTTTAGATTCCAAAATCTATTGACAATTCAAATGAACTAGCAAAAAGATGGCTCTGTTTTTGTTTCCTTTAATTAGTTTCTTGTTTGAATGTTGAATACTCATGTTGTTTTTTTATGGAAAAACACAAACTGAATCCAAGTTCCTGAAACCCACCACCACACCATAAACCAGATGAAAAGGTGAATATTTGATCTTGCTGGTATAACTGACTACCTCATAGCTGGCCCTCTTCTGTCGAGTCTACTGCACTGGACAAGCTGCATGTGCTCAGTGTCTCATTTAACTACCAACCGTATTTAGAGTTTGAGGTTCTAGTGCTGCAACATATAAATACATATTTTTTGAAGCTGTGTCCTTGGGACTCCAAAACTTGCAATATTCTGTAAGGCTATTAAGTCTAATATTTTAAATTCTCCTGAAGTATTTTGCTGTGGAAATTCTGTCTAGGTTTATAAGAATTTCATAATGGCAAATGAGTATCAATCAGCAAAGCTCTGTGAGGCACTGTATACCAGATGTGAGGACAGAATGGATCAGCTTCAGGTTCTCAGACTTCCTTCCATGGCAAAATTCAATGCAGGCTTCCTGCAATGCAACCAAAGTTTTGAACGGGAGTGTGTTGGACCTTCAAAGGCAAATTATGAGAATCGAATGATTAAGGTTAGCCATGCTCTTTGTAATTTATTTTAATATTGCTTCCTTTATTGCTCTGCTTCTCTTATCTGGAGTGTTTTGAGTTGGAGGGAACCTTGAAATGGGAAATCAAACTCAATGGTGTTTGGTGATAAGTTTCTGATTCTTTAATATGGCATCTATGTCATAATTATCCATATGGAGACCTCATAAACTAAACAAAGTTGTTGCTAAGGAAAGGGAAATGGAGGTCTGACATAGTGTTAGTGTCTGCATTATGATGTAACCTTCTAAATGCTTTTCGAGAGACTTATCTCACTATGAATCATGTAACACATTTTTTTATTGCTTAATCAATAAGTTGTTTCAATATAGTTCCATGTGGTGTGTACAAATGCGTGCTTTCATTTTCACTTCTATTTACTGATCAGTGCATTGTGAATGGATGATGTGGATCCACAGATGATGGGGAAATCAAAATCTTCATTTATAAAGGAATACAACCACAGGCTATTCAATTGGCTGGTGGCCTTCTCCCTCGTCATGGTGGTAGTGGGCCGGTTTATTATCAAGTTTATTTTGATAGAAATTGGTGCGTGGATACTTTTTATCTTCTTAGAGACCTACACGAGGATGTTCTGGTCTGCAGAGTCTCTCTATTACAACCCAGTTTGGCATTTTATTGTTGCAACCTGGGAAACACTTGTCTACAGCCCTATCCTTGATTTGGACAGGTAATGCAACATTTCCTCTATTACACGTAAGAAAAATGGAATTCCATCTTATCTAAAGATAGTGCTTGATGCCATACAAAACTCTATACTATCTTATTCTTACACATTTACAACTTTAGTGTCATTTTTTTATACTTGGTGGCTCGGTTTGGTGCTTTGATCAGAAGCATGTCTTGTTAGTTGATAGTTCAAAGTCGTGCTCATTGTGTGTTCCTTTTAGAACAGAATGAACTCTGGCAACACTTGCAAAAAAATATGTTCTAAAGGTCAAATGTATTTTAAATGATTTCGTATATCAATCGGTATGCTAGAGATTAATAGGCATATTTAGAAGGATCCGGTCCATAGTTTTGTATTTCCCGAGCATTGTTCCATTTTCTTTCTCGTTTTCTTTTGTTAATCTGTTTTGGTTCCATGCAGATGGGCAATACCACTTGGTTTCATGGTGGTGATTTTGGTAGTATATTGGCGATGTTACGGTGGAAGGAAAAATGGGTCACGCTGGCTGTTACCTTTATACAATAATCATAAAGGGGGCCCTGATAGGCCAAGAACAGACTAAATGAATTGCTACCATGTGCCTTAAACATCTGGCATATTCTTTGCTGCAATCATCTTGGGTGAGCTTTACTTTTTTCACATACAAAGCCCGCCATTCTTTTCTTTCCTTTGGTTCCTGGAAACATTTGTTCTTGGCGCCGAGGCTGATGATGAGATGAGTTTTCCTGGTCACACTAGTATCATTTCTCCATCATCGTGCCCAGGCCATTTACATTGTTGTAATCTGCTAGTTACTTAAAATGTCTGTTATTTCACGGGTTTAGTTTCCCTATGCTAATGTTGTAAAAGTATAGTCTTATGAAATCATATTTGACCATTCAATTAGATCTGCATTACTGACTGTACAGACACTATTATTCGATTACATTATAAAGATGAAAAGCTGATATTGTTTTCTCTCAGTGAGAATCTTTTCAGCCACAAAATTTTCAGTGAAGGTGATGTGATGTTGCCAGAAGTTTGGTAGCTCAGCTTAATTTGTCATAACACCTCTGCATTCTGTATGATAAAATATACTGTTGCAAGCACCATGATGGCTATTATGGCCGCCTTTCATTCCGTTCTCAGTGAATAGATTTTTGATTTACAATAATGTCCAATTCTGAAGAAAAAAATAAAAAAATAAAATTGAAAATCTAGTAACTTGGGAACACTTTCTGGAATCCGTCAAGATCTTAATTGAAACAAATTATTAATTTTAAATTCCTGTGGATACTGATAAAATTAAAAATTAAATGATTTAATAATAAAATTAAAAAAAAACATGTTTGGTAGTGTGGTTGTAGTTATTTTTTAAGTTAATTTTTAAAACATTTTTAAAAAATATTTTTTATTTAAAAAAATATATCAATAATAATATTTCGATAATAATAAAAAGACTTAGAAAAGGCCAATCCACTCCTCTGGGTTTGTGTTTCTCTCTGCCAAGAGGGCTCAAGAGAAATCATGGAATAAAGTAGATTATAACTTTAATCTTTCTAGTTTTACCTAAACAATGAACTGCTACATTTTAACTTTTTACCTAATTGTTTTTGTATTTTAAAAATA
>Ga0325402_1006743_pt1 | contig 10888 bp, 7 predicted proteins | sample PopdelMetagenome_22_FD_207212 | JGI IMG/M metagenome (GOLD analysis project Ga0325402, IMG submission 207212) | Populus deltoides microbial communities from Bellville, Georgia, United States - Xylem-PdKOR-R3 | ecosystem: Host-associated > Plants > Phyllosphere > Stem > Wood/Secondary xylem...
ATATGCAACATGTATCAAGAAATCATGATAACCTAGTCAAAAATAAATCAAAATAAATCATTCGAGTCAATTTTTAATCAACTTAGTGTTAAAGAACAAGATTGAAAAAAAATTACATCGATCAACACGTTAAATCAGTTAATCAAATCAAGGGATTGGGACAGGTTCATAAAAATAAAATTTTAAAAATATATATAACTTAATTTCTAATCAATTCAATATTAAATGATGAAATCGAAAAAAAATCAATTAAAAAAAAGTGCAAAAATAAAATTCAAGTCAACTTGAGCTAGCTTGTTGAAACTACAACTTAGATCATGAAACTGTGATAACTTTATAAAAAACAAATAAAAAAATTATGAAACTCTATTCCCAATATGTCAAATATTTAAAGTTTAAATTAAGACAAAAAATCAACGAAATTAGGATAACTCCACATAAAGCAGTACGAAAAAAAATATAAAACTGAGTTCACAAAATAACCTAACATTGAAGGATGAGAAGAAGAAGAAGAAGAGGAGGAAGAAGAGAATTGGGTTGTTGGAGGGTGAAATTGAAAAATAAATAGTTAAAAAATAAACCGAGTCAGCCTGGATTAACCAATCAAACTCGTGTCCGGGGTCATAAGACCGAGATAACCTGAAAAAAAATAAAAAAAATCACAAAACTCAATTTCCAATCAATCCAACATTGAAATATGAAATAAAAAAATCAATTAGAAAATACAATAAAAAAAACTTGGGTAAACTTGTTAGACCTGCAACCTAAGTCACGAGATCAAAATAGATTCATAGAAAGCAAAACAAGTTACAAAACCCGCCTTCAATTAATCTAATGTTAAGGGTTGGAATCGATAATAAAAAAAAAAAACTAGATCCACAAAGTCGGTATGTAACCCAAAAAAAAGAAAAAAAATAATAATAATCATGGAGCACAATTCTCAAAAAAACATAATAATAAAGAATAACAAATAAAACTAAACAAGATAAATCAGGTTATTGAAAGGGAAAAAATAAAATAAAAATTATAAAATACTAATCTAATAAAATAAATAGTGGTTTGTGTGTTGCTGTGAGGATTTAGCAACGTCCTTTAGGTTTTTGTTATCTGGTGAATTGGATAATCTACTATTAACTGAACCAGTGACGTAGATTTAATTTCCATATAAAAAGCTATCTCAAGACACTAGAAAAAAAAAGATGGATTGAGTTTTTTTTTTCAAATCTTGTTAACAAAAACATTAAAAGGTTTGCAGATCTCTTTATAGCTCTCATTACAGGGCAACACTCATAGAAGCAGTGTTAGTTTTTTTTGGTTTTCCTCCGTTCTTGTTTTTTTGGGTTTTCCTCCATTCTTGTTTTTTTGGTTATTTTTACCAATTTAGTCACTTGATATTGTATTTATTAAGAATTTATCTTTGTATTTTGTTCCTTCTCTCTTTTTACAAGATCACAATGGTCTATAAAAAACCGTTTTGTTATTTGAATGGTTGTTGATTTTGCTAGAATCTATTTGATTTTATTGTTTATACAACATTGAAAGTTAAAGGGTTAAAATTGAAGGGAAAAAAAAAACATGCCCACCATAAACCTTCTGGCTAAGTTTTGACTCTTGGTTTGTTAAAGTTTTCCTCTGGTCCATTTAGTTTAGGGAACAAGCATTTTGGTCTAGAACTTTTTTTTTTGTCTTCTTAGTTTATTGCACAACATGAGTAAAGAGAAGAGTCGTTGAAAAATAGTGACATGGAGAGAAATTTTTTGGTACGGCAAGGTTCCACCGTGAAAAATATCATTCTTAGTGTCACATGTTCATTTTGACTAGAGGGTTTACATTGAAGTGTTATTTGACCTTCATTTTGCACTAAAAAAGGGGATTATGATTTGAAAAGTTTTTTAAGATTATATTGATTTTTAGTTTTAAGTGGTTTAGGGTTTTTTTTTTTTGTTGATGGGTGGTTTGTGAAAATTTCCACTACATTTTTAAGTGTTTTTATATTAAGATGGTTTTTAAATAATGGAACTTCAGGCAAAAATCTTTCATGAATTTTATCCACCATAACATTGGTTGGATTCTAGGTGGTAGATGATAGGTTGTCTGCCAGTGCCCACCACCTGCTTGAAAAGAAACAAGAGCGGATGACGCGTCATGCACTTCTAGGAAAATAATGGGAAAAAAAAACATGCAAGGATGGGTTTTTTTTTATCAAGGTTGGGCGTGTAGACTTGGCCGATCACTTACCCTTTTTTACTTGTTTTTATTTTTTTTAAAAATGAATTCAAGCTTTTTTTCAATGTAGCTTTTAGTTTGTGCCAATTTTCTTTATTTAAGCTCTAATTAACTTCGTAATTTTTAGGTTATTTATTGCTCAATTAAACAAAAAATATATTACATAAGACAAGGTTACTATACCCAACAAGAACTACAACTTAAATCACGAGTTGGGTAAATTAACTTAATTTGATTAATGTCTATTTAAAATGTTGTTGTCCTAATATTTTTTATAAAAAATTAGATCGGAGTCATTTTAATTTTTTTATAAAGCAAATTAAACTCTGGCTTAATTTATAGGTTGCTTAGAATGTTATCTTGTTAATATTTTAAAAAATAATAATTAAAGCAACATTGTTTATATATTTGTAGTGAAACATGATTTTGGCTAAGATTATAATTAGATTTATTAAATTAACTCTATAATTCAATTCAAAACACATGCAAGGCAAAGGGCTAAGTCAAGGGCCTCAAGGCTGGCCAACATGATTTAATGAGATAGTAAAGTTTTAATTAGACAATTATTTTTTTTTGTCTTTATTCTAAAACTTTCAATATTTTTTTGGATGTTTTTAATGGTTGTTTTCTATATTTACTAAATAAATGACACGTAGCAGCAAGAAAAGCAGATAACATTGACGGGACATTAATCACACACAAGTCTTCCCTGCTATATTCGTCAAACCCGGGCCCGGGACTACAATTGTTAGAGATTATGGGTCATGGATTTTACAAGCGAATCAGTGCTTTGGAAGATGTATAGAATCATCGTCACAAAGAAAGCTGTCGGTGGTTGTTAAAGAGCATGCTTAGGATAAGGTAATAGTTGCTTTTAAATTATTGTTTTTTTTTTAATTTAGTTTTAATATCAATGTACAACAACAATCTAAAAATATTAAGAAATTAATTTCTAGTAATTGTTTTTTTAAATCTCCAGTAAATAGTTCAAAACACAAAGCAAAACACGTTCAAGGTACTGTGTCTGATCATTCGATTCTCTTCCTGTTTTTTTTTTTTTTTTTTTTTGCCGCCATCTTTCAGACCAAAATCAACTGTTACATTTAAAATTTTCAGCCCACGAGCATCGAGCCAGTCCAAGGGATCCAGGGCCGGTGTCACCAGAAAATCAAAGATAACACCTGCTAGGTTTTCAATTCTTTGAAGACCGCCGCCGCTGCTTCTGCCTCTTCTTGCTTCTCATGTGGTTTTTTTTTTTTTTTTTTTTTTTTGTTGTTCTCGGAATTTACCTTTTCTTCCTGTAAGTGACCAAACCTTTTCATTTCAGGGCACAGCAAGGTTTCTTTAGCCATTGGTGTGATGAGTAGATTTTGAAGTACAGACTTCATGTGTGTATTTAAAGTTTTAACCGGTAGGAAATGCTCACGAATCCTTTATTTTTTATTTTGCAATTGTAAAATATTTCTGCTTCAAATTATTATTATTTTATTTTGAATTATGTTTTTAGTTTTAACCGGTAGGAAATGCTCACGAATACATATTTATTTATTTTTAAATTTAAAAAAATAAAAAAAATATTATTTTGATAATTTTTTTTAAAACAAATACTATTATAATACGAAAGAAACTCTAAAAATTTATTGTTCCGTATTTCATCTGCCGAGTTTAAAACGGGTTAGTACAAAGTCGTTTAGATTTTTTAAAAACCCAGTTTAACAACTATAATTATTTTAAACAAAATCAATCCAAAAATTTATTACAAACAGCTTGTTAAAAGGATAGAAGAAAACACTGAATTGTCACTGATCACTGTGTTTTCTTTTTATAAATATAAAAATGAATCATCAGCCTTTTCAAAATTCACCTCTGCACATTGAATTTTCCTCACTTAAATTGAGCTCTACATTCTCGATCTCCCCCTCCCCGAGCGATCTCCCTTCTAACTCTGAATTTATTGTGATGATGTCGAAATTTCTCTCTCTCTCTCTCTCTCTCTCTCTCTCTCTCTTTTAAAATCAAATAAATTTGGACTATTTGAAATTAATAAACAAACGAAGAAGATACAAATCGTTGATGTTTAAAATTTAAGATTTTTCACACATCCCATTAGAAAAACGCCAACGTTCATCAAAGATCTTCAAGCAATATTTTGAGAAATAATTAAACGATATTCCTAACTGAATTTTATCGAATCCTTCTTGCTAGAGAAACAAGCTCTTATTATGGGCTTATGGAAGTCGGGCTGGTTACTCATTCTTCTGGACCAGCTCAACGTGGGCTTCTCTACATTATTCGTAGTTCCGACAAAAGTACTGAAAAAACAGCAAGAAGCAGAGAACATTCAAGTACCTTTCTACCCAGGCCAGCACCCGTTTTCCAAACGTCCCCATAAAAAAACAAAAAAAAATGCCAAACGGCCCAAACACAAAACTTCTTTTTAAATGATTTAAATGGATGAATATTAAAAATAAAAAATTATTTTAATTAAAAATACCAGCACATATAAACACAGTTAAGATAAATCACGGAAACTAATTTTTTAAAAATTATTTTTAAAATTATTTTTGTGTTTGTTTATCATTAAAAAATTTAGTTAATGAAAAATATTTTTTAGTTAAAGAAAAATTTGACTTGGTTTTCAGGAAAGTGTTTTTCTTTTATTTTGGATGGAAAATACTTTTCAAAAGTTGTAAAAAATTTAAAAATATCATATTATTTACTGATTGTATCAAATTTGGTCCTTAAACCTTTAATTGCTATATATTTTGTTTTGAATTTTTTTTTTTCAATTTCATCTCTTAAAATTTGATTTAATTTGATTTTTATATCAACTTTGATCTTTATTTTTATGATTGTTATTTGCCATTTCTTATTATTTTTTTAGTTGAAAATTTATATTTATCAAATTTGCTTCTTATTTTTTTATTTTTTATTTTATTTGAAATAATTTATAAAATTATATATATTTTGTAATTTCATCACCTTTCAATTTTTTTATCTATTAGATTTGATATTTATTATTTTAATTTTTATTTGAGATAATTTATGAAATTGTATTTTTTTCAATTTTATTCTCGTTCAACTTTTTTATTTGTAATATTTGTTTTTTATTATTTTAATAAACTTGAAAAAAAAATATAAACAATTTATTTTTCAATTAATTTTTCATAACATAATTAAATACTGGAAAATATTTTTAAAGTTATCAGAAAAAAATTCACTTTATAAAAATTTATTTTTTAAAAAAATTAATTTTCAAAAATAAATTATTTTTTAACAAACAAATGACATAAAACATTTTTAAATTCCTCTTGGACAAACCTCTCGAGAGTTCAGACGCTTACCCGATCCCAACCCCACCCGTACAACAAAAACAAAACCATACAAAATCGACCACAAATTAAAACTCTCCACGTCCCTCCCTCTCTCTCTCTTTCCCTCCATACAAAATCCACTTAACTTTCACTTTTTTATATTCCAACTTTTTATCATTTACAGGCCTCCACCGGTCTCTTTATAACCTCTCCTCTTCTCCCCGGCCAAATTCACCGGTCTTTCCCTTCAATTCCCTCCTATTTACCCCCCAGTCTCTCTACGATCCCTCCATTTCCTTCTCTTCAAACCCTATTTCACCATGAATTAATTATAGGGTTTGTCCTAACCTTTAAAAGACCGTAATTCGTCGAAATTATCCTGCAATTCCTTCAATTGAAGTTCTATTCTTCCATATTTTTCTATCTTTTGATTCATTTCACTCGAATTCATAGCTAAAAAACTAACTTTTTCTAGGGTTTCCATATTTCGATGAAATCATGGACGATTTCAAGGCAGATATTGATAAGGAGTCATGTTCGAAGTCAATAAACGAGACGGTGAATGGGTCTCACCAGTTTACGATAAAGGGGTATTCATTAGCGAAGGGGATGGGAGCTGGGAAATGCATACCGAGTGATGTTTTCAATGTAGGTGGTTATGATTGGGGGGTTTATTTTTACCCAGATGGGAAAAACCCTGAAGATAGTTCGATGTATGTGTCGGTTTTTATTGCATTAGCGAGCGAAGGAACGGATGTTAGGGCTTTGTTTGAGTTGACGCTGGTGGATCAGAGCGGGAAAGGGAAGCATAAAGTGCATAGTCATTTTGATCGTGCGTTGGAGAGTGGACCTTATTCGTTGAAATACAGAGGGAGCATGTGGTAATGTTTTTTTCCCTTCAATTTTGTTCAGTTCTGTTTCTTGTGTTTTGGTTGGATAATTTTGGTTTATTGAAAACTCTGTTTTACGTGGATGGTTAAGTATTAGTGGATTTTTATCAATGCACCTGTAGTTTGCGGGTCAAGATGGGATTTTTGGACTTTTTGCATGAAAGTTAATTCATGTAATGAGAAAAAAAGATATCATCCATGTCGAGAGGAGTTTGTTTTTGGTAGTATAAATAGCACACGCGTTGAATTTGATTGGTGGCAGATTGTAGTATGATTTCATGTTCACATAGTCGACGTTTATATTCAGAAAATTTGTTCTTATGGGATACTGCTATGTGTTTGACTGTTGTGTAGGAATGTGGAGTTTTAGTCAGAGGAGCAATGTATTTGGAGCAATATGATAATGTGTGTTAGTAAATGACAGTTGCTATTGTAAAATGGAAGCTCTGCTTACAGAAAATAGCATGTGATAGTGCTACTACTACTGTCTTGGGTGAGGGTAGAAGGTCACATTTATGTAATTATTATTATCTTGATAGGAGATCTAGACTTAATTCTTAGGTAATATCACTAACAAAAGATCTAATGTTCAATTACGTATAGTCTTAATCCTTTTGTCCTCCAAACAGGTGGCATATGATTATTTCTCTGGAATGCTCTTTTGTTGTGCTCCTTGACAGATCCCAATTAAAAATTTGTAAGGATCCTTCTAAGAAAAAAAACCCTATATTCCCCAATAGCTAGAAGATTTACACCCCCCTCCTTTAGCAAACTAAGAATGATATAATGCCGTAACTGAAAACATCTCAGAAACAAGTACCACCTTACAAATTTTTAAATTTCTCTCTATTAGCCTGAAATTCAAGTTTCCCACTGTCACAACCTGCATGTTGTTTGGGATTTTACTTTGTGCATAGCTATTGTACATTGTTGGGTGAGCAGATGAGTTTAGTGTATCTTCAAAGTATTGCGTTCCTCAAACCAGCATACTGATCCCTGCCTGTGACACTGGGAACTTGGAGATATCCACGTGTTGTTGCTCTGAGTTGGTTTCTTGTATTATCGGTAGTTTTGCCAACCTAGTTAGACTTATTTTCATCATGTTTAATAAAATTTGGTTGTTTGCATTTTGTGCCTGTAAATGTCACATAGGAGTTTAATCAGTTCATGCTCGTCTCTTCTTTGTCCTTTTCTTTTGGGGAATCAGGCTGGGACAATATTTCCTCGCATAACACTTTGTTGATGCATTTCAGGGGTTACAAACGTTTCTTCCGAAGGACAACCTTGGAAACTTCTGATTATCTGAAGGACGACTGCCTTATCATGAATTGCACTGTCGGAGTTGTCAGAACACATCTTGAAGGACCGAAACAGTACTCCATTTCAGTTCCGCCTTCAGACATGGGTCAGGGTCTTAAAGAACTCCTGGAGTCTGAAGCTGGTTGTGACATAGCTTTCCAGGTTGGCGATGAGACATTTAAAGCTCATAAGTTGATCCTTGCTGCTCGTTCACCTGTTTTCAGAGCTCAGTTTTTTGGACTTGTTGGGGATCCTAAAATGGATAAAGTAGCAGTGAAGGATGTTGATCCTTTGATATTCAAGGTAAGTTTCTTTTTCTAACTTCTATCCACCACCATTTGAAGAAAAAGAATAGGAAAAGTGCCTTCTTTGTATGCTTTTTTATTTTTCTTAAAAAAAGGACTTTTGTTTTCTGTTAGATTCATCATATCTAACGGTTGCATTTCAGACCCTCATTAGGTTTCCTAGTGTTGAATTTGTTCTTTATGCAAAATCAACACTGTTATAGTCACTTGTTTTAAAGAAGCAGGTGTGACTTGATTGGGCTCTTCTGTGTATTCAGGCAATGCTTCTGTTTATATACACGGACAAACTCCCTGATGTGCATGAGATAACAGGTTCAACATCGATGTGCACATCCACCAATATGGTACAGCATCTGTTGGCTGTCTCTGACCTTTACAATTTAGATCGGTTGAAATTGTTATGTGAATCAAAGTTGTGTGAGGAACTAAGTGCCGAGACAGTAGCAACAACACTGGCGTTGGCCGAGCAGCACCAGTGTACGCAACTCAAGGCCATCTGTTTGAAATTTGCAGCAAATCCAGCAAACTTGGGAGGTGCGTTTGTAGGTTATGAGCGGTGCAAATTCAAGTTATATCAGTTTTATTGTTTTGCATTGTTTGATCTGGATAAAAATACGTGAGATTCCCATTCTTATCCAAAAAATGTTGAGATTCTTAGCACCCCAAGAATAAAGAGTTTCTTCAAAGTTGTAGGTGTTTATATTGGTTTATAATGGTTGCTTCTTGAAATGGAAATATATTTAGTTGCATCATGCTGAAATCTCAACAATGCAAGTACATCATTGCAACACCTTGATGTGAAAACTAATACGTGCAGGATTTCTTTTTTCCTCCTTTTTGTCTAAACTAAGCAGGGCATTCTATATCTGAGCGTGTTGGTGCAATTACTAGTGGATATGCCTGTTTATGTGTTTTCCTCCTGTGGACATATTTTTAGCCCCTCTATTTGCTTTATTGAAATACTAGCTATTAGTGGAGAGTAAGACAGGAATCCTGGAAGTTCCATTTATCATTTGGCATTTCTTTATATAATGCAGTGTATGCTTGAGATAAATTATCAGGGCCATCTGAGACTAGGAGTTTTATCATATGGCTGTATAGAGATGAATCAAATTCTGTTTTTTTCTTTTCTTTTCTTTTCTTTTCTTTTTATGATCAGGTGTACTGCTACTATCCATATCAGCCATTTCTTTCTTTTGAACCTTTTATTTTTAATGCCTAGGGAGAGGCATTAGAACATGATTGTTCTGGAGGAATTTGTTTTTGCATGATTGAGTGTGGAAAACCCAGACAGAATGCTAGGCCAGAATTTTGCCATGGTTTGAAGTGTATGTTCATGGCAGTTCTCGCGTTGAAAACAGTAGAGAATGCTACTTCACAAGAAAAGGCAAGAAGAATGTGTAACATTGTAAGCCACCAGATTGGTAGAATCCACCAATAAACGTCCACATTGTCGTTTGATTTGATGGCTCATAATTTTTCTTTTAATCCAGTCTTTTTTTCTTAAGAAATAACACCACAGAAAACAATATACCATTAAAAAGAAAGGCACCCTTTGCTATTAATTTATTGCATTCTAACTTGAGTGCATTTGCCCATGAAGCAGGAATAAAGTCGATCATTTTATCATATTGGTTTCTCTTTTGCATATTTCTATATTTTGCTGAGAATTTGAACCTGATTGTTTCTGTTTTGCAGAGGTAATGCAGTCAGAAGGGTTCCGGCACTTAGAGGAGAGCTGCCCTTCAATGTTATGTGAGTTGCTGAAGACATTCGCATCAGGAGATGAGAACGCTAGTCTTCTGTCTGGTAGGAAGAGGAGTGGCAGCAGCATGCTTGGGCTTGATTTGGCGACTGATGGGGCTCCAGAAGAATCAGCAAATCCCAATGGCAGGCGTCTGAGGAGGCGGTTTTAGATATAAATAGTTGCATGCAAATTGTAATTCTGTCGCCCTCTACGAAATGTGATCTAGTGATAGAGTGACTGACATTCTAAATTTCGTCCTGCCATCCTGTATGGGAATATGATCAAAAGTGTTAGTAGTTATTGCAGCTTTTGCTAGAAAATGCCTGTTGGTTTTGTTTTTACAATTTGTTCTCTCTCCCCCCTTCGAGTGGTCCAGTGTTGGCATTTAACGTCCTTAAACTAAAATCCTTAAGCTTGCCCATTTTGTCTAAATCTATCCCGAGTAGGAATTGGTCTTGTTCTGAAAAACTTAATCTGAAAAACCACATTTTCTGTTCCTGTTTTGAAAGCAGTAGTTGGTTAATCGTCAGTAAAAGTAGAAGGTACAGAAAAAGAAAATTGTATCTCCATCATGGCAGACTTCCGGTCCCTGGTACCTTTTCTTCTCTCGGCTCGGAACAATGTTATACTAGTTTTATTATAATTGAGAAATAATAAATACTAAATTGAGAACAGTATCCAATGGTGAGATTTCTGAGAGGAAAATGAACAAGTGACGGTCAAGTTTTTCTTCCAGTTAGTAGTGACTCTGTCATGTTCCTCATAAAAAGACATCCATAAACAGTTTTTACTCTCTTTAAGAAATATTTACAAAAGAGAAGACTCGTGATGATATATTGGATCATTGGATTTGCATCCATATAAATAATTTATCGACAACCATTACAGATTTGGGTTCACAAAATATATGAGCACAAGCTAGAGGACTTTGACGAAATAAAGCCAGCTGCAGAAGCTGCAACACGAGATTCAGACTCATTATTTTACCCAAACCACAAAACTCTATACAGAAACTCGACTATCTTAAATTTCGTGTTGCAAGGATAAGCTGAATGCTTAAAACCATAGCAAGGAGATGAATTTCTAGGTTTTTCTTGGAGAAGATCG
>Ga0325402_1006744_pt1 | contig 10887 bp, 9 predicted proteins | sample PopdelMetagenome_22_FD_207212 | JGI IMG/M metagenome (GOLD analysis project Ga0325402, IMG submission 207212) | Populus deltoides microbial communities from Bellville, Georgia, United States - Xylem-PdKOR-R3 | ecosystem: Host-associated > Plants > Phyllosphere > Stem > Wood/Secondary xylem...
TATAGGGTAGCTGTTCTTGCAAACCGAAGACACGGGAAATTCCAAAGAAACTCCATTCCCATGCTTTGGATGTTGAGAATATGACAGGCAGATAGTTCAAGTGGGGCATATATAACTTGTAGTGTTAAATCCTTATTTACAAAGCAACAAGGTAGCAGCATAGTAAGGATATCCCTAGAGGGAGTGGGTCTGCACGGCAGCAACAGTCGAAACCATGGAGTCGACTCCGCAAATATTGCGACCCCTGCAGATTTTGTAGAATCCATTCTCGCCCCAGCTTTCTCCCCATGAGTTCTTGATAATCCAGTATGGCTTCTCCTTCATCCTGACGGGAGCATAGGCAGCTGAACCATATCCCACCAGCAACACTCCATGATCCAACCTCCTTGAGCAAATATAAGGGCATGAAACTCCTCCAATGTATGTTTGCATGAACACAGCATTGATGGCCACTGAATTAGAACACGGCAAGGGTTAGCTACAACTGAATACTAGAATTGTGGACGTCAAAAGAAAATTGATCGCTCAATCAAAACCAAGTCAATTTACCTGCAAGGGGACCGTTTTTCACAAGATTTGCAGCAATTTGATCTTCATCTAGGGACACCACGCTAAAGTTGGCCACTCCAGCAGCAACCTTGTTCTTGTCAAATTTGCAAGCACCACGATCCATACCGGTGTAAGGATAGTCTTCCTCACGCATAAGACCACCAGCTTTGAGAGTATACTCAAAGGCACTATTCATCAGCCCACCATTGCACCCAGAGTCACATGAACCTGGTTCCTCTGGATCACACTGCACACAGGCGCAGGCTTAATTTAGAGAACAAGTAACCAACAAATATCTAAGCGCAGCAACTTGTGTGCCACATCATGCTATCCAAACAATCAGTCCATTTCTTTATTTCTCATGAAAAGAAAATCCTTTCCGGGTATCATGTCAACAAATTAACCAGTCTCTGCATGCATTGAACCATCAGCAGGGAACTGCAGGATTTAGAAAATATTGAATCCGCGCATGCCTAGTTATTGAATGAACTTATCAACATGAAAAGAATGCAGCCAAATCATAAATTTCTTTCCAGAATTATAACTTTTATATTATAACTTTTGACTTAAAGTCGTAATCCAAAAATTGCTTTTCATAAATAACTTGTGAGAAAAATAAGTTAAAATGATTTTAAGTTAGAATTATAGCTGATAAAAAATGACTCAAAACAATTTTTTAAAAGAAAGAATATGATGTAAGTTAAAATTCATTGGTTAAATTAGCTCTAACATATCCTTATATTTTAGTTTTAGTCTCGCATTTGACCCTATAAGTTATTTCAACTTATCTTTATATCATAGTTCATCACCAAACTAATTCTAGAAGATACTTTATGCAAATTGACACCGCGTGATGTTAAAATTCATTTTTTTTTTAATAAATTATGTTAGAATGATTTTTTTCATATAAGGTTTGTGCTAAAATATCTATTGGAGAATGAAATAGAAATATAAAGACATATTGGAAAGCAATTAAATTTGTAGAGATAGATTAGATCTAACATATAATGAAATATTGAGCTAATTCCCCTAAAATTTTGACTCGATTTTCTAAAAAAACTTTTAAGTTAAATGTTATTTCTAACCAAACATATTTATGATTTTTAAAAAACAACTTAAATTAATTTAAGTTGTTTTTTAAATTAATTTGCGAAAAAAAAAAACCTTAAGATAACATACCTCATGATCGCAATCCACAAGCTGCTGCTCGCTAAGGCTAACAAGCTCTCCAGTAGCAAGGAAATGTGCACCTTCCAAAGCTCCTGTAGTGCTAAAACTCCAGCATGACCCACATGAACCCTGACCCCAACAAATCAAAAAATCAACATCATCATCAATAACCTTAGCCCCAAAAAAATAAATCATCAATAAACATAAATCACGGCTGAAGTTTTAAAAAATTAATGAAAGCCAACACGTAACTTCCCCGCCTAAAATCTGAAAAAATATACACACAAATAATGGAATATTCTGAGATAAATTTCCACACCAGCCCATGGATGGCGTAACAAAGATCCGACCCGACCAAGAAAAAACAAAAGAAAGCCACTTCCCACAAACAAACAATCATAAGACAAAAAAAAATTAAAATCATAAAAAACCTGATTTTTAACAGGGCCAACAGCTCCTTTCTCTCTCCAATCAAAATCCTCCGGCAAATCATTCGTAGGCAAAATCGGAGCTGTATTCGCATCCTTAGGCAACCTCAACTTCCTTAAGCCTAAAACCTGCTTTCTAAACTCAGCCGAAGTCAAATCGGAGAACTGAGTCACACCATGACTCGCTGTTGGGTCCAATTTCTGATGACGCGCCGCGCGTCTCAGATTAGACTTGAATACGGAAAACCGGTAATCATGCTCTTCTTGTGAAAGGTATGATTTCTTGAATTTTCTCTTGAATAGCGAGAAGTGATGCTGCTCTGCGGTCAACAGGTTTGATGATGATTCATCCTGACCTTCAACTACTTGTCTGATCAGGGAATCATCACCGTTGAATGTCTCCGCTGAAATAGCGGAGATAAAGAGGAGAGAGAGGATGAGAAAGAGAGAGAGGTTGAGAGACATTGTTGGATTGAAAATCAGGTAATGGCGATGCCTTGACGAAGGAGAGGTTTTTATAGAAAAATATACTTGTTTGTTGGTTAATGTTAGACGTATAATATACGAATCCGATACGGATTGGGATACAGATTACGTGGATTCATTATATCACCCCTCGTGTATCAATATCCGTGTCTCTAGTTTAGATTAGATCAAATTCGACCCTCTACCTTTAATTTTATAATGGGTGGGCCCTACGGCGGATAATTGTAGCTAATTTACCGAGACTTTAAAGGAGCAAGATCGGTGATGGATTGGGCCCGTTCTTGATTTTACCTCTTTTATTATTGAATTATTTGGATCCATGGGTATATATTGAAACTTTAAGGACCATGGATAGTTTTGGTTCCAAATCGTATGGTATAAATATTAAATACGATTGTACTAATATACGTAGAGAGGGAGATGGGCGGTGCTTTAAAGCTAACAGACGGTAGCGTGGGTTTTGCCTTTTGAGTTTGCTTAAGGAGAAAGGGCAGCGGATGGGCAATAGCAGAAGGACACGTGGTAGCAGTGGAGTGCTGGATTGAATGGTCGGTTCGGCTTTTTGGTGGGAAGCTAATCTATGTTTCTTCAGTTACGTCCTGGATATATTTGGGTATAAAAAGTGTGTTTGTCGTGGAGTTGGGAATGGGCTTTTGGTCCAGGAAAGTTTTGGGGGCTGGGCTGGGCTTTGTTTACACGTGTTTTATTTGCAACAAAGGTGTTCTGGGATGTATTTTAATTTCAATCAAGGTTAAGCTTTTTTTATATATAAATAATCTTAATTTTTCATGAATGCTGGCCTTCAAGTTTAGATTGATTGAATTGTGAAATAGGATGACCCTTATTAACTATCGATTAACCTTTAAAATTTGTTTAGTTGATGTATTATGACATCAACCTTGGTCTCCTCTAATTATGTTTAATTCTTGATCAAGAACTAAGTAAAATACCCACACCTGTATTTACAATAGAAATAAAAAAAAAAAATGCAACTTTCTCTAGACTCAATCTTGAAACAATACGAGGAGCTATTGCATTTACTGCGTGAGACATCATCAAAAGAGTATGGTGCTGGAATTTAGTAATACTTTACTCAAATCACATGTTACTTAAATAGTTAAATTGTTCACTGGGTTTAGAACCTTGGGGACTTACTCTGGATTACAGTGACAGGGCCAAAGTTTTTTATCAACATCCGAAATGCAGCCTGAACTTCGAAGAGCTCGGTATGGTTGTTGGGCCTTTGGTTTAGATTACAATAAAAGGGCTGACCAGATATATTCAAGAACAGCAGAAATGCAGCCTAATGAGCTAAAAATGGTTACTGGGCTCTAATAAATTAAAGTGGTGAGGCGAGGGAAGCAGACCAAGATGGGTGTACCGGGCTCTTCTTCTTCTTCTTCATTGTTTCTTCTAGTTTAGGATATGGCATTGCCGTGTAGCGGAGGCAAAACAGGCAGTTTCATTAGGGCAGTGGAAAAGGGCGTTGATATGGCTTTCCATAGTCATGTTTTCCAAGTTCCTCCAGGTTACCATGCTCCCCGTGCACAGTACTCTATGTATTCACTCCCCTCCTAATAATGTAGCCTGTACCGCTGCACGTACGTAGCACTGGTATGATATAATAATGTATGGTCATATATAGTTATTTTTGTTTACTTTTGCTCCCGCAACTTGAAGCTCGCTGTAGTTTCTCAGTACTGCACAAAAGCAGAAGAAGAATAAAAAACACTACTGCACAAGTCTCTGTGAACATTTTTATGTCATGCTATGTGTATATTCACGAGCTGTTTTAAAGCCTGAAAGCTTCATGTTCTTGGTTTTCTCCGAGTAGGGGTTGAGACAATTTTTGAAGGGCTTACGTTTATTCGGTGGGTTTTACCAAACGTGCACCACTGGTTTTAATTATGTGTCTTACATGGGAAACATTCGACAAAGAAACAGATTTTGAAGAGGAAGGAAGAAAAAAGAATGATTGGCTTGTCCTCTCATCGTTTAAAACGTTGATAGCCCGTACATAAACATGATACTGTCATAGAGAGTAAAGTTGCCTTCACGGAGAAAAAGGAATAAGAAGTTCCGATCATGATGATTCTGGTATTATTATAAAGATTTTGATAAAATAAATTCAATAATATAAAAAAAAATTTATCGATAATGATTAAAATGGACCACATTAATTACTTAAAAGTAAATAAATTTTACTAGCTTTGAATAATACATATAATTTTCTTTCTCCGTCATTAATGATTTTTTTTAATATTTTTAATGTTATTAAATTTGTCACATTTAAGTTTTTTTAATAATATTGATAATATCATCATTGGAGTTTGATTTTTTTTTTATTATAAATTATATAAGATCATTTTACCATTTGAGAAATTCGATTCCTACTCTCTGAACTAAACTGTCATATTTATCTGTATATTCTATACATTGTGCTATTTTAAATATATATATATATATATATTTAAATGATTAATTTAAAATAAAAAAAAACTCGAGAGAGGTAGGCATAAAGAAGGCAGTAAAGCACTGGCTTGGTGGGGGTTACTTGGTATTCGTGGCATGGAGGAGTCTGATGAACGTAGTCCAGTCGTTTTAACGTCAGGAAGTCAACAGGCCATGCTGGTCCAGTGCCGGCGCACCTTTTTTCACCAATTCACGCTAGTGGCTGTCCATTCTGTGTGCCTTCTCTGCCCTTGGTTCTGCGTGTGGACCACAAGCCATAAATGAGAGTGGAAAGAATATTGACAAGATGAAAAAACACATTTTAGTCCCTTTATTTTCTTCAATTCAGCTGCTCAGGCCCTTCAATAAACAATTCATCAATCTTGTCTTATATTCGTCATATTTCATCAAATCAACCAAATCAAACCGGATTTTTAATACACCGTGAAGAACTTACGCTGTATGGCTAGACTAAATTGTTTAAAATCCAATCCTTCCAGGGTTAAATTGATGAAATATAACGAATAAAAAGGTAAATCTGATGAACTTGTTTTTACAGGGATTCATTTGCTGGATTGGCAGAATCACAGAGGTTAGGTTTGAAAACCTTCCTTCCAAGTTTGATCAAGGAAGGAGCTGAGAGATTGATACGGCCATGGTTTTGAAATCCATGCAGCTTCTCTTTTGGACCTTTCAATCATTTCAGTATATCACAATCATCAATTGTGGGAAAGTGATGGATTACTTCGGTGACTCCTTTAATGAACTTTACTATATAAATTATTTTAAGATCTTCTAATCATCTCGTGAAATAATCCTGTCCATCCATCATGGACATTATGTTCGAGTAAGAAAATATTATCCAAAACCTCGCGATTGATTGCATTCTTCTCGCGATATAATGAATGATCAAACCCAAATTCTGTAACCATATAATACATTGACCATTCATGAATCGAATTCGAAAAATATATTTAGAGTCCATTTGGAAAAACTTTAAAACTCGGATGGCTCTGTAGGTACCATTATGGTAACGTAAATTTGCTTCCTCCATCGACCACTTCTTACTTGATACACACACAAGCTGATGGACTTTCTAAAGCTCAACCAAAAAGATATTTAAACACAGATGATACCTTGAAAGAAGCATTTTTAAAAAAACCATTCATTACCTGGAAACTTATCCAAATGTGAAAAAGAGCATTTGTTTTGAAATCTCTTTATGTTATTTTGTTTTTTTAAAAAAAAATTTTGGTTCGAGAAGAAGAATCAATGAAACGAACCCTGTTTGGCCTTTCCTTTCGTAGATAAGCGTTATCATGACACGGCCTGTCGGTGACTCCAGGGTCAACTTTACTATACTTCCATCCTCCTTGAAAGAAAAGAACCTCCTCTGTTCATATATTCGCATTTTCTTGCATCAATAAATACATAAATTTCAGACTTGTTGACCTCAAATTTGTTTATTGGCAAAACATGGTATAGATATTAGATTCCAAGCACATTCCCCGTAGTATATGGTAAGCGCTACACTCCTGTGTATCTAAAAACAGGCAAGCGTTTCTACATAAATACATGCGCATATGTCAAAGGGTTTGAAGTGTGGAAAGCACAAGATGTTGAACTCTAATTTGAAGAAGATGGGCTCTGCTCCTTCTTCTTCATCCGTTGTTTTTGCAGTTTTGTTCTTGGTTCTTAACGTGCCTGTGTTGTGTCATGGAGGCAAAACCAGTAGTTTTGTTAGGAAAGTGGAGAAAACTGTTGATATGCCTCTTGATAGCGATGTTTTCAGAGTCCCTCCCGGCTACAATGCTCCCCAACAGGTGTATTATTTTTTTGTGTGTTTTTTATTTCTTTCTTTTCTTGTTCTTTTCAAAAGTGAGTTATGGTATTGTATTGTATATTGATTGAATAAAAGTTTGCATTTTCTTTTTCATATCAATACTTTAGGTGGGGTTTGTCAATTAACAAAGAAAAGCTTTCATTTTTTCAATACAAAACTGAAATTTAAGTCTTTAATTCCTTTTTATTTCTTAGAATCATGGGGACTCTCCTTAGACTTTTGTTGATTTTCTTGATAGAAACAGCGGATGGACTCTCCTTAATTTCTTGATATGTGGGTGGTTTTTGATACAGGTTCATATAACTCAAGGAGATCATGTGGGCAAGGCAGTTATAGTGTCGTGGGTCACTGCTAATGAACCAGGTTCAAAAAAAGTAATTTACTGGAGTGAAAATAGCGAACATAAGGAGGAGGCTAACAGCAAAGTTTATACCTATAAATTCTACAATTACACGTCTGGCTACATTCACCACTGTACCATCAGAAACTTAGAGGTGAATTTCTAAAGTTTCTGATATGCTATTTGGTATTCATTTTGCTTCCTTCCCAGCTCCCACTCCCTGTTTATGTTCTGTTTGGCATCAATAACCTGTAGTTCCTTAATAAATTAGTTGGAATTTGGACTTTTAGTTGAAAAATTTCACCTTTTTTGTACAAAATTAGAGTACGATTTTGATTACTTGACTTCTCGTGGCAGTTCAACACAAAATATTACTATGTAGTAGGGGTTGGGCACACCGAAAGAAAATTCTGGTTTACCACTCCTCCTGCAGTTGGTCCTGATGTCCCATATACATTTGGTCTCATAGGTATGTATGGCTTGCTATAGGTTCTGTTTGCTTATATTATTGGCATTATGGTTCAGTCATACCTGCAGTTCGCTCCAGTATTTTCTGTAAGGGTGTATGATTCTTTGAGCGGATAGGATTTTCTTGTTTTTACATGTGCTTCTGTCCTCGTTATTGGGATTTATTTGCAGGGGATCTTGGTCAGAGTTATGATTCAAACACAACACTTAGTCACTATGAAAAGAACCCAACAAAAGGGCAAGCAGTTTTGTTTGTTGGAGACCTATCTTATGCCGATAACTATCCAAATCATGACAATGTGAGATGGGATACATGGGGAAGGTTTGTAGAGAGAAGTGTTGCTTATCAACCTTGGATATGGACTGCAGGAAATCATGAGATTGACTTTGCCCCAGAAATTGTAAGCATCTCACACCATAGTTTGTCATCTAACGAAGAATAATATGTTTTAACGTTTCTGAAATATGTGAAGGCCAACAGGAGATGGTATCTTCTATGTTCTTATTTTCTAAGGGTGGAAATGCTTCATCTCACACCTTTCGGATAATCCATGGCTTCCCATATCCGTTCAACTTTGTTCTCTTAGAAATTGTTGATCTCCATTCTCAGGGCTGCTTCTCAAAGCCATTACAAGCTTGATGCTATATCATCTTGCTTGGCAACTAATTTTATTGCAGCTACCTCAATTTAGATGCTGAGTGTTACAATTACTGACGTGGTTTCTACTGGCCTTGAATTTAGAAAGTAAATTACACTTGGTGCTGCTGCTTTTGAGTTTTGATGCTCTGTGTTCTATGGTTCTAGTCCACTTTTTTTCCATATGTATGTTTGATAGACGTGCAGAAGCTTCTGGAAAAGCGAATTCATAGCAAAAGAATGTATTGTTTTTGCAGGGTGAAACGAAACCATTTAAGCCTTTTACTCACCGCTACCATGTCCCTTATAGAGCATCACAAAGTACCGCTCCTTTTTGGTACTCAATCAAGAGGGCTTCAGCATACATCATTGTCTTGTCTTCATACTCAGCATATGGTAAGGGCTTACTCCTTTCTAAATTCCTAATGGAACGATGGAAGACCAAAATGTGCTTGTGCATGCCGTAGAACTTGTTTCTATCAAACATCAGTCCTTGCTATCTTTTGTTGATATATTTTACAAGATGATTATATTTTTCATTGCTTACTGAAAGGCCTTGGAACATCATGATTTGTACACTGCTCAAATGTAGTTTAATTGGTTACCATAATTCCTGCACTGTCATGCTTTTGATCCCCGCGTTCAGATATTTGAAACATCAAGTATAATTCCTGCATTTCCCTGCATTTCCATGCTTTGTCCAAATGTTTGTTACTCCAATGATGCAATTCCATAATCGTGTACCAGTACTTAAGTAATTGCATCTGTTTTTCATCGTGATTTTAGGTAAATACACTCCTCAATACAAATGGCTTGAACAGGAGCTACCAAAAGTTAATAGGAGTGAGACACCGTGGTTGATTGTTCTTATGCATTCTCCATGGTATAATAGCTACAACTATCATTACATGGAAGGAGAGACCATGAGAGTAATGTACGAGCCATGGTTTGTTCAGTACAAAGTTGATGTTGTGTTTGCTGGTCATGTTCATGCCTATGAACGATCTGTAAGTGTCCCTGGTCCCGTATAAATCATGTGATAAGGTTCATGTTTCTATTGAGATGTTTTCTTTCCGGTCCTTGGGGATGTCTTTTTTTAATTTTTTCTAAAACCTTGTAAGTTCTGTAAAGATTTCTTAGTTTGGCTTCGGTTTTGGTTTTGCTTCCAAATGACATTAAATGAAAATCCTTTAAACTAATCTAACTTGAGATTCTCCGAACTATCAAATTATTGAGGAGAGATTTGTGGATGTCATCAATCAGAAAGAACCATCAGACACTAGATTTGAATGTGAAGTCATTATCAAGGTAAAACTCTGGCACATCTTCTGTCCGTAACCAATGGTTTACTGTCTCTGTAGGAACGCATATCGAACATTGCATACAACATAGTAAACGGAAAGTGTGTTCCGGTAAGAGATCAAACTGCCCCAGTTTACATTACCATTGGCGATGGAGGAAATCTTGAAGGCTTAGCAACAAAGTAAGAAGATTGAATAAAAGAACTCATATTCCCAGATATATATATATATATCTTCCAGTTTGCTTGCATAGTTAAATATAACGTGGCCTCATTGTCCTGCAGCATGACATATCCACAACCAGAGTACTCAGCATACCGCGAGGCCAGTTTTGGTCATGCCATTTTCGATATCAAGAACAGAACCCATGCTTACTATGGCTGGCACCGCAATCAAGATGGATATGCTGTGGAAGCTGACACCATGTGGTTCTACAACAGATACTGGCATCCGGTTGATGATTCAACAAATTCTGAATCGTGATGACATGGTTTTTTTAGTCTCTCTCGTTTCCATTTCTGGGTGATCTTTTGTCAACTTTCTGTAATAAAATTCTCATATAGAGAAGTGGACCTCAACCACAAATCTTCCACTGGCCCTTTTGTCAGCGTCTGTGACAACCAAAAAAACTGTTTGCAGATCAGATCACACAGCAGGATACACAAAAAGTGTAATACGTGCTTTGGAAAGCGCATCATAATAATTTAGCTGTACCTTTTCGTAGTGCAATCTTGTACTCTGGCCATCTCTGCTACAGATTCTCTCTTTTCCCTTGTAGAAAAGAGTGAAGTTTTCTCAATCTTATGCTTTGTTAACTACTGGTATTTCTTTCTTTTTTCATTATTATTTTTTGAGAATGGTAACCACCACTGCTACTCTAAAATCATCAGAAGCCATTCTGATTGAAAAATGTGTGCGTTCCTTTCCTGAATTTTTATCAATCTAGGAATTGCCATTGGAGTGATTTGGAATATTTTCCAAGCTGGATTGAAAGTTTGCTGTTGCGTGGATGTCGTGTGATTAAAGTTTTATCAACATTTTTCAATTTTAAGTTCATTATGGGATGATTTTGCGTTGTTTTGAAATTCTAATGGTTAGCAAGCTTTATTTTAGTTTAGTAATTGTACATGTTAAATGATGCTTGAGAATGGTCTAACGAGTAGGCAACTGGTTTCCTCTGTGACGCCTTCTTCTTTCATGTTTTTTTTTTTTTT
>Ga0325402_1006748_pt1 | contig 10885 bp, 15 predicted proteins | sample PopdelMetagenome_22_FD_207212 | JGI IMG/M metagenome (GOLD analysis project Ga0325402, IMG submission 207212) | Populus deltoides microbial communities from Bellville, Georgia, United States - Xylem-PdKOR-R3 | ecosystem: Host-associated > Plants > Phyllosphere > Stem > Wood/Secondary xylem...
ATGTCTCCTTTTTTGGCTAACAACAGCCCCTTACGTGATTTCACCTCCTTTTGTTGGCTTCGTATATGATCCTCTCTAACCTATTGAGAACTTAATGGTAACAAGTTCACCTTCTTTCCATTCAGCATAAAAGAATAAGTGTTCTTTTGTCCATTATAGGTCACATCCTTATCAAACTGCCATGGACAACCCAGCAATAAATGGCTAGCTGACATCGACGCAACGTCACATAAAACCTCGTCATGATAGGTTTTAATGGAAAAAGGTACACAAACTTGCTTTGTCACCCGAATCTCGCCGTTCTCATTCAGCCATGGCAAACTGTACGGCCTGGGGTGTGGGAGGGTAGTTAAACCCAATTTCTCCACCAAGGTAGTTGACGCAACATTAGTGCAACTTCCATTATCAATGATCATCCCACACACTTTATCTCGAATCTGACATCGAGTATGGAAAATGTTCTCACGTTGCTCATCACTAACATCAATTTTGCATTCAGAACCCGTTGCACAACCAACAAATCTCCTTTATCTCCAGCCATAATTAAGTTTATCAACCTTAATTCCAGCAAGCCTTTCTTTTGTTTTTGGCTCCTGCCTTAGATCGCAACTGATGCTCTGATACCAGATGATGTGCCGTGAATGATTCGAAAATCGGCAACAATGAATCTGACGAAAATGGATGAAGGATGGGTTTGGTTGTGTTGTCTTTCTTTTGGTGTTTAGGCTGGATTATAGTGATTTTAAGGTAAATAAGATGGGGGATAGACTAGAATGATACTTTGATAAGTCGATTTGGACGCCACAAAGATCAATCTAGGATTTCGACGCCACACTCTTTGTGATTGAAGAGTGATAAGTCAGGTAGGGTTCTTCAGAAAATCAATTTGGAAGAAAAACTCGTAATTCTGTGAATTAAGTTTCAAATATTGGCCAAAAAGTCCTTTATTACATATTCTGATACTATATTTGTAACTGGAAGATCCCTCCAAAGTTAAGAAAAATTCAACATGGCAGAAGTCAAGCCCAAAAAATAGACTTTGACAAACTAACCTAGACAAATTAACTAGCACACCTTTTTTGACCTTTCTAACATAAACAGACCAAAATTAAAACAACCATATCTTCTTACACAAAAGTCCAATGCAATCATGGTTGGACAATCTAGAAAGAACATGTTCTGAACTTGAAATCCACCTAGATTAGTCTTCTTTTCAAATGCAATGGATGACTTCAAATTCAGGTTCAAATTCATTTGATGTTCTGACCATAAACAGCATCAATTCCTTCACTTATTTGCATATCAACCCAAATTCAAGTAGCCTAGCATCAAAAGAACCATTAAGGGCTTTTCCAATATCCAAGTTCCAATTGTAGGCAAATAAACATCCTTGAACCAATTTCAAACTGATTGCTAATTTTTAACTCCGACGCAGCTTTAATCATTCCAATTTGACACATCAAGGCCCTTTGTAGTTGTTTCGCTCTCGCTCTTGTCATTGGACCATCTGAATCCTCTTGCATATTAGTTTTAGCTTTACAAGATGGATTATAATTCCCATGATGCACATCATCTTGACTTGGTGACAATTCTTATCTTCTTGTTTGCCAAAATCGTCATTGATAACGTCATAATTTGAACAGACTTAAATCATGAAAGTTCTAGAAAATTGTCTCATTTTTCTAGGAAAAAAATTTGAGATCATTTGAACTTCTAGAACTCGAGATATGGGCTAAACACTGAACATTGTTTGGGCTGCAGGACAGATTCAGGCTTCTTCGTTGTTGCTACAATTTGGACTTGAAAACAACCTTGTTAAATCTTGGGCTCCCTATGAAAGTTGTAGGCCTATGTCTTACCTTTCCATCCATATAAAGTAGACCTAAATCCGAGATCTACAGCTCCAGATATGACATGATTACCGAACAATGTTTCAGTTTGGACTGCACCAACATCTCTTTTCTAAGTTTGGCCATCTCTTTGTCCTTTCAATTTCAGTACTTTAACTCATCAATCAATTCTTTCATTTATGTGATAGGCCTGCATTTAAGATGAACATTTACCATAAATTAAAGGTATCTTATATTATTTTTATGTTATCATTATTCTGCACTTGATACTTCAAGTGCAAAATAATAATATAAAACTTTGATAAAAATACACTTTTAAGTACTAATCATGGTGGTTAGCATACAAGTGTATGACTACAATATTTCCTATATGGGTATATTATATAATAAACTTAAATGAGAATCTTGATCATTTGTGTAAAGTAATTAGTGTATTACGAAGTGAGCAATTGTATGCTAATCTTAAGAGGTGTACCTTTTACATGGAGAAAATTGTGTTTCTTGGCTATGTTGTAACTGCGCAATGTATCGAGATCGAGGAGGAGAAAGTTAAGGCCATCCGAGATTGGCCTACACCAAAATTGATAAGTGAGGTAAGGAGACCCATTGTGTATTTCAGCGAAAAACTTAATGCGACAGCCTTGAATTCCCCTACATATATGACAAGGAGCTCTATACCTTGGTATAAAATTTAGAGACGTGGCAGCATCACCTATGGCCTAAGGAATTTGTGATACATTCAGATCATGAATCATTGAAGCACTTGAAAAGGCAAGGTAAGTTGAGTAGCAGAAATGCTAAATGGGTTGAATTTATTGAAACCTTTCCGTATATGATCAAGTATAAGCAAGGAAAAGAAAATATTGTGGTTGATGCACTTTTGTGCAGGTATGTTCTTTTTTCTACTTTGAATGCTAGGTTTATAGGATTTGAACACAAAAGAATTGTACAAGGATGATGGTGATTTTGCTAATGTTTACAATGCTTGCGAAACTTCGGCTTTTAGGAAGTTGTATAGATTTGATGGATATTTGTTTAAAAAGAGTCGTTTGTGTGTTCCATTAAGTTTTATGCGCGAATCGCTTGTACGTGAAGCACATGGGGGCGGGTTAATTGGGTATTTTGGTGTTGTTAAGACTTTGGATGTGTTGCATAAGCATTTTTATTGAAAATGAAAAAAGATGTGCAATGCATATGTTGATACGGTTCAGCCATGTGATACAACCCAAGTTAGGTCAAATTCGGATTTTGGCATAAAAAGCGCAACAGTCCAGGTTTACGGCAACAATCATAATTCTCAATCCGACCGTTGGATCGGGCTAAAAGTTTATGTAGACTCTCCAGACATGATGATAATTACTTTTGAATTTTTCAGTTTTCACGTGTGAGAGTGATTCTTACATTCTTCAATTCTTGATTGAACTGAATCTGACTTATTTAAGATTAACTAACTTTGTGGCGTCATTCTACTCAATCCAATAGTGTTGGTGCCTTGAGGCAGGTTTCCATTATGTCACACTCCTATAAGACCTATTTCGGTTTTCCTGGATCAGATTTCAATATTGATTGTGGGTTGCGTGACCATGTGATCCCGGGGTTCGCATCAGGTGGTATCAGAGCTAGGCTCCGAAACAAGGTCATATCCTTCTGTTATTTTTATTTTTTTTAGTGTTCCTTTAAGTTTTTCAGTGTTTGCGTCCATTTTCTTGTTCTTCGTGTCTGCATCATCTGAGGAAAAAAAAAGGTTATATTTCATCTTGTTACTACTGTCTCTAATCATATCAGTATATTAAAAAGAAAAAACAAAGAAAGAGAGAGAGAGAGGGATAAGTTGAAATTTGAAGGATCATTCAATTTTTGAAACAAAACACAACTCTTGGTGAACCCATACGATCCAGGCAAGGTCAAATTCGGATTTTGACGTAAAAAATGCATCTATCCAGTTTTACGGCAACATTTAGAATTCTCAATCCGACAGTTGGATCGGGCTGAAATTTTACGTGGAGTCTCCTGATATATTTTCCTACTTTGGGTTAAACTTTCAAGTCAATTAGAGTTTGGGAAGGCATCTCAATATGGGTCAACAAAGGCTATATGAATTTTGTTATTTACTTTCTTTTGACTTGTGGACTTCCTATTTGCTTAGGATTCTTTTCCTAAAAGGATGTGGCAGCTTATTTTGGAAATTTACTAATTCTACAAAGATCTTTAATGGGCTGCAATATAGTTTCCAAGTGTGGCAAGGATTCATAATTATTTCAGAATTCTTTCCTTACAAAGATTCCTTATTCATCCTATCTACAAAAAGGAAAGAAGACTTCAGAATAAATTCTACCTTCAGATCAAATTTTCTAGTCTATTTGCACTTCTTAATGGTGAGAAATCTGATTCTAGCATATTTAGGATGGTAATTTTTGGATTTTTATTATTTTCTTCTTAGTCTTTGGGTTATTCTTACTTATTTGGGTCAATTGTAGGTGGGCTTCATATAAGTCCACCTAAGGGGGGTCCATTAGGGTTTGTTTAAGTATAGAGTTAGTATAAATAAAGGCATAACCAGACATGTAAGTTAGACAATTCAGATTAATAAAACTTCTTGTTTGCTGCACTTTGTGTGTGTGTGTTGGTGAGATAATCTCCCTTCCATGGTTCTCTAATGAACTGAAAAATGACTTATTGAAGAACAACTGTCTTCGTGGCGTTATCCTTATACTTGTTGTTCGTGAATCAATATTTGTTGGGTGGGGGTTTCCATTTTCAATGGTGCTGGTGCCTAGGTACAAGTTATCTTTATGTTACACTCCTATCAAACCTAATTTACTTGGCTTTCCGAGAATTGGTGTCTTTCTGTGACCACGTGATCATGAGGTTCGCATCATGAACCATAAGCAAACCACCTCGGAATCCGTTGAAATTTCATATTCAGTCTATTGGGGGTGAGGTTGCATCATACGTCAAATTTGGGCTTATTCAGATTTGTTTTCTTGAGATTTTAGTTCAAGGTTCAATTTTGCCGCAGAAACACTACTTTTAGTGAACCATAAGCAAACCACCTTTGAATCAATTGAAACTTCATATTCTGTGTATTGGGGGAAGAGATCGCACCATATATTAAATTTCAACTTATTTTGATATTGGCTTCTTGAGGTTTTAACCGGAGGTTCAATTTTGCCGCAAACTGATCATACAAGGGCTTTGAGTACCTAGAGATAATAGAATGAGATTTGTTGTTTTCTTGGTATCCTAATATTATATATTAAATTCGAAGTTATTTTGGATTGTGTTTTCTTTTGTTTCCAAGATCAGGTTTTGTCTTGCTATAACGGTTTGTTTTGCGTTGTCTTTCAAAACTTGTTTTGTTTTTGTTGATTTTGTTCCTTCCAGTATATTGTCATCATATTTGGGATATTTGGCCGTTTTTTGAGTCATTCTCATCAATTTCATATTTGTTTGTTTTCGATCAATTCTAGTCCAAACAAAAGTCAGATTTGTAATCTCGAGTTTAAATTAATGTTCTTCCTCTTATAAACTCTATTCTTGTCTTTGTCTTCTTCTTGTTTTTTCCCCCTATTTATGTCATGTATTCACCAAGGGAGAGGGAACAGAGGAGGATTGTAGATCAACGATGCGAAAAACTAAGCCATGGCTTGGGGGTTTTAGAACGAGAAGTTGATATGTGTAGAAGATTATTCTATGATCTTCAAGCTTCATGGGAAAAAGAGGTACAGCACCAAAAGAATGAAAGACGAAGGAGAGCCAATGTGGTTATCATGCAAAATTATGTACACAAGTGGTTAGTACGGCGTGCTTATGTGAAATTCTTGCCAGTCACTACTTTTATACAGTGTTGTTGGAGAAAGATGTTCGCAATAAGGGAATTTCAAAGGCTTAAACAAGAGGCTACTGAAGTCGCTACTAATCCTATTCAAGATTCGAGGGCGAATCTTCTTGAAGATGGAGGGAATGATATAGTTTAGCCTTGTGATACGATCCAAGTAAGGTCAGATTTGGATTTTGGCATAAAATGCGCATAGTACAGGTTTACGACAACAATTATAATTCTCAATCCAACCGTTGGATCGGGCTAAACATTTAAGTGGACTATCCAGACATGTTGTCCTACTATGGGTTAAAATTTCAAGTCAATCGGAGTTTGGGAAGGCACCACAATACTGGTCAACAGAGGTTGTATGAATTTTGTTATTTACTTCCATTTGACTTGTGGACTCCTATTTGGTAAAGATTCTTTTCCTACAAGGATGTGGCAGCTGGTTTTGGGAATTTTCTAGTTCCACAAGGATCTTTAATGAGCTGCAATATAATCTCCAAGGGTGGCAAGGATTCATTAATGTTTCAGAATCCTTTCTTATAAGGATTCCTTATTCATCCTAGCTACAAAAAGAAAGAAGGGCTAGTGGTAAATAATGATGCATTAGTTATTTTCATAATTTTTTTTTCATGTTTGGGCTCAATTAAAACTTTGTTTTGAGCTAGAATCCAAGGCTTGTTTGGATCAGGTTATGGGCTTTTCAGTTTAGGATTTTTGGATCAGTTTTGTATGGGGGTCAGTTCAGCCAAGTGTTATTAAACCCGGACCGGCCAGGCGGGGTGACCCAAGTCCCGGCAGACCATGGGGCTGGACCGGTCCGGGTTTGTCAAAAGACCGGTTAGTGCAACAACCCGGTCAAACCTGGTCAACCCGTGACCCGGGCGACCGGGGTGAGACCCGGCCAAGACCTGAATTTTTTTTCGAATGTGGGATTTGAAACTCATTCGTATATACACTATGTTCCTCATTAGTATATATATACTCTATGTTCACAAGAAAAAAGAACTATATATTTTTCAATGTGGGATTTGAAACTCATTAGTATATATACTCTATGTTCCGAAGAAAAAAGTTAGGTTTTTTCAATGTGGGATTTGAAACACATTAATATATATACTCTATGTTCCCAAGAAAAAAGTTATCTTTTTTCAATATGGGATTTGAAACTCATTGGTATATATAAAATATTAAAACTTTAATTTTTTTAATTTTTCTATGTTGAGCCGAGTAGACCCGGGTCGACCCATGAAACCCGAGACCCGACCCCCGAGCCGGGTTTAATACCTATGGTTCAGCCCACAAGGGTAGATCCATTAGGGTTTCTTGTAAGCACTATTTAAACATATGTAACCTAAATTTTGACAGCTTTGATGATAATTACTTTTGAATTTTTCAGTTTTAACGTGTGAGAATGATTCTTGCATTCTTCAGTTCTTGAACGAACTGAATCTGACTTGTCAAAGATTAACTGGCTTCGTGGCGTTATTCTACTCAATCCAATAGTGTTGGTGTCTTAGGGCACGTTTCCATTGTGTCACGCTCCTATCAGACCTATTTCAGCTTTCCGGGATTAGATCTCAATCTTGATTGTGGGTTGCGTGACCACATGATCACGAGGTTTGCATCATATGTGATAAATGCATAACTTGTAGGAAAGCAAAGTCAGTAAAGGGTGCAAACATGGTCTTTCAGCCTGGCGATTGGGTTTGGGTGCATACGCGCAAGGAGTGATTTTCGGCCCATAGAAAATAAAAGCTACAACCATGAGGAGATGGGCCATTTCAGATCCTTGAAAGGATAAATGATAGTGCTTATAAAGTTGATTCACCAGCTACCTTTAATGTTTATGATCTTACTCTATTTGATGTAGGTGATGTTTCGAGGTTGAATCATTTTGAAGAGAGAGGAGATGTTAAGGATTAGATCAACACCAAGCATAATCATGACAACGACCCATTGGAGGTGTCAATTGGACCAATTACAAAAGCTAGGCAAAGAAGCTTAAAGAGGCATTAAATGAGCTTGTACAGAATAGAGCAAGATTCACCTGTCGTAAACTATATTCTTGTTGTGTCTGTCTTTTTATATTTTTCCTATTTTAGTCATGTATTCAACAAGGGAGAGAGAACGACATGGTCATGCAATCCACACACAAAGACATCAATTCCCGGAAAGGCAAGTAAATCAGGTTTGATAGGAGTGTGACACAAAGATAATTTGTACCTAGGCACCAGCACTATTGAAAAAGGAGACCCCCACCCAACGAATATTGATTCGCGAACGAGAAGTATAAGGATGACATCACGAAGAGAGTTGTTCTTCGATAAGTTGTTTTTCAATTCTTTAGAGAACCATGGAAGGGAGATTATCTCACCAACACACACACACACACACACAAAGTGCAGCAAACAAGAAGTTTTATTAATCTGAATTGTCTAACTTAAATGTCTGGTTATGCCTTTATTTATACTAACTCTAGACTTAAACAAACCCTAATGGACCCCCCTTTAGGTGGACTTAGATGAAGCCCACTTACAATTGACCTAAATAAGTAATAATAACCCAAAGACTAAGAAGAAAATAATAAAAATCCAAAACTTACCATCCTAAATATGCTAGAATCAGATTTGTCACCATTAAAAAGTCCCAAATAGACTAGGAAATCTGATCTGAAGGTAGAATTTATTCCGAAGTCTTCTTTCCTTTTTGTAACTAGGATGAATACGGAATCCTTGTAAGAAAAGGATTCTGAAATAATTATGAATCCTTGCCACACTTGGAAATTATGTTGCAGCCCATTAAGCTGCCACATCCTTTTAGGAAAAGAATCCTAGCCAAATAGAAAGTCCACAAGTCAAAAAGAAGTAAATAACAAAATCCATACAACCTTTGTAGACCCGTGTTTCCGAACTCTGATTGACCTGAAATTATAATCCAAGTACAATTTAGGAGAACATGTCAGGAGACTCCACGTAAAATTTCAGCCTGATCTAACGGTCTTATTGAGAATTATGATTGTTGCCGTAAAACTAGATAGTTGCACATTTTACATCAAAATCCGAATTTGACCTTGCCTAGATCATATCGGTGTTTTTTATTTCAATAGTGTTAATGCCTTGAGGTAAGTTTCTATTATGTCACACTCCTATCAAACCTTCTTGGCTTTTCGGGAATTGTATCATCTCGTTATTGGTTGCTTGACCATGTGATCAAAAGGTCTCCATTAGAGATAAGGAAAAGAGACAGAGAGGGAGGAAGGGGAAGAGTTTGCTAGAGGAAAGGAAATTAGGGAATCATGGTTTCAAAAAAAAAGACAAAAGTGATGCGAACCTCGTGATGACGTGGTCACGCAACTCACAATCAAGATTGAGATCTAATCCCGGAAAGCCGAAATAGGTATGATAGGAGTGTGACACAATGAAAACCTGCCCCAAGGCACCAACACTATTGGATTGAGTAGAATGACGCCACAAAGCCAGTTAATCTTTGATAAGTCAGATTCGGTTCGTTCAAGAACTGAAGAATGCAAGAATCACGCTCACACATTAAAACTGAAAAATTCAGAAGTAATTATCATCAATGATGCCGAAATTTTGGCTTACATGACTTAAATGAGGTCTACTCAAAATTAACCCAAAACCCTAAACTGAAAAGCCCATAACTTAATCCAAACAAGCCTTGGATCCTAACTGAAATAAAGTATTAATTAAGCCCAAACAAGCCTTGGGGTGTAGCTAACAAAATAAAACAAAGCTCCTAATATTAAATCCATGTTCTGTCATGAAAAGAAGAGAAGGGAGTAAAATATTAGAGAACTGATTCAAGGCTTATTTATAGCCTTCCATGCAACCCCTGAATCCTAGAAACGAAAGTAAAAGGTAGCCACCCATGTTGTTTCCAAGTTGTAGTAGGATTCTTTTGTTTCCTTTGCTGTCCTCACCTCATGGGCCAAATAAGGTTGTATTGGACCCCTCTTGCACATGGATAAGATGTACTAGAGTTTCCTCTTGATACTCTAATGGACCTTTCAATTCTGACTTGGTTGAAACATTCAAAACCAATGCATTCAATGCCTCTTTCAATGCTTTTGTCTTGGATCGAGTCATTGGACCATTTGGAACATGTAATGGGTCCTTGCTGGTGTTTCTGGGCTAGTCCACATCATCCCCTCTCTCCTCGAAAGGATTCGACCTCAAATCAAAATCTATGTCAAACAATGTAAGATCAGCAACATTAAAGGTAGCACTAACACCATACTTACCTAGAAGGTTAATTTTGTATGCGTTGTTATTGATTCTCTCTAAAACCTGAAATGGACCATCACCACGAGGCTGTAATTTTGATTTCCTTTGGTTAGGAATCGTTCCTTACGTATGTGCACCCAAACCCAATCACCGGATTGGAAAACAACCAGTTTACGTCCCTTATTTGCTTTAGAAGCCTAAAGTCTGTTTTTTTTCTCTATTTGTAGTCAATAGAGAAAACCCACTCATGGAGTTCTCTCACCATCTTTGCCTTCTTTTTACCATCTAAACTTACCTTTTCTTCAAAAGGCAAAGGAATTAAGTCCATAAGAGTCAGTGAATTAAAACCACAAACAATTTCAAATGGAGAAAAACCAGTGGTTGAATGCACAGTTCTATTATAAGCAAACTCAACAAAAGGCAAACATTCTTCCCAACTCTTTAAATTCTTTTGAATTATAGCACTCAAAAGTTGGGATAATGTTCTATTCACTACCTCAATTTCTCCATCTGTTTGAGGATGACATGTTGTCGAAAATAAGAGTTTAGTTCCCAATTTTCCCCATATGGTCTTCCAAAAGTAACTAAGAAACTTAACATCACGATCTAACACTATACTCTTAGGAATGCCATGCAAATGTACAGTCTCCCTAAAAAACAAGTCTGCGATATGAGATGCATCATCCCTTTTATTGCATGCAATGAAATGCACCATTTTAGAAAACTTATCAACCACAACAAAAATACAGTCTCGACCTTTTTTTGACCTAGGTAAACCTAAAACAAAGTCCATAGAGATATCTACCCAAGGTTCAGTAGGCACAGGTAATGGTGTATATAGGCCATGCGGTTGTACTCTAGATTTTGCCTTTCTACAAGCAATGCACTGTTCACAAATTCATTGCACATCTCTTTTCATCTTTGGCCAATAGAAATGCTCATGCAATACATCCAAGGTTTTT
>Ga0325402_1006752_pt1 | contig 10884 bp, 8 predicted proteins | sample PopdelMetagenome_22_FD_207212 | JGI IMG/M metagenome (GOLD analysis project Ga0325402, IMG submission 207212) | Populus deltoides microbial communities from Bellville, Georgia, United States - Xylem-PdKOR-R3 | ecosystem: Host-associated > Plants > Phyllosphere > Stem > Wood/Secondary xylem...
TGATTTAATATGTTTTTTTAAGTAAAATTTAAAAAGTACTGCAAACACTCTCGTGATCAAGGAGTTAAGATTCCTTGATGTAACATTTCATGGCCACCATGCATACCCTTTATTTTGGAAAAAGCGTTCCCTTAAATGAAGCTTTTTACAGTAGATAATCACTGGAATGGCATGATCCTTCCATCGCTCTAGAATGAAAAAGGGCGATCTTGTTGATTCTGGTCCGTGAAGATACCTTCATAGGGTTGTTTTTTTTTTTCATTAATATTGAAATATTTTCATTTTCACAAGCAACAAGAGCTTGTGTGATAAATCTTCTAATGTACTCTTGCAAAATACAAAGGATGCAAACTAGAAAAAATGCAAAATTCCTTTTCCTTTTCTCTTAAGATATCTTATATGCAGTGGGCATGCTATTATCAATATGGAAAAAGCAAAAATGAATGTTCTACATGGATCTTCCGGTTAATAAAATTTATCTTGCTCAATTTATTGTGACACCACAGTAGCTGATCCGTTGTTACTTTGGACATGTTCAGAACCCTTGATACTAAATTTATATCCACTTGAGAGAAGAAGCAAAGAACTTGATCAGAGTTGTCCCCTTGATGTTTTTGGAACTTCTTCAATATGCAGTTTCCACTTCTCCAAATGTCTTTAAGCCTTTTCTCCTTCTGTTTTCCCGTTGAGATATCAAAAATTAGTAAACAAGATTACATGGTTAGTACCTAAAGCAATAGATGGAGAAGAATTATGAGGCTAACCTTTTGAAGACTTGTTCGAACTTCTGTCAATAACTCTAGCTCAGTGGGATCTTGGGGTTCTATTTGAGTTCCCTTGCGACCCTTTGATATCACATTTTCTGCATCTTTATCAGATCGAACAAATTGCCAAAAAATTCTTATTGATTCTTCCATGATCTCTACTAGCATATCACTTGTAATTGAATCACCATCTTTCCCTTTTCCTCTTGCCTTTTTATCCTTCATACTGTCCTCTGCAAAACAATTAAGCTTTTCTTCTTTTAATTGGAATGCAAAAAACTCTCCCGAAGGGCCAGACTGGATAGCTTTTAATGCTGCTTTCGTTCTTTTTGCCTAACAAATCAAGAAATGAGCTGGTTTATCTATTGTTATTTGCAGTCCCATCTAGCTTAATGTGTTATTCATTGGTATAGTCAGTTGAGGGCATAAAACAACCATAGAGTACGTCACTATCAATGGATATGCACATTCATGATAGTTCAATAGCTTACCTCTTATTACTGGAACTTGAAGGAGATTACGCAGCACACATCGATTCTTGATGTAATTTTGTACCCTTGGACCTTCAAAAGGTTCATTCTCTATGAATCTCTGCAACAGCACTTGAAACTGTTGAAATTCACCAGCGACTTCATTGTAGAGTCGCATCCCATAAGGGTCAGAATCCCATAGCTCTAGCGCTTTTTCATACTGCCAATGAAGGATTTCCCATGAGAGGCACAGTTGCCCAACATACACCACTTCCAAATCGTTATGCAATTCCCTAATAAAGTTCACCATCGGGTCAGAACTGGACTTTTTGCGCTTGCTTAGCAGGAATTTCTGCGAAAGAAGGGATGTCAATGCTGGAGCTGAAGCTTCACGCCTTGTAATCGATTTAAGTGGGTCCTTCGATTGAAGAAAGCCTATCGATTGTGATGAAGCACGAGGAACAAGGCACTTATGAAACTTGAAATGTAATAAAGCAGGAGATGTAATTGACCACTTGTGCATATAATACATAGATAATATATATAATTATAGGTTAAAGGTCATTTTAAATCATGCAAGTTTCCTTTCCAATTCCACTATTAGAAGAAGATTGTTTGCAAAAGAAATCATGCTTAGAAAATAGATTACGTGGAGCATTGAAGTCAGTGCAAGATTATTTGAAATGTAGCAGAGAATTGAGATTTAGGTAAAGCCATTCTAGTGAATGAAAGATAAAGGTTGGTAGAATGACATTAAAGATTAGCCATCAGCATCTTCAACTAGCTATAAAATGAGGTGGCCCCAAATGAATAAAGATAGGTTTATCTTTTAACTTTGATGGTAAATAGCTTTAAAGGAGGAAAGCAACAGAAGCATTCTTGACGGTGCAAGAGAATGGAACTCGTAGAAGGATTTTACTAGCCATGTTAACATCAGATACCATGTTGTGTATGCATGTGTGGGTAGTGGAAAAGGTCGACACAATTCGGTTCAACCTCCTAGTTTTGTGTAATTACTACTCTAAATGCCTGTGATATGAGCAGGAACCAAACAAACTAGATTTAGTGGGTCCTTGTAGTTGCCCCTAACTTCTAAAAGACTGCAAAGGTAGGTTGTGCTATAGCTAACACTGATTAAAAGAACTTAATTAGCAGGTTAATATTGATAGTATCAATAGAAAAAAAAATTGAATGCTTCTTTTTAATTGCAAATTGCAAAAGAACTAGAAAGGAAAAGATAAAACATCTGCAGAAAGAACAGTTGAATGAAGAAAAGGCTAGTGACATGTAACTTACTCATTGCATACATCTTCTGGTAATTCAAGATATCGAATTTCCGCATTCTTTCTCTGTAACTCTTGTAGAACTTGTGAAGCTCACCCATTCTATCTTCATGCTGGAACTTCTCATCAATTTTCCATGGCTTCAAATCTTCCATTATTTTCGGTGATTCGTCTTCTTCTAAAATGGTTGGCAGACCTGTAGCTCTGACCTTTTTCAGCTCCATTTTGAGCTGTTCTATCAAATCTTGATGCTCCCACAAGGTTTCCAAGCCATTTGAATCCTCGGAATCGGCAGCCGAAGAATTCTGAGAATTGGACTTTGGCATATCTAAAATATCCTTGGCTTCATTTTCTTTGCAGCCATGTTCCTTTTTACTGGAATTGTTGTTGTCTTCAAAATCTTTGTCAGACAGCATTTCCGTGTCTTCTTCTACTTTAGCTGGATTCTGCACAGCCTCTTCTTTCTTTTCAAGCTCTTCCATTATGTTACTATCTTCCTCATCAAAATCATCGGCCTCGTAACCGGCATTCAAATTCTTCAAATCTAAATACTCTAACTCCAAATTTTCGTCGGTTGATTCTTCCGTCTGCCCATCAATTTCCTTCAAAATATCAAGTCCAAATACATCTTCAAAATCTTTATCTGACAAGAACCCATCGCTGGTTGAAGCTACATAACGACTCATAAACTCATGGCTTGAAACAATAGAATCTGAAAGAATAAAGTCCTTCTCTGTTAGCAACGGAGCATCATCATCTCTCGAAGCATCATATTCATCACGCACACTATCTGCAGAAATCTCTTTTATTTCTTCACGAACAGATTCTGCTTCTGATTCTGATTCTTTTTCTGCAAAGTCCTTATTAGATAAAACCCCATCCTCCATAATCTTTTTATTGGCAAAAAATTCACCATTAGAACCCGCATACAACTCTTTCACGGTAAGACTAACAACCTCCGGCTTCTCCAAGTAATGACTGAAATCCCTCTCTGACAAGAACTCATACTTGTTAGTGCTTGTAGGAGGTACCGAACTCAAGAGAACAGGCTCATCTTCCTCTCTATAAGTTTGAAACTGAAATTTGAAGAGGAACTTTGGTGTTTCTTTTTCTTCTAATTCATCAACTTCTTTCGTCTCCATAAATTCAGAAACTCCAACTTCTGGTTCCTTGGCTTCTTTTTGAGTTGGCCTTTCCTTTCCTTCTAATTCATTCATTTCTTTTGCTCCCTTAAATCCAGAAACTTCAACTTCTGGTTCCTTGGCCTCCAAACTTTTATCGCTCTTCACTCTGAAAAGAAGGAATTTAAATTAATAGACGCAAAATTAGAGTACTTCTAACAAGGTAACTAAAGAAAGAAAACTGAGTACCTGAACATGGTTCTATCGAAGAAACCAAACAGAGAAAGGAACAGAGTGGAGACAGAAAGCCAGAAAGAGGCTGCAAAAGGAAGTAATTTCTTTTTAAGAAACGCATTAACAGAACCCATATTCAGCAATCGGAATTGAAAGGTGGGCAAAATTTTATTTTAGGAACCCATCAATATAACTCTATTAATCTGTCTTCTTCTTTTTTTTTTTTTTTTTTTTCATCCTGAAGCAAAAACAGAGGAGTCCTTGAAGCACTGATTTCTAGTTTGAATTCTTGAAAAAAGAATGGACTTTTCACCTATAGAAAATAGAAAAGCAAAAAATTTTGCATGGTAAAATTTAGAGAAGTTGAAGTCTGACCTAATAAGAAGGGATTGTTTAGCTGAGAGGAGAGGGTTGAGGGAAGAAAAGAACATGTCAGCAACTAGGGTTTTGGAGCTAATCTTCGGTTGCTTAGAGCCTTGGAATTCTCAAGACCGTTATTTGATTTAGATTTTTAGAGAAGAACTCTTCAGTTGAAGGGTCCTTGTTTTATCTTTCTATTATTTCCTGAACAGAGGTCTCTTCTTAACTCTAAGGAGGGAGGGAGGGGGGGAGAGAGAGAGAAAGAGAGAGAGAGAGAGAGAGAGTTGGGTTAAATTGAAAGTACACGCTTAGTGACAGGTTTTAGAGTGGGAAAAACATACCAAACTCAAATATGGAATGGGAATGGGATCCAGTGGCACTTAGATCGGTAAGAAATAAATCGCATATGGCTTGGAAGTTGTGACAAAAATTAGATGGTGAAAACCAAAACAAGGGGAGTTTGGCCAACACCAAAAGAAAGCAACGAAGCAGTTCTCCAAATATCAATTAAGCTTTTACATGTTTTGTTTTATTTTCCTTTCTGGGGTTTAGAAAGTTTCAGAGAGTCCATTATTAGGTCAAAGAAGAAGGGAAAATTAGGAGTATAATGTTTTCTTTTATATATTAAGAAATATGTATGGTCCGAAATCTTCTTTAGAATAAAAGTAGATTTCTTGGAGATATTGGATTCGTATAAGATTAACCAATAGACATGTGTTATCCCTTTCTTGCATTAAACTTTCAATTGGAATCCCATGTGTTACAAATAAAACTTCTTACCAAAACTAATCCAATATATAATATATCCCACAAAAAAGAACGGGCTTTATACGGACATCTAAGAGAAAAATGAATAATTAATTTAGATTAGGCATAGCTATTCCTTAAAAGAAAAAAATCTATCTACAATTCTACAAATTCAAAAATTTGTTAAGAAATCCATACCAATTTTTTTGAACATAATTTTGTTCTTAGCTATAAATTTATTAAAAACAAAGAATTATGTACATAGAATCCTTTCTTTTATTTTATGAATTTAAATATTAGGTTAGCATTAAGAAAATTTGATAAATTCTTTTTAATATATCATATCGATGTAGAACGTTTTTAAAATTGCTTAGGATATGATTCAATTTAATTTAATTGATATATAAACTTCTTTATAATACTTTTTTATCATTAAATTAATTAAACTAAACAAAATATACATTGAGTTATAACTTGAAAATTTTGAAATATATAGTTAATAAATTCAATAACAACAAGTTTATCCTTATTTTCCTGTCACCAAAGTTCAACTCTACTTCCTTCTCCCGCTTCATATATATCTCACAATCAGTTTTGCTTTAAAAAGTTGGAATCTTTATCTTAATACTTCTTAATTTTTTGTTCAAACCATCACAAAAATCATCATTCTTATTTGCTCTCCTATCGAGGAATTAATCACGTGATCGAACTCACTAATGTTTATGGGTTCTAGGTTGTTGAATCCTAACACTATGTTTATGATCAAAATCATTGATCTCTTTACCTGTATTCTCAGCTATAAACTCCTCTAAAGGTGAAATAGTTCATCTCGTAGGCCTCTACCCTTGGGATATCTATAAACTCCTCTACTTTGGTTCTCAATATATTCATCTCATTCATAGCCTCTCCAAACCTTAAGTTCATCACCTCCAATTGTTGTTGTATATCCAAATAACCCCCCATTTTGGATTTTTCTTATTCTTTGGAGGTGATGACCCACTTATAATTGACATCGTCAAGATCTGAAAATCATGTTAGTAATAATAGAAATATATCCTCACACACTTACATTCAATAGATGTCACTCCTCTCGTGTTTCATTCAAATTCTTCGCTTTTTGACAATAATATGCTTATACTTTCGCTTTTTTTCACTCAATCTCCAAAAATTCGATCCTTAAAGAAACTATATCACAACAATTCAAAAAACAATTAACAACTTAAAGAGCGTTTGGAAATGCGGGTCAACCCTCGTTTCCAAAAAAATCAAATTTTTTTGCTAAAAATTAATTTTTTGTATGTTTTAGATCATTTTGATGCGCTGATCTCAAAAATAATTTTTTTAAAATGAAAAAAATATTAGTTTGATGCATTTAGGAATGAAAAGTACTTTAAAAAGCAACCGCAACCACACACTCCCAAACAAGCTTGTGCAATCCAAAATAATATATAGACTCAAAAGGCAATAAAAATTAAAAATTGTCAATACAAAACTATAAATATGAAAATATGAATAACAAAATGAATTTGTGCGGAATATAAATGATGTGAAGACAAAAAAAATTAGAGAATAATAAAACTAATGAAATAAGATTCATATACCTCAAAGTAAGCAAAAAAAAAATTTTTACTTAGCCAAAACTATCAGATAAAGAAAGATATTGACGCCAAACTACCCATTATGAATTTGTTTTTGTAATTTTCAGAAATAACCTAACAAATTATGTCTAAATAATTTCAAAATCAAGATATGACACTAAGATATCTCAAGAATCAAGAATTTGTAGATTTGAGTTGTTTAATTTCTAAGATTTGATGAAAAACCTAATTTGCAGCCTAAACCCTACCTTTTCCTTTTTTGTGATTTCTTTGATTCATCTTCATATTTTTTTAATTGAAAACAACTAGATCACAAATAATCTTCTTCTTTTTTAAAAAAAATTTTGCAAGTAGGTTTTAGAATAAGACAATGATAAAACTAAAAGATAAATAGATATAATTTGATTTTTTAGCCATGTTCTGATAATAACTGATGAAAACCTCATGGATAAAAAGATTAAATAAAAAAAAAACCATAGTAAAATTGAACATTCCCAAGATAGCTAAATTCGGGCTTGTGATTGAGTTTGACACAACGATAACTTGTAGCATGACATCAAGACTATAAAAATCAAACCCCTACCTAACACCTATGAAGAAATACGAATGAGTGATATGGAAGATGCTATGAAACTTGGTTAATTCATTTATAAGTTAGAGTTATTCAATGAAGAACCAAAATAAGAGAATTCCTCTTACTCACACATAATAGATGCGACAATGATGTATTATTCAACCTAAAAAAATAATATTTTACAAAATAATATTTATACTTAGAATAAAGTAAACCATAGTTGACCTATTGTCTAAGATCAACCTAAATTAAAATAAAGCTCAACGTATCTCAAAGAAGGCCGAAAACATGAATAATAATAATAATAATAATAATAATAATAATAATAATAATAATAATAATAATAATTTTAAAAAATAATGTTAAGTTGCCACATACAATAGATTAGAAGAAACAATTGTTGAATGGAATCCTTGATTGAAAAGGACTCTTGGTTGAAAATGTGTTGTGCTGCCTAGATAGTCCAAAACAAATAAGAAAAAAACTTGCAATTAATTCTTCCTTAATCACCTATGTTTCCTCATATAATAAGGAATTCTCCCGTATCTTGGAATCCATAAAACACATTGATGCGAACCCTAGCGGAATTTAATGGAATTTGCGACCCCAATCAATCTAGTCCAAGTTTGTTGAGATTTGAAGAGCTTATCAAAATGGAAGACTTTGCTCCAAGGCAACAAGACTATAAACCAACTCGATCACAACACCTACACATAGAGACGAGTAAAAAAAGTATAAATTTACAACAAATAATGGTCAATTCTTTGAAGAGTTGAAAGTTCAATAAAAAACCAAGATTGAGTAACCAAAAAGTCGGCTACAATGCTGAAATTATCATCAAAAGTCTCCCTTGAAATTATTCCTAAAGAGTATTTAAACTTCAAGCTAAAACCCTAGTTTTCCCAATGGGTCTCACATAAGCCCAATTTAATAATAATCAACCCAAGCTAAAACTAGCCCAAACTAATTAAAATAAACAAGTTTAAAAACCAAACAAAATGTCTCCTCTCAAAATAAATAAAGTTTGATAGCCCAACTAATTAAATAAGACAAGTTCGTTGTTTCCGCATTCTGTCTGGTAGCAGCAAAGCCCAACTTAAAATGGATGGTTCTCTCTCGTCTTAATGAATTAGAAAACGTGGAATATACCGTTGGAAAGGTATAGAAGTCTAGTTTCCATACCAACTATAATCATATCAACATTCAATCTGTAGCTTCAATTATGATCAAAAGAGTAACGAAATGTCAAACTGTCCGATTTTAGTCTTCTTCTCCCAATCCTTGTGTAATGATCTTGGTTCCATCAACAAGCCCCTCTTGAACATGAATCAAATTAATCAAGGCTTGCTCTTTATTATTACAAATCTTCTTGAAGTCCACCTTAGCCCATGTATCTTGCAGAAGTCCATTGAGAGCTTTTTTGAATTCCTTAGCCCTAAGCCTAGTAACCGGACCAACTAGAACCTCCAATAGATCCTTTGATGGTTGGATCACATCACATATGGAAACAAATAAGCGTATAGTTGTTGAAATTAATTAAGGAATCCTCCCATAAATCTAATCATTACTTGTTGAAGTTGTAGCCTCCTTGAAATTCACATTGATCGAAATACTTGGAATAAGCCCAATGAATGCATATTTGATATTGTTTTCCTTTAATATTATAATTGGCCCATTTCTAATGGATCTTTTGGTATAGTCTAGATCGCATCACATTTCTTCTCTAAGCTTTAAGGATTATTTTCTAATAGATAAGTTAGTAAGATAGGACTAAACATTTAAGATATTTTAGCCCTGATACTTCTAAGTTCTTTTCCATTCTCAACTTCTTGAGGATCACTGTTAATTGACTCATTAGTTCTCTTAGTAGTCTTTTCTTCATATATATTTTTATAAGATAAATATTTTTTAAAAATGAAACATTCTTATATATAATTATTGTATTGACACAGATATCAGAAATATTTAACTTATGCATAAGAAATTGATGACTGACATTATCGTTATCATATCCTATGAATATGTAATTGATATTTTAGCCCCTATTTTGACTTTCTTATATAGAGGAACAATAACTTTATCTAGACACCCTACACTTTCTTGTATTTATATGATGGCCTTCTCACCTTTCATAACTCATATGGTGCCTCGTCTAATTTTTAATGGAGTATTTTATTAAAAATATAATTTCCAAATAAAATATCCTTCTTTATAAGTTCTAATATAATCCTAAACTTATTAATATAGCATTTATCATTTCTTTCAAAGTCCAGTTCTTGTATTCAACAATATCATTTTGTTACAATGAATAAGGAGTCATGGTTTGATGGATAATGCTATGCTTGAAACAAAATTCATTAAAAAATGAATCATTTTCAACCTCACTTTTGTAATATTTAAACACTTTTAAGGTCTCAACTTTGTTTCTTAGCAAATAGATGTAACAATATCTTGTACAATCATTAATAAAAATAATAAAATATTTTTTTACCTTCTCTAGTTTGCACAATCTTTAAATCATATATCTAGAGGCTCATTTCTTTTGTTTATGGAATAGGAAGATGCCTTATTCAATTTGGATTTTACACAAATTTCATACTTATGATTTTGATCAATATGAAATTTCAAGAGTAAATGCAAGTTGCTAATTATAAACCCTATGTTAAATAGTATAATTCCCAACCATAAAATAATAAAGTAAAAGGAAAATTTTTATGATTAGGGGTGAAAATTCTTAGTTAATTAGCGTAAAACCTTTGATGAAATGAAAAAACAATTTGTACATGAAAAATACTAACGCTTAGAGATTTGATAGAAATTAACAAATAGGACATTTAAACAAGTGGCATTATCATAAATAGATGAAAAATTGGTCTTCCCTCTTTTTAAGAACAACTGACGGTTTTGGAAGAAAAGGAAAGACTTGAAATTTCTGCATCTCTTTCATCTCCTCCATTTCCTCTCAAATAACATGGCAGGGAGAGTGTGAGCAAGAAATTTCTACACCAAGAAAATCAAATCAAATTAACAAACCTTAGAGAGAGAGAGAGAGAGAGGTTGTGAGTTTAGGGGATAGAGAAAGAAAGGTTACGAATTGGACGAGAAAGAAGAAATTCTTGGGAATTATTATAAAAGACTTATTAAATTTGGTTAATTGGTTGTGGTAAGGTATTCCTTTTATATTAAATGCAATTTTCTTCTGAACTGTTGATACCGGGCTAGGTCCGGGCTTCAGGCCTAGCTAACCCAATCTTTGTGCTAAGGGTGTGTTTGGCAAACACAATTTATGACTTTTACCTTTGTTTGTTTAATTCTTTTTTATTTTAATATCTAGCCAAACAAGCCTTTAAAGATATCAAAAAATTTTGAAAAAATTCCGGGACCCTTTTGAATTTATTTGTGGGTCCCTCACATATTTTTTTTCGATGACTTTACTTAGTATTGGGTTGTAAACTTATTGATGTGCCGTGAATGATTCGAAATCTGGCAACAATGAATCTGACGAAAATGGATGAAGGATGGGTCTGGTTGTGTTGTCTTTCTTTTGGTGTTTAAGCTGGATTATAGTGATTTTAAGGTAAATAAGATGGGGATAGACTAGAATGGTACTTTGATAAGTCGATCTGGACGCCACAAAGATCAATCTAGGATTTCGACGCCACACTCTTTGTGATTGAAGAGTGATAAGTCAGGTAGGGTTCTTCACAAAATTAATTTGGAAGAACAACTCGTA
>Ga0325402_1006757_pt1 | contig 10877 bp, 7 predicted proteins | sample PopdelMetagenome_22_FD_207212 | JGI IMG/M metagenome (GOLD analysis project Ga0325402, IMG submission 207212) | Populus deltoides microbial communities from Bellville, Georgia, United States - Xylem-PdKOR-R3 | ecosystem: Host-associated > Plants > Phyllosphere > Stem > Wood/Secondary xylem...
GATTTAAATCTGGATCGTGCACCTATCCAAACAAAACATCATATGTGGGGAATATTTTTGAAAATCCCAATTATGTCACTGGACTCCCACAGTTATCGTCCGTCAAATAATTATTAACCGAAAGAAACCTTTATGCTTGAAGGGCTCATCTCAAGAAATAAAAATTGAGTAGATAATGTCTTCTAGACAAGACATGCCAGGTATGACGGAAAGAAAGAAACAACCACATTAGTCAGCAAATGGAGTCGTGACCTAAACCTCAAGCAGTGCTTTTTCACAAAATCCGTTCAAAGTTCAAACCATAACAACGGTTCCGGCTCGTCTGGGATGACGGGTCAGCCTGTTTCTTATCAAATTTTAATTATTATTTTTAGATAAAAACAATTTAAAAAACAACTCTTAAACTACACACAGTGATGTGACTTGACGTGGCAAGAGAATAATCATGGGACCCTCGAAGTCCTCCTCGTTTAACTGGTTAGAGAACCTAGTCCTTTCACTATAGCCCTCCAAAATTTCCCACCCATTTGATCGAGTCCCAGCAAGAGTCTAGATTAGCTAAATAAAGCCACTTGCTGGGTCCCACATGGCCATCTCTCCAGTCTCCCACCTCACTTGCCACCATTGCCAAAAAGAAAAAGAAGAAGAAGCAGAGAGAGATTGATAAGCTTACGATATGGGTGTATGATTGACTCTATGACCACAGGCTCCTCGCTACTTCCTCTCCCTAGAACATTCGCATTCGCATTCACACCCTCTCTCGCTAGAATCAAAACAGACTGGTGCTGACAGACGATAGCATTTATTTTTCTTTTGTGTAGTGTACTATAAAAAAATTAAAAGAAACCTCTGCTTTTTCTTTTTATCCCTGTCAAGAGGACTGTCAGTGGCTCTCCTCTCTTTTATTGTTTTGTTCTGTTGTTTCCCTCTTGGCCTTTGCCACCATTTTTATTTCTATGGTTCTAATCTAAATCAGCTTCTCTACAGAAGATGGGGTCTAGGCTTCTGCTTCTTTTCTCTCTTCTTCTCTTCGTCTTCGTCCACGCCTCCTCAGCTCAGCCTGGTACGGTGCTACCTCTTTCTCTCCCTCTCCATGTAGTATAATACCTACATGCTTGACGAAACATTCGCATTTGTCGTTGTTGGTGATTATTGATTTATCGCTCTTGATTCTATTGAAGATGAAGTTCAAAGACATCATTTTTATCTGGCTATAAGGTCAAGGGAAAAGAAAAAGAAAAAAAGAAAAAGAGCTTCCTTGTGGTTTCGATTGTCCATTGTTTTTAATTTTTATTTCTTTATGCAGTACACAGTTCTCGGTTATTTTTCTTTTTTATTTTTATATAAATGTTTTGGTTAGTGAGTAGCAAACAAAGAAATTTACGTGGGTTTTAGTTTTGACATTATATTCATCTTCCAGTGCATTCAAATATTATTTGATCAAGCCAGCAATTATTAACCAACTATTTAATTGTTGGGAGACATAAATTTTCCTGTTTCTATGTCGTATCTGGAAGACTAGAATCTTTTAATTGTCATTTACGTCTTACTATATGAAAATTTCACCAAACCATCAATGCAATAGACGCTAATTAAAGTAGCAAAATTTGGGGGGATTTGGTCCCCGTTAGAGACATTAATTGCTTAAAAACATTAAGAGTTTAATACAAAATCGGGTGAGCCGCCCATTTGGAAGGCACAATGCTGAGTTCTTTGAGTGTGGTGTGCATATAATGCATCTTTTTACTGGTAACATCTTTCCGGAGATCTTACAACTAGCAGCGTAGCTCGCACATGAAAGGTCAAATTTTGATTTACTCTTCTGTGATTTGAGTCATTTTTTTTACCGGATTTGGGGATGGTTCTATGTCTCTAATCATATTAATTGTTAAACTAGAAACGATGATCTTTTTTCATGTTAATGTAAACTATGGAATGATAGTACAACTGTACCAGCTTGTGGGTTGCTTTCTAGCTACAATCTTACTTTGTTTTTATTGATCCTTAAAGGTAATGAAAATGTAATCAATAATTGAAAACTGCTTGATTCATCAGTTTAGGCGGTTGTTTACTTGAATTACATGCTGTAGCACGCAGGCATGCACACACCTTGGCCTGGAAAGTGAAATAGTGATTGTTCATTCTTCCTTTTCCTGGAAAATGTTGTCAATAATTCTTGATACAATGTCAGCTAATTTGTGTTCCTGACACGAAAATCCTGTTTCTGCATGTGAACAACAATGTGAAAATGTTTATATTTTTTAACCTATGCTTGAACTAAAACAGGTTTTCTGAGTTTGGACTGTGGGGGCCCAGTAAATTTCACTGATGATCTTGGACTGTCGTGGACTTCAGATTTTAATTTTAGTTACGGAGCAGTAGCAAGCATATCAGTTGCAAATGAGACACGGAAGCAGTATACTACAGTGAGACATTTCCCTGCAGATTCCAGGAAGTACTGTTATAGACTGGATGTCACTAGTAGAACAAGATACCTTTTAAGGGCAACCTTCTTGTATGGTAACTTTGACAGCAATAACGTTTATCCAAAATTTGACATTTCTGTTGGGCCAACTCATTGGTCTACAATTGTCATTTCTGATGCTAATACCATAGAGTCTACAGAGCTAATATTTCTGGCTTCAAGTTCTTCTATGAGTGTATGCCTATCGAATGCTACAACCGGGCAGCCATTCATATCGACCCTTGAGCTCCGACAGTTCAATGGTTCAGTTTATTATACAGAATTTGAAAACCAGTTTTATCTCAGTATGTCAGCCAGAATCAATTTTGGTGCAGATAATGAGGCTCCAATTAGGTATGCTCAAAATATCTGGTTCAAGGTGTAACATATTGTAATTTTTATACATTTATCTGAATGCTTTTTCAAGCAAAAGCTGCTTAATCTTTAAGAGAGAGATAGACTGTGAAAAAATACATTACTTTATTTAAACTTAAATGATACACAGAAATACCTCCATTCCTCATAGTTGAAATACTTTTGCTTGGGAATTTGTGGCTGCCATGGCAGTAATTATGTCAGTTTTTCCTTTCAGACACAAATCTTACTACCAATATATATATATATGCGCGCACATGCATGTGTGTTATAGAATAACATAACTCTGTTCTGTTTTCAGGTATCCTGATGATCCATACGATAGAATATGGGAGTCCGACTCTGTGAAGAAAGCTAATTATCTTGTTGATGTTGCAGCTGGTACCAAGAAAGTATCAACTGACATGCCTATTGACGTCAACATTGATGAAAGGCCTCCTGAAAGAGTGATGCAAACAGCTGTAGTCGGCACAAATGGATCACTAACATATCGGTTGAACTTGGATGGTTTTCCTGGTTTTGGGTGGGCTGTCACATACTTCGCTGAAATTGAAGATCTGGATCCTGAGGAGTCCAGAAAATTCAGGCTGGTACTCCCAGGGTACCCTGATATGAGCAAAGCTATTGTCAATATCGAAGAAAATGCTCTAGGAAAATATCGTCTTTATGAACCTGGATATACCAACCTGTCCTTACCCTTCGTGTTATCTTTTAGATTTGGAAAGACTTCTGATTCTTCCAGGGGACCACTTGTGAATGCTATGGAGATACACAAGTATCTTGAGAAAAATGATGGTACCCTAGATGGTTAGTAGAACAATATGCCCTGCATGCATCTGTATCATTTTGAAGCATAAGTTCTGCTAACTTTGAAACCTAATTAAAGCATATGCCATATCCCATATCAATGCGCAATTTGAAACCTAATTGAAGCATATCTGATGCTGAATTTGCATGAGGTGCAGGATATGTTATTTCTCGTGTTATTTTATCCCACACAACAGAAGATTGGGCACAAGAAGGCGGTGACCCATGCCTGCCAGTTCCATGGTCATGGGTGCAGTGTAATTCTGATGCCAGGCCAAGGATTGTTAAGCTGTAATGATTTATCTCTTTCGTGATTTTATTTTATGCATTTACAGATGATTCCTTCATTTGTCCTAGTTTATTCCCACACCATGTTTGAAGAGAATTGTACGTTCATTTGGTTAAATTAGCTCTTGTACCTTGTTTGGCAGCTCTTTGTCTAGCAAGAATTTGTCTGGGAATGTTCCTTCAGGCTTGACGATGTTGACAGGTTTAGTTGAATTGTAAGTTTCAAGCTGCTTGTCCTTTGGCTAGATGCTGGATTTAGATTCAAGCTTACTACTGTAATAGTTTAAACCCCCCACATCATTATTATCCACTTGTCTTATGGTCAGATGGCTCGATGGAAATTCACTGACTGGTCCTATTCCTGATTTTACTGGATGCACAGACTTGGAGATCATGTAAAGCAAGATGGTTCCCTTAATCACGGTGTTTAAATCTTAGTTTTATTAAAATGTTGACCTAATATGATCCTCCATGTCTGACAGTCATCTCGAGAACAATCAGTTGACGGGTGAGCTGCCATCCTCCTTACTGAACCTACCAAATTTGAGGGAACTGTAAGTTTATCAGAACTTGGATGTCAGTTATATGAAGAACTATGCATAATCTCTCATGGGAATTTAATAATTAATATCTATTTCTACCTTGACTGGTGAATGATGATTGGAAGCAATGGCACGACTTCTTCTTTATATGAACATATTTTTGGTAAAACTTAAAAGAAACACAAAATTATAAGCTCAAGTAAATAATTCATCACATTGTGTGTTTTTTCTTTCTTTCTTTCTATTTTACTCTATAGTAAAAGAATTTATTTGCTTCACACATGGGATAATTGCAGATATGTGCAAAATAATTTGTTATCTGGAACAATACCATCGGGTCTCAGTAGAAAGGTGGCTTTGAAGTGAGTCTCTCTCGCCCTCTCTCTCTCTCTCACACACACACACACACACACACACACACACCCCACTTTGATATGTTTTGTTAGGATGCTAAATTTTGCATATTATTGATCATGGCCAAATAATTCATTATTTAGACTACGATGTTTAATGTTATTTTGTAGCAGACTAGCAGTCATGTACAAGATGCGGTACATCTTTCTCAACAATAATGAGAAGCTCTTCGACTATCTCTACACATAATAAGTACATAGCCATAGTCAATTGAAGTAACTATTTAACAACTGCATGCTGTTTAATGTGTTGGTCTTTTTGATTGAGGTCTTCTAATATATTCATTGTGTGTCAATAAGTCTTTCAATACTTTAGTGTCCCATATTCTTTTATCATTTCTCCCTTGTAGTTTTTGCTTGCGTTGCCATGATTGATCTAAAGGTCTGTTACTCACTTCTGTGCATAATCCCAAAAGGACTAGTCAGAAACAGGAATTGTGTTACAGGCTCCATGTAAGGTCTGTGAAGGGCAACCTCATACAATCATGATTTTTCTTTAACCCTATCATATTATCGAAATCTTCCCACTCAAATCCTTTTCCGGTATGGTTCGCTGAACTGGGGTTGCAGTGCTGCAATCCACCATGGGACTTCCAAGTTGGCTTTTATAAATTTATCATGATCCAAGGACATGCTAGCCACAATAACGATTAACCCCAAGAGGCCTAGTCCGAAGTTTCTTTGAGACTTCTCCTTATTGCCTATGTAGCCTAGTTACCTCACACCAATGGAGATTCTATCCGTCTCATGTCAACTTCTTTGCTATTGCACTTCCAATTACATTTTTGGAGTACACTTTTTTGGGTGCATCTAATCTAATATATTCAACTCTGTTTCTTGTTTAACAACAGCTACTCTGGAAACATTAATCTTCATGAAGGAGCCAGAAGAAGGAGGCACATGGATATTATTATCGGTTCGTCAGTTGGAGCTGCTGTTCTTCTCATAACTACAATAGTGTCTTGCTTGTTCATGCACAAAGGAAAGAAAAGACACCCTGACCAAGGTATGGCTATAAAACAATTTGAAGTTTCTGTCTAGCCTGCCGGACTTCTCAGATGATAAAACATATGTAACTTCTCTTTTCTAGAGCAACTTCGGGATTCCCTGCCCGTGCAAAGGGTAGTTTCTTCCTTGAGAAATGCTCCTGGTGAAGCTGCTCACTGTTTCACAACCTTTGAGATTGAAGATGCTACAAAAAAGTTCGAGAAGAAAATAGGCTCTGGAGGTTTTGGAGTTGTGTACTATGGAAAAGTGAAAGATGGAAGGGAAATTGCAGTGAAAGTTCTAACTAGCAATTCCTACCAGGGAAAGCGAGAGTTTACAAATGAGGTAAATTTTCACTTTACTGACCTTCGTTTAATATTGCAAGTGAGGATACTTATATTCATACTTTTTGAATATTGAATTGTGTTTGTTATCACTCATTTACGAAGCTGCTTTGAGGTTAATATGATTTTACTCTTTTATAGATATACACTGATTAAAATTGTTTAACCATTGAACATACAGTGTATTTTTGTTTCTAACTAGATGCCATCAATCATGAGCTCTATTTGAAAATACATTTTGTAATTTTAAAATAAGATTACATTGTCAGTTTTGGCTTAGAAACTTTTTTGCTTTAATCATTTTTACAGTCCCCAACTCCATTGAATCTGTAAGATGTAGAATTTCTGATTAAAATGTCGATGTTTTCGAACCAAGGTTCCTAAAGATTGCCACAAGAGTGACTTAGCCTCTTGTAAATCAAAATACCTGAAGCTGGTTAGAAAAATTCAGTAAGATACACGAGAATCCATGAACATGTAGAACTTGCACAGTTGAGCTCCTTAATTCTTTAATAAATGTTTCTATTGCGTATTAGACAAAGGGAAATTAACAAGTCCCAACATTCCTAGTATTTGAAGTGCCTGGTTAATAAATGGATAAAATCCTCTATATTGTTGACCTGAATTTGTAAACTATATAAGAGTTAAAACTGACATGGAAACACACATACATTTTTAAACTTCATGCACATATTCCTAATAGGAATATTGTTCTCTAGGAATTTATTTTGTTTGTGAATCAGCTGTATTGGGTAGTATATTTTTCTGTTGGAGCTGAAACTGTTATGCTGCCATTTGGCACAGGTGACTCTTCTTTCAAGGATACATCACAGAAACCTGGTACAGTTTCTTGGATATTGTCAAGAAGATGGGAAGAGTATGCTTGTTTATGAGTTCATGCACAATGGAACACTTAAGGAACATCTTTACGGTAATTTCAAGTGTTTTTGAATTGGTCTAATTTAAATTTTGATACTCACCATTTCTTACACTTTGGCAGGTCCGTTAAAACGAGGAAAAAGTATTAATTGGATTAAGCGCCTTGAGATTGCTGAAGATGCTGCTAAAGGTTTATGATAAGCCTATTTTTTTTCCTTTCCCAAAGATATTATCCTTTGCTATGGTGAAGCCTCTCACTTAAATTAGAGTTGCAGTTTAAGTGCTGGACTGATCTTGTTTCCATGCTTGTTCAGGGATTGAATATCTTCATACAGGTTGTGTTCCAGCCATTATCCATAGGGATTTAAAAAGCAGCAATATTCTTGTTGACAAAAACATGAGAGCTAAGGTTGCAGATTTTGGCCTTTCAAAACTTGCAGTAGATGGAGCTTCACACGTATCTAGCATAGTTCGAGGCACCGTAGGGTATTTGGATCCCGAGTAAGGTTCTTTTATTTAGTTTTACGATATATCGATTTAAGCAGTATGATCTGAGAGAATTGATTATGTTGCTGCTTCTGCATTGTTAGATGGTTCTGAACATTGAAATGCTGAGTTATTGTGAAGTGTAGTGGCCTTCTTGTTAATAACCTGCTTACAACAGACAGACAAAATGTTAAGGATATATTTAAGTTTGAGACTTGACATTTGTATCTTGAACACTGTTACTCACACTCTCTTAGCTGTAGATGTGTTTCTTCATAGTTGTTAACTTGCCGCATTCTTGTTTCTTACAGAAAGTTATTTTAATGACTACAGTGAAAGCCTGGAGTCTAGAATTTGTTTGAGTTACACAAACACTTTCTGCTGACATGGGTGCTTTGACTGTTATCACATTGCATTCATAGTTTCTGCTCTATGATACACAGGTATTACATCTCTCAACAGTTAACAGACAAGAGTGATGTTTATAGTTTTGGTGTCATTCTCCTGGAGCTGATGTCTGGTCAAGAAGCCATATCTAATGAAAGCTTTGGTGTAAATTGTCGCAATATAGTACAATGGGTAAGCTGGTTGATTGTTCAAGGACTAGAGGCTGGGAATTTTTAACCACTTGTCTTCGGGAACTTTATCATTGATGATCATTATCTGAAAAACCAAGTCAAAATTAAAATCATGTTTAGCCTGACTTGTGCAAGACTTTTAGTAATAATCCAAAAATCTCTATAATTGAAATCACCAAGTTACTTTTGGCAGAATGCTTTAAGCTGAATAAATATGTTTTGTTATTATTATAAACATGTTTTATGTCTTTGTATCTCTTCAATGAACTTTGTTCAAAATCAAGAACAATTTTTTGAAGTACTTTTGTTTAAGCAAAATTTTACTTAAATCTATAACTTATACAAGTCAACAGATAGTTTCAATCAAATAATGCTAAGTTATAATTTTTCCTTAGGTCAAAAGGGTTGAAAAGAACTCAATCGAGGTTGTCCAATAAGCTCTAAATATCTACGAAGTGCATAGTATGGGAATGCTAATGGTTTCATGAAATTTTAAAGCTTTAATAGGTCTTTTACTTTGGTTTGTTTTTTCACTTTCTGTCTGTTCCTGGAAGAGGTTAAAATCATTCATTTATTTGAAGGCGATAAGTGCATGGAAGTTGAACATATTTGGAAAAGCTTACTTCATTTCCTTCAGAACTTCATTCTTTTCATTTCAGGAAATTGCTATCATTGTTGAAAGACTTAAATAACTGCATGTTTGCATGACAGGCAAAATTACACATTGAGAGTGGGGATATCCAAGGAATCATCGATCCCTCACTGTGTGGTGAATATGACATCCAGTCAATGTGGAAGATAGCAGAGAAAGCTTTGATGTGTGTCCAGCCTCATGGTCACATGAGGCCATCTATTTCAGAAGTTCTCAAGGAGATCCAAGATGCTATCTTAATTGAAAGGGAGGTGACAGCAGCAAGAGAAGATATCTCTGATGAAATGTCGAGAAATTCTGTTCATTCTTCACTCAACTTGGGTTCTTTGGATTTGGGTGGAGCCGAGAATTACCTGGCGCTTGACGAGTCCATTGCACAGCCAACCGCCAGATGATTCTTTTCATACTCAGGCTTGTAATTACATTTCCAGCACCGGCAGTAAAAAAAATTTTTGGGTTCTTTACGTCAAATATTAGTACTGCTGAAATAAAAAATCAAATCGGCACGGGTGGTTCTGAGAGCAAGTGCTTTGAACTTAAAATTTGAGCTTGCAAATTGTTTGTATTCCCATTTGATGTAAATCTATTCTCTCATGGTAAAGAATACATGGATCTTCCCCGTCCTTATGGTATATCTCCCATCAATGTCTGGAAAATGAGGCCTCAGTTATGGGCTCAGGTATAAATCCCGACAAATGCCTTGGCATGTTACGAGGTTGGCCAAGCAGTCTTATAATCCACGTTTAAGAATAGGTGGACCATCCATCTTGCACGCCAGGTGTAAGCGATAATCATGCGCCTTGCTTCGGATTGTCAACAGAGTGTTTGTCGGGTTGTTCCTTCTTTAGAAGACATCAGAACCCCATTGCCTCTTTCAAGCCTCGGGTCGTCCGATTCGATCTGATCACGGTGGCACCTACCTGCTGCCTTCATTTGGTGCCGTATCAGGTCAGCGGTCAAAGTTGTTTTGCAATGGCAGATGTGGGGTGCAGCAATAATGAGCAGTTCTTGGCAAGTGCATGGAGGGATTATACGTACTATATCCATCATATCATCTTATATCCCGGTCCTACCTGCATTCTTTGAAATTCATAGGCTATCGAATCGGATTTAACAGGGATAAAATTGTGAAACTAAAACTTAATCACAGATAAATGTCTAACATTCTAAAAACAAAGAGAAGGATTTGCAGTTGCATTTCATTAAAATTAACTACTTAAATATTGGGATTGTAATTCTTTTTGGACCTATAAAATTGGCTAGTTAGGTGTATTTTCTTTTAGTATTTTAGTTTTTTTTAGTTAACAAAACAGCTAAAACAGATAAGGTCGGTTTCACTGTTTTACGTGGACAATGAAACAACTGATATATATATATTATTTTCAAACTTATTTTTCTTTTGATCCAACCATTCTATCACCTAATTAAAAGAAATTAGGCTTTGAATTATGGTAAAATTTATAAAAAACTGAGTAAATACATGGCTTACCCTTTATTAGCAATAATTTCTATTTTAATATAAAAGTTCATTTTCTCTATATTTTTAGTTCCTGAGTTATAGAGTGGAGAGAGAAACTCGCCTGAAAACATTAATAAAAAAGAAAATGATTAGTTTAGCCACATTTTAGCTACAAAATTGATTGTTCTGTGTGTCGAATTATTCTATACGACAAGACAAGTTTGATTGTTGTGAGTTTTGTTTACAATCATGCCTAAAAAAGAATTATTGTATTTCAAACTAATACTTCGAGAACAAATTATATGAATAAATGTAATTTATAAAGCATGAAAACCTCATTAATTAATGTGTAGAAATAAATTGTGCATAGATAAAATTATTGGACGGTAAAGATTAATGCGGTGTTTGAGAGGGAAGACAAGAATCGGAGATGCAAATGCTTAAAATGATGTTTAACCTATTCCAAATATGCATGTTTTAGTCAATCCATTACCTCGTCTTTATATGACAGTACTAAAAAGCAACCCTATCACAATCGTTATCTTCGGATATTTGGCATATAAATCTTGCAGATTTCTCATCAAAGGTTATTTCTCACAAGGT
>Ga0325402_1006763_pt1 | contig 10873 bp, 5 predicted proteins | sample PopdelMetagenome_22_FD_207212 | JGI IMG/M metagenome (GOLD analysis project Ga0325402, IMG submission 207212) | Populus deltoides microbial communities from Bellville, Georgia, United States - Xylem-PdKOR-R3 | ecosystem: Host-associated > Plants > Phyllosphere > Stem > Wood/Secondary xylem...
GCTTTGTCAAGAATAAGCCATCAATTTAAAAAGATATTTGAAAGTGTAATAATAAATATTTTTAATTTTTTTATATAAATATATTAAAATAATTTTTTTATTTTTAAAAAATTATTTTTAATAAAATTTTATGAATCATGAATTGAGTTTTTTTAAACAGTTGCATATAATAGATAAAAGCTCATGTTTGAGAATATATTTTTTTTGTGTTTTAAAAATATTTTTAAAAAGAATTGAAATTTATTTATTTATTTATTTTAAATTAATATTTTTTGATGTTTTTATATTGGGCTGATTTTAAAAATAATTTTTAAAATATAAATAAATATTATTTTAATATATTTGTAAATATAACATAACTATACAGTAGTTTAACTGTTGTGTACTAGGAAAAAGATAAATAGTTGGTTTTCAATGATGGCAAGCCGCATTTGGCCTCGTGCTTTTCTCTGACACTCCATTGGTTACTGGCTTAGTTAGGGAATTGTGAGGTTAATTTTTCTTATACGGGTAATGATTTTTTTTCGAAGCTGGACAAATAGTAAAAGAAGTTACTGAATATTTGTATGGCGGCCTTTCTTTTATTTCTCTATTTTTTTTTATCATATGGTACTTTTTATTAAAAAAAATCATATTTAAAAATTTAATAGTTATTGTGATATAAAGTATTTTTTTATTTAAAAATATATTAAAATAATATTTTTTATTTTAAAAAAATTATTTTTGATATCAAATATAAAAAAAGACTTTTTAAAAAACTTTTAAAATTTTAGGCAACATAGTTTTACTAAACAGGTTATAAATAACCAGCATGTTTTTAATAAAACTTTGATTATTTAAAAAAAAAAAAAAATAGTTGGTAACAGTTACAGAATTCCATATACTAGTCAATATATTGTTTATGATGGTCCTAGGGCTGTTTGCTGGTGCAGGCAATCTCTTTAATTGTGAAGTATAGTAACACCCATGTAATGTTTATTATGATTAATTTATTTGTCTTAAAGCTTGAGCACTTGAATATCAAAATAATTCTATATGCATTAACTAGAAAGTTTTATTATTTAAGATAAAGAATATCATTTGTATTGATTAAAGAAGTCATTGTATGGTTTGAAACTGTTATCATGTTATCATTGTAGTGGTATAAAATGTTTTTTATTTTTATCATTAGACATGATTACTTTATGAGTGACTATGACAATTATGTGTATTTAATGAAGCTGTCAAATGACTCATTTTGGGTATAGAATACACAAAGATCAAAGTATTGGTAAATTACACTTGTTACATAGAGAATATATGGAGAAAGTACGTGAGCATTTTGATATACAAAAATGCAAGCTAGTAAGTGCTTCATTTATTTTTTATTTTAGGTTATTTTCAGTTTTGTTATTAAAAATCGAGAAGGAAAAGGAATATATGTCAAGTGTTTCATATATTAGTGTAGTTGGAAGCATTATTAGTGTGATAAAATTTATTTGTGAGTGTTTTTATATTTTACACTTTAATAGCTGAAAAGAGTTTGAGGTAGTTTAAAATTTTGAATGAAAGAATAATTTGATTTGACATCTTATAATTTTTTTTTAAATTTTTTTACCGTTAGTTTCTCATAAGATATCACCCTTAAATAGTAGTTCTAAATTATTAAACCACATAAATCATCTGTATTTTTTATTATCTTTTATATATTGAGAATGGAAACACTGAAATTCAATTCCACAAAAAAATGTGAAAGATAAAATTTTCGGATTGTAAAGACACGAAACATTGAATTTACGGGGCCTGAAAACCGGATGGACTAAAATACAGTTATCATCCTTTTTGATCTGATACATTTTTCATCCTCAGTTCATCTGCGCAGATGCCCTCGTAACATTCCGAGGAGCTACACAGTAACATTGGAAGTCGAAGGACATCTCAGATGAAATAAATTATGGCTAACACGAGACAACACACACCCTGCGAATCTATTAGAAGCAGAGATTTTGATGACTTAATTCACCATGAAAATCAATAAGAAGTGACAGCTGTTCACATTATTTTCTCTACAAAACCAAATAATCAAATTAGATATTATATCAGTTTTCCTCTAAATTCCAATACAAACCCTCAAATCTGGAAACCCCAGACTCAAAAAGGTGAATACAGAACCAGAACAAAGAAAGAATAGATGAGTAGAAAAACCAGGCAGCCGGTAATTAAGTATTCATATGTGGCAGCCACAGCAGAGATAGAAGAAGCAGAGAGTGGAAACAAGAACAACAGCTTCAGCTACGTAGAGAACCTTGAAGACCAAGTTGTCTATTATGTTCAGCTGAAAATCAAGACCACGTTTCCATTTGATGCCAGAGATTTTCCATGGCCACAGCTGATCCTTCTTCATCATAACCTTCTTCAACGACCATGTCTTCTTCGCCATTACAAGAACAGAAAATACAATACCCTTGCCCCTCTCTCTCTCTCTCTCGGTTTTGATGCGCCCCATGTTTGTCTCTTTCCTGTTGTGTTTATATAATGTGGTTGCTTTGGTCTGTTGTGTTCGAGAGGGAAAAAGAAAAAAGAAAAACACAATGAAAAAGGCAGGATTCTGCTGGCCGAGGACACAACGAGGAGGGTAGTTCGGGGAATAAACTGATTATGGTGAAGAATCTTCTAGTGGGAAAGGGTGTTTTTGGTATTTCCAGCTAGCAAAAGACAGTAAGTATCATATACTTCATACGCGGTTTTGTCCAACAAGGAATCGAAAAGATTTAATGTATCTGGAAAAATAAAAGAATTCAGTCATTCACACCTCCTTCTAGTTAGGATCTCAACTTTAATAACTCCTTTTTTTTTAAAAAAAAAAGATAAATCGTAATATTCATTTCTCTTTTTCCGAAAGTTGTTGCCAATTGGGATTTTAATTCAACATGCTTGTCATAAAGAGGAAGAGACAGACATTGACATCCATGAAAATGCTGGACTCCAATTGGTCTCTAACGGTATAGCTACCTAGTTGAATCATGCCCGTTAGTGTTTGGACGTTTTCAAGCTGTGGATTGGCTCCCATCATTTGGTCAAAGCCCTTCAACGGCTAGTGCTCAAAAGAAAAAGGAAGAAAAATATAGATGCTGGTACAATTACAAAGCTAGTTTTATTTATTTATTTATTTAAAAAAAAAAGAATAAAGAGTCGGTGCCGAGGTGGTTTGGGCTTTTAACAAGTGGAGATACTAAAGTAGTCGTGTTTTTTTTTCTTTCCCTGCCAGCTCACCGGCTACCCAGAATGAGATGGAGGAAGCTTTCAACAATATGAAGATAAGGGCACACTTGCTTTAATTTGTTGAAAAAACAACCGGAAAGGAATATATCAAAGGAGTAAGTTTTGGACTACTTTAGAGAACAGCTATGCGACACGCGGAAGAATCGCTGGCGAGCTATGTAGCTTTGTTCATACTAGTTTGATCCCCGCACTGTATGACGGGAGAAATTATTATTTTTCAGGGAATGTTTTTTTTTAATTAGAATCAATATTAAAAAATATTTTATGATTGTCAAAAGCATGTTAAAAAATATCTAAATAATGTGTTTGTATTTTATATGTGATTGAGGGCAAACAATATAATAAATATGGTTAAATCATGTCAACAATATATTTAAAATTTTGAGAAATAAAAAATAATTTCAAACAAATATTCCCAAGAAATTTATTGTTTTTTTTTACATATTATATACATAATAATTGGAAAAAAATTATAACCATTCCAATGAAAATTTATAATATTATTTATAACCATGTCAAAATTGAAGGGTAGATAAATTATCATTATAAAAAACTTTTTTAAATTGAAAAAAAAAAGGGTTGAGACAAACTATTGGCCCAAACACCTAGTTTTTTTTTTATATATTTAAAAAAATATATAAACAAAATATCATATGCTATTTCATATCCCAACCACCAGGTGGTTGGAAAATCAAGTTGGTGTGTTTTTATGTTCAAGATTTTATTTCTTTTAAATAGCATACGGCTTAGAACTTGGTTTTCTAAGGTTAAGAACTTGGTTTGAAAGATGTCTAAAGGAAACAAGTTCAATTATCATTGAGGTTTTTTTTGAGACGAACTTAGAATTTTTTGTTATTATGTCATTTTAAATAATATTTCAAATAAAACTCTTTGTCTGTTTATTCTTATATTAGAAGTGAATGAGTTGTATTACTCCTAATAATATTTTGGAAAATGACCCCTGTATAATTTTGTTATCCTTATATTAAAAATGAATAATAATAAATTATTGTCCTTAATAATATTTTGGATATTAATCTTTTTGTAGATTTTTTATCCTTATATTAAAAACGAACAATATATTTTATCCTTAATGAGTTGTATTACTCCATGTTCAACCATTGATAAGAATTCATTGTGAATGCTTGAAGTGTGAACATATGAAAAAAACAAGTGGTTTTACAAAATAGATGTCATAGTCAAGACTGACTAAGCTGACCACTTTTAAGACTTCGCCGACGCAACTCCGATGGAAGCATCATTGGAGACTACTTGAAGATAGTAGAAGAGGTGCACATCTTTTGTTTTGATCCAACCTTACTTGATTTGGAGGTTTGTAACTTCATATTGGACTGAGTAAAAAAACTGAAAAATCAATTAAACTGAGACAATAAAAAAAAACCGATTAGAAAATTTAAAAAAATATTCGGTTCGGTTTGGTTTTGGTTTCATAAGCCTGAAACCAAAAAACCAAACCGAATAAAAAGAACTGAACCAAACCAAAACCAAACTCATTAGAAAGTAAAAAAAAAAAACCAAAAAAACAATATAGTTTTTGGTTTTTAATAGTAAATAACCAAACCGAACCAAACATAATAGAACCAAAACCGATCGGTTGAGTTTCAGTTTTTAATATAAAATAACTGAACCAAACCGAACCGAACCAAAATCAATCGGTTTGAATCGATTTTGATTTTTTTTTTTGAATTTTACAAAATTTCAGTTTGGTTATTTTTATAGGTAAAAATCGAACCGAATAAAAAATAATCACCCCTAACTTCATATTTATTTGTTTAAAAATGCCAACTCAATCAGTTCAAAATCCCCCCTTAAAGTAAAAGAAGAATAGTAGGTAGACGACATGTCGTCTACCCCCTATTCCAAACAATGCGTTTTGAACATGAACCAGATGACTTGTCATTTAGCTTAGCCACCAAGAAATTAAGACTAATAAACTTTTAATTTTCTTCAATTTGACCCCTGATTAAACCAATGTCAATACCTGATGTCTCACGCTTTTTACAAACTGATCCTTAGATTTAAATTTCTTCAATCAAGTCTCTAATTGCTCATCAAACTTCAATATTTATACAATTAAGCCGCTGATTTTATCAAATTAACTTTTCAAAAATTCAATTTAACCCTTAAACTTTAATTTCTTCTAGTTAAAACCCAAATTGAACTCAAAAATAATTTTTTCTTGCAATTGAGCCCTCAATAAATTAATTAAACCCTGAAAAATTTCAATTGAGTCCTTAAACATCCAGTTTTGAATTTGCCTTTTGAAATTCAATTTTCTCTTATCATCAGGGCCCTCATAAGTCAAGATTAGACCATTAGTTTTTTCAACTTTGTATATTTTGATCCTCCCCAACCAGTCTTTAACAATTTTCTAAGCGCTCTTTATGTTCTCTCCAGTTAGATATTCTTTTTTCCATCTTTTTCAATTTTTTTGTATTTTATTTTTCTGATTTTTTTGGGTTGTTTTTTTCTCTTTTTTGATTTTTTTTTTGGTATATTTACATGTAGTTTCTAAAATAAATTACAACAAATTTTTTAATGGTATCAATAGTATTGTAATTGGAGTTTCAATATACTTTAGGAGTTTTTTCATTTTTTTTTCTTTTTCTCTCGTTTCTCATGTGAATTGTGTTTCATAATCATGACATGTACAAACAATACTATTTTTTTTTAAAACTATACTATTTCATCTATATTTAAAATAAAAAGGTGCTAACAACCACCAAAAAAAAAAAGAGCCCATATAAAGATGGTAGAAGGAAGGCGTAAACGGGAAGAACATGAAAAGCAAAAAAGTTTTCATGTATATCTAGCAATGTACACATTGATATGTTAGATTTTTACTGTGATTGGTTTCTTGATTCTTGTAATTAGAATACGTTAGTCGTCGACATCACTAGCAGGGACCAACCACACCCACACCCACCCACACACACACACACACACACACACACACACAAAAGACCACTATAAAATCCTGACAAACGTTTAGAAGACAGTGAAAAGACAACTATAAATTTTGGACCAACAGTATACACCAAAGACCACTATAAATTTTAGGACAGTGAAAAGTCACATGCAAGAGAGAAAAACGTATATTGTGGTCCAACAAAATACTATCTTTAGGCTAATTTTAGTTGATAAATTAAATTACGTGGCCCAAGTGAGTTGTTGTCGAATCAGATCAGCAGTGACGGTCTGACAGACGCCGCGTCCAAAGTACCCCTTCAGTCGACAGAAAGATCAAAGATGGGATGATCACTTGCACCTCTTAATTCTCTTTTAGTTAGTGCTAATCGGAAAAAAATTAACGCTTTCTTATTAAGAAATCTTGGTTAAATGTTTTCATGAGTAATTAGCAGCCATTTATTTACAGATTTGGCAAGCAATCTTTTTTCACCTCAGTTTTTTTTGCAGCACAACTTGTCGACAGTGCAGGAATGTTACAAACAGATGGGGTGTTCTTGGAAATTTTAGAATTTTATCATGCTCACAGATCATCACACGGTAGGTTTTCTCCCTTCTGAATTTTCCCTCCTTGCAAACGACGAATCATACTATCATAGGTATTGTGCATTTTAAACTATATATATATATATATATATATATATATATATATATATATATATATATAGACACACACACTCTAAAAATAATGTGTTTTTTTTTTTAAATCTCAGTTTGAATCATAAAGCCAAACAAATTTAATTTTTCTAACTTGCGGAGTTGATTATTTTTTGTGGTAAATATAAATATACATGCATGATATATTATGTTACAGGGAATCCCATATTCTCTGAGGCATAACATAACATTCTTTTAAAATTAAGAAAACATATCATCAAAAAAAAAAGTTAAATTAAAACTTTTTATTTTTTTAAAAACTCCCCAGCTAATAGCTTTATTTCTAGCAATGACAATACAAATGTTTTAAAAAATTATAAACTTTTATATTAAAAAAAATTATGATTCACACACACACAAGCGTAGCGGAAAAAAATATTTTTCAAATCAGTACAATTAGACTAAATGCACAACCACTTATCACACTAATGCTATATGCATGATTTATTGCGCAAGGTGCATTTAACATTAGCATGACCTTTTGGTTAATTAGTTTTGCAGTTCCCTTTCTTTTCTTCTTTCCCTACTTCTTTCTTTTTATCTTCCAGTGCTTCTCCATCCTCCTGCACCGCTCTCAACTCAGGCAACCTCATCTTAGCCTTTAACATAAAAAAATATCATCTCTCTCTTATCTCCACGAAAAACCTGAACTTTCTCTCTTTTTTTTAAGTTGTCGCTTCTCTAGCCATCAACCTGTGACAACAAAGGTTGATCCTAACCTCATTGCCACTGGTGCCGCCACCACACATTAGCTCCCCATTTAACCTATTTGAGGAATATTCACATTCCCTTCTGATAATTTGTTATTTTACTTAATTAATTTGTGAATTTTTAGGAATTTTTTTAAGGTTTAGGTTAGGGTTTTTATTGATTTTGCCTAATTGAAGATTAATTAGATATGAAATTAGTTAAGTAAGTGTGTATATTGTTTTATTTACTAAGAAAAATCAATGAATTATGTTATGTTGATTATGTTAGTAATAGGGTTTTAGGGTTAAGTTTATGTTTTTTTTTTAAATTTTGGATTTTTTAATGTAACTTGAATAATTTGATATATTAACAAATTAACATTGTGTTTTGTTGTGATTTTTCACAGAATATGTCTTTTACAGTGGTAATTTTATGTTATTATGGTGGTAAAATCATCGATAGTGATAATGGTATCATTTATCATGGATGAAGTATCGAGTTATGTAGCTTGAGGTTAAATAGTTGATTTGACGAATTAAAGAACTAAGTGTGTCGAGGAATGGGTGAAATTTAGCCGAATTTGATGTTGATATTACTTAGAAGATGTTGGGTGGGGTGTATTTGAATTATTATATCGATGTGCCCATTACTAGTGATATGAGTTTTAATACAATGGTTGGGTTGATTACCGCAAACGAGTTGGTTGTAAATATTAGAGTTCTACTTGAGTAAAAAACCTAAAGGAGAAAACTCTTCGAGTTTGGAGTTGACTCGGGTCCTAAGTTACAGTCAAAGGACCACAAAATCATCACACGTAGCATGTCTATCTAGGACAGTTGGTGATGCATTAAACTTAACATCGGTTCAAGAAATTGTTTATATGCAGCCTTAGTTGGGTATGGTAAAGACTCTACATTGTTATGATGAATCTAAACTAAGTGATGAGGAAGGTGATTGTTATGTCGATGATATAGTTTAGGAAGATGAGTAATGTGAGCCAATAATCCAAACAATGAGACCCCTTGTTCTTGAATTTGAAGATGCTGGTGGGTCTGCTCATATGATAACCTTTAATTCATAGGAATTCAGTCTTAAATACTGAGTTAGAGATTGGATAAATATTCTGAACCAAGGTTGATTTGATCAATACAGTTAATCGGTGACATGTAAAAAATTCTCTTCAATACAAAGTGCAACGTTCAACCACAACTTAGTGCAATTACACTGTAACACACGAACCATTATGTTAATGGTATTTACGTAAAGGATATTAGATAAATTCTGATTCATTTGAGATTTCAAAATTGAATGAGCTTCACACATATTATAATCATATGATTATGCAAGCCCACCGTCACATGTCATAATGCATGTCAAATGGGAAACAAATCGACGAATATTTATTATTTTTACATGTATAATTTGATATTATATTCTATTAAATATAGTTAATTTAAATATTTACTATTTTTGTTGTTGTAAATATATAGTTATGTTCGTGAGAGCATCTTCACATTGGTCATCCTCATGTTTGGAGAAATCATATGCTCAACACGGTTACGGGAAGACGATTTTCAATTAGAGTTTGGTAATAATAATTATGAACACATTGTTAAATTTAAAATTTCTATAAAAAAATTGTCTAACTTAATTGTCTTGAACATGTTAGTTGGGTTCGAGAAAGGTCTAAGCATTATACATAAACTCCTACCCATGTTCACGAGTTCTATCAAGACGAGTTGGATTCACATGAGCCTCACTAGGTATGCGTGAATTGAATTATTCATTTTTTTAACTTTATTTTTTTGCGTGAATGTTATAAATATATATGTTTTGTGGTTTTATAGGTGATATGAACACCATACATCGTTGATTTGATTGGAAGCGCATCTTCATTTTGCATGAACGGAAGTGATTTATGGCTAGTAATGGTTCATATGCACTGTTTTGCCATAGTTAAGGTGTATTGCCCTGATCATAAAATGTATCAGTTTGGATTGCATCAAAACATACATGTTGATGCTGACACACTTGATAACATGTATGATGTTAATAATCGAGGTATAGAGGAGGATGATTGGTTAGTAGTTCATGCACAATATGTCAATTTGTGGCATGTGTGGAGAGATCATGTATTTACAGATTATATCCGCCTATTGATTTAGATCTCTACATGAACATAACAAAGTGATTCATAACACTACCATGTGTTACGAGATGTCCACGTGACACTTTGCATCAGCCGACATGTAATCTATATAATTATGAGCCTCATGCACCAAGATATAATATATTGTTATGTATAGAATAATTTTTTTAACATGTAATAAAATTCTTATTTATATATTAAAAAAGATAATATAATTCTTTTCACAATCCTATTAAGTGAATTTTTTAATACAAGAGGGTCGAAAAGCTGTAGCCATAGTTCGTGATGCTACTGACGATGCTGTGCGCAGTGCTTTCAATACTTGGTTCTCATTGTGCCATTCTTCACTTGACGAGGTTAGGAAGACTTAGCGTTTGGATAGTGCAATAGAGAAGAATGACCATGTTTATCATGTGCGGCGACGACATGTCCATGGTTCTGATGGTCCAGGTCCATTAACATGTTAATTTATTAGATGTTTAACTATGTAATTTAATTAAATTGTTATTCAATCGATACTTGTTATTGTAATGAATTATTTTGGTATTGTAATTTATTTTTATAGTTATAAATTTACCTACAACGAGAATTAGTTAATTATGTTAGTTGTTGGATATTGTTGATGTGATTTTGTGAAATGTTTGCTTGATATATCGTTGCTGATTTCATGACTATGTTGTTGGGCAAGAAGCTAAAATAACCGATATTAAGGGAAAATAAGATTTTAATAGGTTGCTTATTTACTACATGCACGGCTGGTGGTAGAACATATAGTATCAGTGCAACCTATAAATTGCACATATACTGAATGTGAATCCAGTAATTGTGAAAATTATTTTCCTAAACGTTCTAGTTTGGAAAATAAGATTTGCCGCTCAGCTAACGTGGGAAAACACTCCATCAAGAGGTGCACACGTCGGAAGTCGGGAGTGGTGGAGATACTTCAAGAGGTGCAAATTCACAGGCAGCCAGGAAGGAAACAGAGAAGCCATTTTAAGGTAGTAGTAGCTAAGGTAGCATAGGTAAGCAACTACAAGAGGACGCCAAAGGGCCAAAACAGGAGAGGAGCGAACCAACACATTGAACAGATCCTGTGTCACTGTCTTTCCGTACACTTCATATCGTCGT
>Ga0325402_1006768_pt1 | contig 10870 bp, 8 predicted proteins | sample PopdelMetagenome_22_FD_207212 | JGI IMG/M metagenome (GOLD analysis project Ga0325402, IMG submission 207212) | Populus deltoides microbial communities from Bellville, Georgia, United States - Xylem-PdKOR-R3 | ecosystem: Host-associated > Plants > Phyllosphere > Stem > Wood/Secondary xylem...
TTTTTATTTTTTATTTTATGTTTTATTAAATTACAAATTGAACCGGCCAAGTAATTATATTTCTAGAGGAAGAGAGAGAGCAGACTTTCTTGATTTTATTCCTACTAGTAAAACTCCTCCACCGTGCAACTCCGGTCACTTGAGGTAACCGGAAAGTCAAGTCTTTTTGACTTTTAGGTGTCGACAACCTTAAATATTTCTCTTCAAATAATTTTTTAAAATACAAGACAAACAATCATATTTAAATTAAAAAAAAACATGAAAAAAAAGACCAACTAAGAGAGGGAATTATAAACCAACTAAATAAATATAAAAAATATTGAATAATAAAATATATGTTTTATTTAAAGGTCTTAGGTCTTCCTAATCTTTTATGCCTACAAAAGTTTAACCATGCGAGACATAGAAACTCTAAGATCTTCGAGAAAAATTACAGTCTCATCTAAATCTAATGATTACATAAACATTATGCTTGTAAATATGAATATGAAAACTATATGTAAGGAAAAAATCTCATATATTAATAAAAAAATTAATTGAAAATACTTTAAAACACTATAGAGATCTCAATAAATCCATTTTTAGTCTAGAATCAACATTTAAATGGTTAGAAAATAAAAATTAAAATTAAAATTAACCTGAAACCAAAAACTTTCTTAAGTATTGGTTTATTTTTTTCGACAAAAAAAAAGCTAAACAACACCTTAATAGAATTTTTTTTTTGAATGGAATCCTTTAAAACAAGATCAAACTTTTTTGTTATTCGAATATAATTGAAAAACATCTTTTTTTTTCATTGTTTTTAATAATTTTCTCTTTTTTCTTTTAAAATTATAGAATATAAAATAAATAAAATAAATTTTTTAATCAGAATAAAAATTTAAAAAATCACGATGGCGTAATAAAAGTGTTTATCCAGGTAAATTTCTTTAGAAAGGTGTGGCTTACATAGTAATAAAAAAAACATGAATTATTGCAATGTTTTTTTATAAATAACAAAATTATTGCTTTTTTATTTCTCATAAAATTAAATATCAATCCATTCTTGGATTTTTCTTGACATTACAATAACCTCAAGCAAATTAAAATAAAATTATAGTGTTTAATTCCAAACTAACATAACATAGAAGAAGAACGAATTTGAATAAAAAAATTAGTAATTATAATATTAGAATGAAAAAAAAAACAACCAATGTTTCTCCTCACAATTCAGAATGATTCTTTTGAGCATGTTTAGTTTTTTTCTTAATTTTAATTTTAATGCGAAAATATCTTGGAAATTAAGAAACCATGCTTAGCAATTAAGGCAGGTCAAGTTTACCTAGTCGTCTAGAAAATGACGCATTAACTAGGTGGTGTGGGAAATCAACCATGTCTCCATTAACAGTAATCATTTACAGCAATCAACTAGCACGTTCGAGAATTTAATTTACCCGCACGCATGGTCAGATTCTTCAAGGCTGGCCAGTGAGAAAACATAAATGTTTTTTTCATCGATTTATTTTCAAATTATTTTAATATATTGATATTAAAAATAATTTTAATATATTTTTAAATAAAAAACATTTTAAAAACAACTTCAAATGGTTCACCAATAAAAAGACAAAGACAGATGCATTGCAAAAGTTTGACCTTCCTTCCTACCCATGCAATTAGATTTTCAAATTAATGTGAAAATATTTGGTTATTTATTATTATCCAAAATTAGGAACCCTTCAATCATATCATTTTTTTCTTATTAAATAATCGGAGATTCTAGATAACTCCACTTAATTTAATATTTTTTATGATTTTTTATTTAATTATATAAAACAAAAAAATAATGTAAAATATTAAGATATTTGAATAAATAATGAAAAATAATTTAAAATTAATGGATGAAATTAAAATTAAAATTTATTTTTTAAAATTATATATATATATATATATATATAAAAAGGTTAGCTGGCCTCCTGGCCCGGTGCTCACGTCTTGACTCAGGGGATGATTTTAATCATAATCTTTGATTTATCTTTGGCCGGCTCATTCGGCTAGAAAATTCGGTCTCTGACTTTCTAGACCATCAAAACTTATTCTCAGTATTTTTATATTAGTGTGATGCAGCTATAAGCCTATAATAATTTAATTACTATTCCGATCTCTGAATTTAAATCTGAAAAGTTAGAGAAGAAAACAAAACTATGTTTTACCAAACCAACCACTCTCGATTTAACATAATTTATTAAAAACAATTCTCCATAATGACGTGGAAAATAAAAAAAATATAGCGCAAACAGAACGAATTAATGAAAGCAAGTAACCAAACCATAAATAAAATAACACTACAATACAGCTTTGTTCTGCTCTGCACCCCACGCGCTTGTTTCGTTATTTCCCCAAACTTCCCACGCCAAGCCACCCCCCTCTCTTCTTTAACCACTCTGTTTCCGCGGAACTCTTTCCCTGGCAATGAAAATGACAGAGACAACGGCGATCTCGTAGCGGCAAAGAATCAGATCCGAATGCCTTATCTCTCTCTAATTCCCCATTTTACCCTCCTCCTCCTCCTCCCCCGCCTTCCTGCTCCTCCTCTAACTAACTATATATAAACGTGTCGAACCTACCAGCGAACCTTCTTAGGACTCCCCTTCCAGGCCAAGCAAGCTCCTCTATTCCAAAGACACGAGAACCTCCTCCTCCTCCGCCATCTAGTTAAAATCGAATCAATATAATCTGGGGGTTCGGTTACAGAAGTTGTCTTTGTCTCTGTTTTTTTTTTTTGTTTCGATGTGCTTGTCGTTGGTTATTGTGTTGATGTTTTGATGATAATGATGATGATCTCATTGCCGTCCTTCAATTATCACAACCATTGATTTCCTCTTCTTCTTGCTCTCGCCTGTTATGAAGTTCGCCGGTGATTCTTTTCTCTCCTCCTCTCTTTCACTATCTTCATGGAATTCTCATCCTCATTCTCAAGGTCCTTTTTTACATTATTTAATTATATTGTGTGTTTAATTTAATGAATGGAATTAATCCAAGGCTAATAATAAGAAATGCATGTGTTGCTGTGCAGTGAATTGTGATTTTGGACCAAATTCTAATGGGGAAAGCTGATTCTTCTAAATGCGTTTTTCCTTTGACAAGTCTCCAGATTGGGTATTTCTTGCCTTTTATCATCAGTTCCTGTAACTTTCATGTACCTCAAACTTGTTTGAATTTCATCTGGGAAAGAACTCGGAATTTTCAATTTCTGTTTTTTTTAGTAAAAAGGAATATCTTGTTATTTTTAGGAAAAAAGGTTATTAAATTTGATTGTTTGTCTGATATACTTGGAATGCCAATCAATCGCCAATCAATCATTGATTCGTTATTCCAAACTTGAAGTGTGAGTTTGTACATGGTATTATGCTTTTGCAATTCTAATAGAGTACTTTCTTTCTAGGTAAAATGGAATAAAAAGGGGAAAAGTGGAGGAAAAAGTAAGACAAAATTAATATTACAATTTCAGATTAGGAAGCATATGAATGAGAATCTACCCTGGTGACTTTTCATTGCTATTTTGGAATCTTGTTCTCTTGTCGAAAACACTTGTGTTTTTGGAAGACATGGTCTATATTGGCCACCATGGTAGTCTATGATTTGTAATTAATTTGTTTTGATAATTTTTTGTATTTTATTTGATGTAGGAATAAATTTCACTTGTCCCTAAATGACTTCATGCAACTTGTAGCATGACTATCAAAACCAATGTTTTGGGTACCCGCTATCGTTGGTGTGTTTGATCGCATCTAAGTACATGATGGATCTGCCTGCTTTGAAAATGCTGAAGATTTTTTTTTTTAATTCTTTCCTTTTTTAGAATATATCATATGGTTGGGAACCTTGTAGTGTTAAGATCATGGGAGGACTGTTAGTGTTTTAGTGTGTTGAGTATGGTTACTGAATGCTAACTCTTTTTGAACTTTTTTTTGCCTCCTGTGATTTTAGAGACTTGCAGTCTTATCTCTCAGATCTTAGCCTTTTCATTGCGTTTGAAAGTCGCAAATTATATATTTTGGTGGACAATCGGCCATGGCTGAGAAACCTAGGTTCACACCCAGCTCACTTGTGGCAATTGATGGTTACCAAGGTTGTTAACTCTTGAATTACCTTTGTCAAAAACTCTCCTTTTCAAGTTTGCCCTTAACCATCTGTGGATTTAATGTCATTTTCTTATTCATCTACAGTCCAGGTTATCTCCTTTTGCAAACACTAAGGCAAAGAGCGGGAGAAAAGAAGAAAAGGGGGCTTCTTCTCAGTGTAATCCTAGTAAATCAAAGAAATTTGAGAGATGGTTCTCATTGATTGAAGTGGCAACTTTGTCCCGGAAGAAGGGTTTGCCACCTGTGAATAAATTAAGGAACTCTTTGCTCTTAAGCAGTGAATTGCACAGGACGCTTTATGGTTTTATTGTCTTTGAAGTTGCATGGAAAGATGTGCGGGGTATTAACTACATAAACGAGCTTCAGGTACTGCCTTTCTAAATGCTCCATACATTGTTTGATGCTGAGCATTGTTTTGGTCAATGATTATCATTTCAATTGCAGACTGACACATCTCTGGCTATCGAAGCTAAGATTATGCAAAGATGGGAATTTGATAGTGTAGCCCAAGCTGCAAGCTGTTTATCTTCATGGTTCTCAGGAAGTCTCTCTGAGCTGCTAAAATTGAAAGATTTTCTGGATTCTGCTACAGGTATTCTGTTGCACGCACGATTCCTTATTTTACTATAGTAGAAGAAAGCAACTATCTTTGTTGTTCTGGATTGATAAGAAGGATATGATGATGAATACAGATAGATATTGGGGCATGCCTCCATTTGTGTTGAAAGAAACTACCTGCTGGATGTAGGTGGTGACTGGTTTTGATAACTGCCTTTATCTGGTTCGCCATTGCAAGGATCATGCCCCATGTGGATAAATTAACATGTTAACTGATAGGACTGTCTTTTATATTCATGTGGGGATCGAGGGATTTTTTTATATGAAATGCTTAAAGTATAGTCACTTTTCATAGAGAAACGCAGTCTGTGTTCCAATAGGTATGGTCATAAATTGTAGAACTTGTGGCATCCAAATTGATGTGTGATGGTTGTAAAATGCATAGTTTTGTGTCTGTAAAGTGAAGAGTGGGGTTAGTATGCACGAGGTCTGAAGCTTTTCCTTTAGGATTTTAACTTTTTGTAGAGGTGCTTCTTTTCACATTGGAAAATAAATGAAGTACAAATTTCCAATGGTTTGGTTCACCACCATCACCATCGTCTTACTGTTTAGATGGTATTCATGAATAAAAGCTCAATTTAGGCCAATAAGTAGGACCTTTCCGGGCATTAACAACTGACATTTGATCCTTGATTATTGCATCCTTTTCCGGTTCAGGTGAGGTGCAACCTAACTGACATGTTAACATCTTGCTGGTGTAATTATTATGTTGATATACTGATGGGGCTACATATTTCTTTTCAGTGAGTGAAATGAGCTTAAAATTACCATGTTTAATGTTGCCTGAAATTTTCAGGAGATACTTTTTATGACGCCGAAGAAAATTTCTCAATGACATCCCCTATTGATGATGATGATGATCTGTGGATGGAAGATAATTCTTCATACTGCCTTGGTGGCAGTTTTGATGTATGTCCTGGAACCCTGGATGATATAGCGAGTGAGCCGCACACTCCACCACCCACTGGGCCTTATAAGAGAAGAAGAGTGATGAAGTCCATTGGAACTGGGGTTGAAGTTGATTGTTATACTGAGGAAACACCATGTGGACATGAAGATTTCATAGACAGCTCAGAGACTGATGCCAGTGTTTGTGAAAATGCTATTGAAGCTAAGCAATACAGGGATGTTTTGATTTTGTTTAGGTTCAATGATCATGACCTGCCATTTAAACTAAGGCAAGTGGTAATGTCTGACCTGCGGTTACTAACTTTATTGGAAGCTGGGCTTCCATCTTGGGTTATCTTTCTTCAGTCATATCCAGGGTTTTGCCATCTTTATCGTCCTTGGATGTGCCCTCTAGCAAGAGCTTTGTATGTGTTAATCTCAATTATCACTGTTCTCATTGGATTTTATGACTTGTACAAAAATGTCCCTGTTCTGAAGGCAACTGCATCTAGTTTGTGTGGTCCGCTTTTTGACTGGATAGAGACTTGGGAGATGGTTTCAAGGATCAAGTACCTGGGAACAATGCTATTTCTACATAACTTTGAGAAAGCTGTTACTTGGTTTCTGATGGTCACACGCACCACTAGATCCTTCTTTTCAGTTTTCACGCAGCCACTGGTTGAACCGCTTGCTGAGATCTTAGGCTTTCTTCTTCCAGCGTGGAATATGTTCATTGAAGTAGCAGAGAGCTCGTATTCCTTTGTTTGGATTGTGATTGAATCATCTTGCAGTGTATTAGGAGACCTAATTGAGATTTTTGCATGGCCTATATGGTTTCTCTGGAGCATTGGTAGGTTCTCAGCTGTTTTGGTCATATGCTACTTTGTAAGCAATACTCTCTTATTTTATAAGGTTGTACAAATTCCATTATATGTTTGTTGCTTTTTGTGCTGCAGCAACTTCCATCATATATCCCATATTCTGGACTGTTTGGGAAATACTTTATGCTCCAATTCGCTTGGTCCTTGCACTAGCTGGTTTTGTGGCTTTCACTTGTGGGTGGATATCAGAAATGATTGGGGATCTTTGGCAATCTGTAAGTGGAATATTCCAGCTTGCTTCAGTTTCTAAGGCAACAGTGAGTACATATGAAGTTTCAGTGTGGCGTTCGCTTTGGAATGACCTTTTTTCTCAGGTTGGAAGACACTGTAATTGCTAAGTGCATTTTGATCACAAGTATGCAATTATGAAGTCAATGGTATTTATGTTTGTAACTTTTTCAGGTTTTTCGTGCTGTTAGGAGTATATTAAATGGTTTTGTTGCCTTCTTCACAGCCTGCAACAGGCATCGCCTAAGGTAATTTCACATCAGTGAGAAAAAAACCCAGCTTCTATATGCTTTATTTCTGGATAATACGGTGCTTGATTATCATTGGTTTGTGTATAAAATATCTGAATTTAAGCCGGTATAGTGGATAAAGAAAGAGATTTTCAAGACCATTCTCTTCAGATCCAAGACAGTTGCATTGAGATTTCATTCTTTTGTACTTTTATGAAGATATTATATATCCTTGCAGAACAATTTTTAAAACAAGAAATATTTCAAGGATTTAGCTAAGATTCCCTTCTAATTGCTGTGTTGGAATTATCGTTGAATTTTTCATTCATTGCTTTCTAGCCTACAGATTAATTGATAAACTCTGCTTCTTACTATATTTTTCTTTTCTGATGTGCTGGTGTACAGCATTTATAATCACATACAGGATTTCATCCAGAGATTACTTGGCCAGGCGCCAAGGTCACAACCATCGGATTATAGGAACAGTAGGGTGACACCCGAGACTCGAAGTCTGGTGGTAAGTTGTCAAAATGCTTTCTGATGTTATGGATCTAACAACCGATGATAGATTTGTTACATAAAAGATGTGATTTTAGAAAGAGGAAAGAAAAAAAGTTTATAGAAGAGGAAATCAGTAGGAATTATTTGAGATTTCCAGGAGATACTGCGGTTTATACCTGAGACATCAATGGCTAGATGCAACTAGTGTTAGTAATTGTCTTATTAGTCTCTCCACATCACTGGTGGAAAAAAATCGGCACTTCTTATAATGTGTGTCAACGTCTGGACTTCAGTTCTCTGCTTTAGATTCAGCTACCTAATTGCATATTTTTTAGCCTGACAGTTGCTTCTGATTTTGCAGTCTGAAGGGAGTAGGAAAATTCACATCAGATGAAGCTGAGCAAGTTTTTTGGGGTCCTAAGGAAACTATACAAATGGATGCAGAGCCAGTTTTCCGCTGCAAAATATATTTGACGGCAAAAAAAAAAACTAACTGCTAAAACCAAAATGGTTTAAACAGGGCAGCATATTCTGCAACTAGTTACAGAAGTATCATAGAAAGAGCTTTATTCTTTTGTTTGTTTCGTGTTGTATGAATTTCTTTTTCATGCTCTCCAATTAGATGTAAATAGCATGTATAGACAGCTTGTACAGTTATCAAATATCAAAAAGCTTTTTTAAGCTGTAAGGTTCCCTCTGAGTGTTGACGGAGTACCGCAGAATGAGACTCTCTCCCCCATCTCAGACGTGATCAAGATTCAGTCTAATAAGGTTAATAGAGATGACACGATGTAACTGGCAACAGTTCGTGACTTGGTGTCTCTGTTGATTATGTTGAAACAAATTCTTGTAATGGGAATGCACTGCGTCTCCATCTCAGCAAACTTATCATGGATCCTAGAGGCTGGGAAAGTGAACGTACTAAGATTTTTGTTAAAACAAGAGACCAGAAAAGGAAACTATCCGTTCACTCCTTGCCTCACTATATGCTCAGGCTTCAGACCATTTACAGGTGCAGCTGAGATATGCTAATGATTGCTACTGCAAGAGTGGATTCTGTTGTAACGTTTCCTTCTGCACGAATCCCGAATTTAGATGTTCTTAGAGCACAGAGTCTGCGTTGGGTCAAAAACTTTCGACATCCAAGCAGAGTATTTCAACGGGTGAGAGGTTGTTTTTCCCATGCCCGTCTTCCTGGTGTGACTTACAGGACTGAAAAATACAAATTCAGAGTTCCGAAATCAAGTTCATTCGAATTCGAAAACGTTGATGGGGTGGGAGACTTTTTTTTATGTAGCTCAATCCCCACCGAAAGAAATCCCCCAAAGCCACAATGTGATTAGTTTCGATCTACTTAACTATACAATCAAGGAGGTCAGATAAAACATTCCCTCTGATAGCACCCTCAACCAACACAATAAATAACACATGGAGAAGTAAATGGAGGGGAGAGCAAGGAATGAGAGAGGAGCCATATCCCAGCAAACTGAAACATTGCAAATCCAAATCCTAGCAGATAGCACAGTTACTGTCAAAGCTCTTGGTGAGAGCTTTTATACCAAAACAAGACCAGTGTATTGATGTTCATTACAAACAATCCTAAGAACCTATTGCCACCTACATCCACTAGATAGATTATCTTTCCATCAGCTTTTAATTACTTGTTTTCATAGCACCACCAGTTTGGTGCAGCATAGCATCGATCTCATCCCCATCTTCCATGTCCAGCTGCATAAAGAAAAAGATGAAAATCAATATATGCATTAACTTTAACTTGCTATCTATAATCCATGCTTTTATTTATCAACGCATGAGCGACTGTGTGCATGCACAAGCATGGAGAGAGATACCTCATCAGGAGTTTGCTCTCCACGGAGACGACGACCATCAAACAAGAAGGCAATTGAGTTGAACTCAACAGACTGGCGATCACAATAGGCATTCATCAGCTTCTTCAATTGTGTGCTTCTTTTGATCCTGAAAAATACTTCATTTCCATCCTACAATCATAGTAAAAAAAGACTTTAACCAGCATGTTCTTGAAAATAGGACTCTTATAACATCCATACAGATAACAAACTTCTAATAACTCATATCATAAAAAAAAAAAAAAAGACAAGTATGAACGATCCCAGGATGAAAATTCAATTAAAGACGCAACTTGAAACTTGTAATTCAGCATTTTGAAGGGTTCAGCAACAAAGTTCCCCAATCTACGAAAACAACCACGATTCACAGGGGCAATGACCAAGATACACAAGATGAGCAACTACTAAAAGCATAACTTTCTCAAATTCTTCCACTCGTCTGACACGCATGGATTTTCTCCAACACAATTTCTGTTCACATAAGACTAATTGCATTCTTATTCTTATCCAAACCGTTTTAACCCCTGCCAAACTGTCCTAAAGAAGCCAAAATAACAGTGGCACGACGACGTGGAGTTTCATGGGAGTTTTCCCTAAACATAACCCAATTTTAATCAAGAACTCAAAATATTACAAAGAAGCAGATCACTTAATAAAAACTGAAACAATTTATACCTCAAAGAGATTCTGAAGATCACTATCATTCTCCAAACACTACACAAGTACTGAAAACCCACAACCCCTTTATTTTCATGGACACAATAAACACATTCACAAACCAATAAACCCATATGAGTTTTGCAGTAGCAAAAAGCCGCAAAACAAATTCCAAAACAATAAATAAATAACAGAAACTCCAAACAAAACACTGTCAAACAACCTAAGCGCAAAGCTAAAACTTAACAGATCGATAAAAACATTGCGAGAGAAAAACTAAAACCACATATATGTAAGGATGAAAAGGAAACAAACCCCCATAACAAAGAAAAATCACAACATCAACCAAACACAAAAAGATACCTGGCCTTTCACTTTTAGGTTGATGTGAGCAGACTGATCGTTGGGCTTCTTATCTTCCTCTTGCGGCTGACCTGTCACCCCAGACATTTTCTCTTCTCCCTCTCGCTCTCTTCTTTTTCTTCAAGTAGGAAAAGACAAGAAATCAGGGTTTCTTTTCCTCACCTTCGCTGCGACTGTCTAAGTGTTTGCAATATTTATTTATTTATGTTCACTTTATTTTATTCTGCTCCCGACGACTTTCTCTGAAACTCAGTGGTCAATTCTTTAAGAGTATGTGTCGATGGCTGATTGGTTTGGTGTTCTGATTTTATTAATTCATTTCTGTCCAGTAAGGAATGGAATTGTGGAAGGACTGGGTAGACTAGAGTACACCTGATAACCATGGCAATTTACTAAGGGAGATTGGTTAGAGGCCCATTAGGTAATGGACAAAGCTGTAAGGCCCATTGTTGGTGACTGCTGGTGACTGGTGAGCATGCCCAATTACTGAATCCGTACGTACTATAAATTAGATG
>Ga0325402_1006771_pt1 | contig 10869 bp, 5 predicted proteins | sample PopdelMetagenome_22_FD_207212 | JGI IMG/M metagenome (GOLD analysis project Ga0325402, IMG submission 207212) | Populus deltoides microbial communities from Bellville, Georgia, United States - Xylem-PdKOR-R3 | ecosystem: Host-associated > Plants > Phyllosphere > Stem > Wood/Secondary xylem...
CTGGAGGTGACTGAAACATCTGCAAAACAGCCTCCAATATTTAAGTTACTACTGATAATAAAGGAAAAGAGCATTAGAGACAATGTTGTATATGTTCGCAGAGAGCAAAGTTTTAAAAAGGGAAGATGATTGTATATCAGAATACAGTAGAGAAAAACATCTTACCTTACATCAGGGTTGAAGGCTGTTTATATATAACTTTGAACGCACGTTAGTGTGTCCATAAAAGGATAGGATGATAAATCTATTCTTTTAGACTACTTGGAGATGTTGTATTTTTCAAATATCATATACGCAGCAGCGGAAACTATAAAATAAAATTATTTAGGAGTCTTTAAGATTAGTTAGACAAATCTAGAGTTATTTAGGGATTTATTACCTGAAAACTTAATCTTCTTCGGCTTTAAATAACTTTTTAAAGGTTAGGTTGTCGTAAACCATAAGTAGTTCAATTATTCAACTGCCAACGGTAATCCATGTAAATCACCTGTGAGAAATCTTCTAAATTCTTATTTAGGAGAGAGGAGTTATTATGCTTAGAGTGCTAGCTCTAATTCTGTGTTTTTGTAGTTTTTCTGTTTAATAGACAACAACACCTAAAATAAGAGACATAACGTACTATTTATATAGAAAAAACCCTATAAATTGGCAAAATATCAATTTACCCCTGAATAATATTCATATATTAATGTAGGAAAATTTTATAAATTAACTCAATCAAATCCTTACTTGATTTTTTTAGATCTAGAAATATAATCTATGTATTAATTATATTCTAATCCTTAGTTTCTAAAATATATTTTAATCAAGTCATACTTAATGAAATCATTCTAGTTTAATTTTTGATTAATGGTTCTTAATGTGTTTGACTCATTAGGTTCCTAATATGTTGACCCAAATATAAATTATAATTATAATTATAATTATAATTATAATTATAATTATAATGAATTAAATACATTAAATAATTTAATTATTATCAATTAAACAATTGATTAATTTATATTTGAAGATCAGGTGCATCATCTATCAACGTGTCATGATCCTCTAAATATTAGAAAAGTCATTAGTGGTTTGAATAACTTTTCAGTGACCGGTTTCTCAGTGTAATTAATATCTTTTCATCAATAATGTTTTGATTTAACATTAAAGCATGAAGTATGCATGTCATGTTAGATCATGTTTGTTCTATACATAATAGTCATTGATTGTTTGAATTACATTTAAAACTCTTTTCAAACCTCATTTCACCTTGGCTAAGGATTTCTCAGTTAATACTATTTGAGAACATATAATATATTTTTTCTAATTCACCTAGGGTGATGAATCCTTTTTTTATCACTCAAGTACCTTCATATAGCTCATGTTATACCCAATGTCTACCCTTTTGTTACGTTGACTAAGATAACATGTAACAAGATCAAAGCATAACATTCTCTATATAAGATAACTTAGTAATTTCAAGTCTAAGAATCACTTACACAATCGTCACGTGAGCTTTTTCATAGACATAAGTGATCTCTCCATATGGAATTCTCATACGGTTCTGTTTAGTGTACGTGTCTTATGACAAGTACTTACATATTAGTTCTAGGTATCTCTTATGCCTCAGTTTATGAGAATAACTATTTTTTTTTATATAAAAGAAAGAATATAATATGTATCAGTTTTATGGCTCTAATAAATATCCAGTATTTAAGAGAGCATCAACCAAGAACATTTTAGAAACAATGCTTTGATGCAATAGGAATCCCATAATTATAACTTTATGATTTCTTTTGCAAAAAATTTTTTATCTCATAGACTTTATCTTTATTCTAGATTCATTAATATAATATTACATGACTATTAAAGATAAATTAGGAATTTATTAATAATAAATATGTATTTATATGATTATAATAATGCCATGTGTAACCAATCGATTGGTTGCAGAGCATATTAAACTAACAATCTCTTATTTACACTATAATCAATTGCTCATGTATCTAATATCATATTGCTCTATGTAGCATTAATGCTTCTGCATGGATAGTGACTTAGTAAGAGGATCTTATAGATGCTCTTAAGTGGGTACTCATCCTATCTCTACATCTTTCATTTCATTAATTTATAAAATCAAATGGAATTTCTTAAGTACTTTTTTGGATCATTGATGAGACCTTGGTACTTTTGCTGATGCAATGACTCTATTATTATCACAATATCGGGCAACTAGATCAACAAAGCTAGGAATCAACCTAGTTTATTGATGAATTTTTTAACCCAAACAACCTCTTTGTTTTCTCAAACATGGAGGTGTGCTCTTATTCAGTTATAGAATCAATTATGCTCTTTTGTCTGGAACTCTTCCAACTCAGAACACTACCATTTAAAGTAAAATATATATTGACTGGTATTTACTATTTTTCAAACATTTCATTGAAAAAATATTAATTCAAACAATTTTAAACTTCTAGTTTATTTTTTCCAATGATGGATCCAATAGTCAAGAATAGGATACCATTTCCATCATATCTCTCTCATTATATGTTTTAGAACACATGTCTTTGGAGGGAGGTATTCCATGCAAAATAGATGAGAATCCAATCTTAGATTATTTTTTTCATGCTAAGTTATTTTAACATGTAGTCTATATGCATAGATTGCGACAATCAAAGCAATCTTCTATATCTATCTTTATAGATCTTTATATCCAATATATAGGTTGCTTCTCCCAATTTTTTTTTGGAGAAATTCCTGGACAACCAAAACTTTACTAATTAAAGTAAAGATATGTCGTTTCTAAAAAATAATATGTCATCTACATATAATATTAGAAAAACAACATCACTCCCACTAACCTTTTGTAAATACAAGGTTTCTCCATGTTTTTTATAAATCAAATATGTTGATTATATCATCCAAAATTGGATATTCCTACTCTTTAAAGCTAGCATTGTACATTTATAGATTGCCTTTCATGTTAGTCTTTCTCTTAAAGACTCACTTAAATCTGTCGTAACGTGCGCGACGTCGAATAGCGGATAACGGGTCTACCTCTTAGATGATGGTTTTGAGTTTAATTATAAAAATTATGATTATAAAATTCAGGAGTTGTCACTTAGTATTATGGTTACTAGAAAACCTAATGGTCTACGAGAGTCTAGGTAAGAGACTGATTGTGCAAGTGGAAGACGCATCACCCCTAGTGCACCTTACCTAAGATAAGCTACATTGTTGTTTGATTGTTATTCTAAGTCGTGTTCCTTTTGGTTGGTCTTGTCTAATGTTCAAGACACATCTCTCTTTGTGAGAAAGTCTCTACTCTATTGAGTTAAATCTTAACCATTATAAGAGTCAAACTTATTTATTTCTTGGATATATCTAAGTCTTAGCATTCTGAATGATAAACTAATTATAATGGGAATTTGTATATTTTGGTCAAACTTTAATGGATAATAATAAATCAATTACGATATCCATTTTGTATTTTTTTTAAACATGATAAAATTGATTTTATCTCTTTTTAGAACAAACCTTTTAGGATTTAGATGTATACATGAAGACAAAAACATATTTTTTATTTTTTGAAAGAAGAAATTCATTTAAATATTTTTTTTGAATTGTTTTAAATTTTTTATTTTTTTTAAGTTTAAGAGAAAATCGGGTATTATTAATATTGAATCGATAACTTACAATGTAAATATACAAGCCGATATTATGAAAAATTATTGGAAAAACATGTGGGGGGCCATAAATATTTTTAAAATGCCATTTGAAAATTTTGAAGTTTTTTTATTTTAAAATTATTATATTATTATATTGTTAAATGTATTGGGCTAGACCCGGCCCAACCATCTAGGCTGGGCTAAAACGGGTATAGCCCGACTCAGTCAGGTTGGGTCGATTGGCGGCCCAACAACCTTCTCTCTCTTTTTTTTATTGGGTTGTACCAGACCCAACCATTTGGGCTGGGCTGCAACAGGTCCAACCCAGCTAGTTTGGGCCATGTGATAGCCCAACAACCTTTCTTTTTCTTTTTTTTATATGTTAGGCTGGACCTGACCCAGCTATTTGGGTTGGGCTGTAACAGGCCCAGCCTGGCTAGGTTGGGTCGTCTGACAACCTAACAACTTTTTTCTTCTTTTCTATATGTTGGGCTGGACTCGGCTCAGCTATTTAGGCTGGGTTGGAACGAGTCCAGCGTCGTGACCATGCTTAATTATTTCTTCCAATGCATGTAGAATGCAATGGCCGAGGGGGGGAAGAAGAAGAAAAAGGAGAAGATGCCTTGCCTAGCTGGAGGAGAAGGGTTGCTAGTGGTGTTCTTGATGGTGTTAAGAAGTCTAACGTGTGACTGGTGGCGGCAACGACAGTGGAGGCTCATCGAAGAAAGAGGGGAAAGAGGTGGAAGAAATCTAACATAAATAAAAAACCAGGGGGAGTTGGTTTTTCTTTCACTTTGGCCTTCAATTCTTCCTCTTCAATGCATAGAATCCACCCCTATTTATAGAAGGCGAAAGAGAGATATTTTGTCTTTATTGGGGACAAATATTGGCCATTGATTTAGCCTATAAAGATCTTAACTGTTGGCTTAAAATGGCCATCATGAATTGTAAAATTTTGACAATTAAAGGTTGCCTAAGTTGGCTTCTTTTAGAAGGCGTCGCGGTGGTTGTGGTGTCAATCAGCCAGAAAGAACCACACCAAGGTGCAATCAAATGTTAGGCCATCATATTGGTATGTGTTTTGTCAAATTTGGTGAAAAACAGAATTAAATGCCCCGGAAAGTAGCTACTCGAGCAGCGTTTTCTGGAAAAAAAAAAGATGAACATTAACCAGACGACGTGTCATTTGGTTTTTCCTTTTTTTATTCTTTTCAAAATGACACCGTTTTTTGCTTCAGGGTTTTAACTTGGGAATTCAGTCAAAGTTCAATTTGGCCCTCTGGCTTTTGATTCCTATTAATTGCATTCCTAATTGACCTCAAACTTTTGGTTTAATGCAATTTTGTCTTTGTTGCAATTCAACATGAGCCCTGAATTTTAGTCTTTTTTTATTTTGGTCATTGGCTTTGAATTTATACAAATTGACCATTACACTTTCAATTCTCTTCCATTTCACCCTTGATTTTACTGAATTGAGTCTCTAAAGTTTGGCGTCTTTTCCAAAAAGATCTTTGGCTGTAAATTTCTTCAATTTAACCCCTAATTTACCCTAAACTTTGATTTTCTTGCAATTTTACCTCTGATTTGAATTAATTGACTTTGTAAAAATTAAGTTTGGTCCTCTAAAATTTCAATGTTCTCAATTAAACACAAATTTGGCTCCCAAACTTATTTTTTCACCAATTAAGTCCACTAAAATTAATTTGACCTCTTTAAAGTATAATTAAGTCCTTGCACTTAATTAAATCATTTAATTTAACTCAAATTAATTCTTAAACATAATTAAACTTTTAATTTGACCCGTGATTAAATTAAATTGACCTTTTAAAAATCTAATTATGTCCTATTGGCTTAATTTTTATGTAGATTTATCCAATACTCATTTAATTTGACTTTGAATCTGTATTATCTCTCCAGTTTTGGATACAATGGGGTATGATTAAACTCATGATTCCATTAAAAATTGCAGTTTGATTTTTCTATACATTTGAAATCCTCCTCAGCCTGTTTTTACCAAATTGCCATTCTTCTTACCATTATTATTTATTTTTATTTTGAAAGGAAAAAAGGTAAAATTTGAGGAATAATCAAAAAATAGATTATGACAAGATCCATTGAGTTTTATGCCTTCAGGTGGATCAACCAAGATCCAGACTTAGTCAGTACATGAAGTCTATTGCTCCACGTCATTTCTTCCAAGTAAGTGGTAGGCTTATAAATTATGAGCAACATGTCATTCACATCTTCCCTGAGAGGTCCTTATCTCATTGATGTATGACATGTCCTACCATATTTATAGAGATTTTGTGTTTCTTAAGGTTTATGCTAAACATTCAATGTTTTAGTCTTGGGAGTATATTTCATTTGGATGTAGTGTTCTAAGAGCTATAGAGAATCTCATTCTCTCTTAGATAATCCGTAAAATATTTAGTCAAATATTAACCATTTCGATCCAATTAAAGTTTCTTAATACTTATTTCAATCTATATTTCAATTTTATTACAGTTTATATTGAACCTAGGCATTTTAAATTCAGGTATATACAAACTATTCGTATAGTTATCGAATCCATAAAAACATCATTATTATATAAAAAAACAATGTTTGTCCTCAATAATAAATTTAAATTCATTTAATATTAAATAAAATAGAAACAATGTCTTAAAATACTAGAACAAAATAATAATTATTAAGTTCTAGTATCATTTGTTTAAGCAAAACAAAATAACTAGTCCCTACAACTAATGCAGCAACCATTGCTTCATTACTAAATCGTAAGTCTATTTTGTCTTCAACTAATCTTCTACTTTTCTTTAGTTCTTGCATGTTATCGCACATGGACGACGTCGCGATGATGCGTTCACTTTTGGATTGTTTTTGGAAAATGGGTGAGACAATGGTTTCTTGTCTTTTATCAGTGGAAAGAGGAAATGGAAGTCGTCACCTAGTATTTTGGTCACTATGAACCTTAACTAGATCTCGAATACAGGGACTGGTTGCATAAAGAAAAGGTATTAACACCCCAAATACGCCTTACCTGTTATAAGCTGCATTGTTTAATTGTCTGATAAAGGCTAAGGTATTGTCGTGTTTCTTAATCATTAGGTCTATCTAAGGTTTAATATAAGTCCTTCTTGGTAAGGATACCCTTATCTTATCGGGTAAAACCTAACCATTCTAATATCAATAAGAAACCAACTTTTTAATATCGGGAATACGTCTTACATATAAGTTCATAATCCTAGATATTGAAATAAGATAAAATAATTTTTTTAAAATTTTTGAAATATTGACCTAATTCTCATTACTTTAATAAACTAGTTATTAAAGCAAAAAATACATACTAATACATATTTTTTGAGTTTTTTTGTTATATGAAAATATAATATGGAAATTTCTTATAAGCTTTGAGAGATTTGGTTATATGCATAAAAAAAACATTTTTTGTTTTAGATTTTTTTAAAAAAAATTAATATTAAATATATATGGCCTAGGTCAGTCTTGACCCAAAATGGTTGGGTTGATCTTGGCCCAACAAATCTTTCTTCTTCCTTTTTTTTGGTTGATGCACTATTCATTTTATGAACATTGGACATGAATTATAATTCACGCCCACTGTTCATGTAATGAATAGAGGAGGGCAAAACAAAAACAGATGAAGAAGAAAAGGAAGGGTTGCTCACTTGGATTAGGTGTCGCGGCCGCTGTCACTGGTCTAGCTGAGGACGGTGGCTTCGCTGGTGGTGCTGGCTGCCATTGGCAGAGGGAGAAAGAAAAAGAAACAGCTCTGCAGGTGATAGAGAGGGAGTTCGCTGCAGCCGCTCTGTCGCCAACGAGGAGTTGGGTTGGTGGAGATGGTGGTGGTCAAACTAGTGGTGGCCAAAAGCCATGGTGGAGAGAGAAAGAAAGAAGAAAACGTGGTAGAGAAGAAAAAGTGAGGGGGAAAATGGTTTTTTATCGACTTTGTACCCAATGTCCTATCTTCTCCGGCCATGAAAATCAAATATATTTATAAGGGGTGGAAAAGGGACACTTTGTCTCTTATGGTGCCAAATCTCAGCCCTTGGTTCGACCCAAAAGCATCCCAACTATTGGTTCGAAATAGCAATGATGAACTGTCAATTTTGTACAGGAAAATGGTTGGTCGGGTTAGCCACTTTAGGGTGATGCCACCGCCTTTGAAACCTTGATCAGCCTGAATAATTCACACTAGCGTGTAGTAAGGTGTTAGGTGATCATGTTGGTAAATGTTTTGTCCAATTTGGGGGAGAAATGAGGCGTCAAATGCTTTGGGAAGGAGACCACTCGAGCAGCCTCTTTGAAGAAGAAGATGAACAATCATCTTCACAACAGCTTTGTTTTGGCCACTTGCATTTTAGTCCTTTGATATGTGATTTATTTCTAATTACACCTTTGAGTGGCTCTAAACTTTTAATTTTGTTCAATTTTACCCCTAAAAACTTCAATTCAATCCCCAGATTTCACAGTCTTTTTCCCTTTGGTCCTTGGTTTCAGATTTATGTAATTTGACCCTTAATTGATCAATAAACTTCCAATTTCTTCAATTAAGCCCTTGATTTAGTCACTTTCAGTCCCTCTATTTACACGTCTTTTCCAGTTTGATCCTTGGTTATGGACTTCTTCAATCAAGTCCTTTATTGGCCATCAAACTTTAATATTTATGCAATTAATCCCTTGATTTGACCAAATCAGCTCTTAAAAATATAATTTGACCCCTGAACTTTAATTTCTTCCAATTAAAACCCAAATTGACTAAGAAAACAATTTTTCTTACAATCAAACCCTCTATAAATTCAATTAAACCTTCAATAAAATTTAATTGAGTCTGGTTAATTCACTCAAGTCTTTCTTAGAAGTGGAAGAAAACAAAAGGATGTTATGATGTCTCCGTAAAGAGAATAAGGTCGCCGACAAAGAAGAGGGGAGATAACTTCATGGTTTTTTGGTTTTCTAGTAGTCACCGAAGCCATAATAAAATCAAACCTATGAGACCTTCCATGATCCAGCCCCTTCGTTAACTTAAACAATTGCTTTTCAAAAGGGTGGCATGGAAGCTTAACCCTTGTAGCCTATGCTCACCAGATTTTGGCGAGGATTGGATAAAGGTCTGAGGTTGACTCTCACTGGTACCTGCAGGTAGCGCCTACATTTGATAGCTTAGGGCATCTTTGGCTTTACGAGAGAAAGCACGCCGAAGAAAAAGTTCTTTCTCTTCCCGTCCCGGACCATATTTCGTATAGTTTGGGATTGGCCAAACAAAATAGCATATTTGCCTGGGTCCGTACTTTCATATAAAAATCTGATTTTGGATTTTCTTTCTCAAATTGAATTTTCTTTGTCAATAGAGCCTTCATCAATTAAAAAAAATATACCATCAAATCAATTTTTTATTTTTGAACTTCCTTAACCATTTTTTGATCATGTTCTAGGTGCTCTGGCATCCTCTTTTCACTGCTATTATTTTTTTGTTTTCTTCCGAATATATTTTTTTGTCTTTTTTTGTATTTTCTCATTTTTTTTGTGTAGGGAATCAAAAATGGGTAACACATGAAATTGCAAATGTGGAAACCATTTTTGGTATCCAATACCCAAGAACCACAATGTAAAGTAGTAAGATAGTTTTCAATTATAAACATACCTGAAGTATAAGCTTCATTAAGCTTGATTAAGCTTTTTTGCATTCACGACTGCAAGGTATTCCTTGCAATTTTCCCTTCAATGTCCTTCCTTGCTATAATGATGATAAATGCCCTTGTTTTTCTTGATGCCCTCAGTAGGTTTATTTGCTTTAGAGACATCACCCTTATTCTTTTTATCTTTCTACTTAGACATTCTAGAAGACTAAACAGGAAGAACCGGGCATTTTTCCTTCTTAAAGGCCCCTTCAGCAGTCTTTAGCATATTAAGCAATTCTGGAAATATATTATCCAACTTGTTCATGTTATAGTTCATAATGAATTGCAAAACTTTCTGGGGTAATTACTGCAAGACCAAGCCAACCAAGCCAACACTTACAAAACCCAATTGGCCTAATTTCTCAATATAACCAATTATTTTTGGAACATGGTTGTTCACTAAAGAACCCTTTGTCATTTTACAACGGAACAATTCCTTAGAGTTCTCATACCTCTCAATCCTACTAGCTTCATCAAACAATTCTTTAAGATGTATAATTATAGTATGGCATTCATATTCTCATGTTTCCTTTGAAGTTTAGGTGACATACTGGCTAACATCACACATACAGTCTATACATCGTCATCAACATGATGTTGATGTTCATTTCTAACTTCTTCTGCAACATCCTTAGCAAGGGCATTTGAAATTGGATTTTCAAGAATATACAATCTTTTTTTCTTACTTGAGAACAATTCTCACATTTCTTTAACAATCCAAGAAATTGGTTCAAGTCAATTTGTTAGCATCAAGTATACTTCGTAGAAATGTGTTACTAGTCATTTTGATCTACCAATCTATTTATATAAAGATAATGAGTATTAGTTTCATGCATACATATTTATATTCAAATTTAGATAGGGACTTTAATTGTAATTTGATCTCTCACTATTTTCTTGCAAATTAATAGTCCTCCCTATTAATTCGGGAAATCTCACTTAAATTTTCATAGTGAGTTAGGATCCCATTTAATTTATCCAAATTTGAGTAACTCAACAAATCAAAATAAAATAAATTATATAAATAATATAATTTATCAATCACATCTCTATGTGATTCCTAAATCACTTAACTCATGGTCCATAACAAAACCCAATTTGCCTAATTTCTCAATATAGCCAATTATTTTTGAAACATGGTTGTTCACTGAAGAACCCTTTGTCATTTTACAGCGAAACAATTCCTTAGAGTTCTCATACCTCTCAATCCCGCTAGCTTCATCAAAAAATTGTATCACACATATTCTCATCTTACCTTTGAAGTTTAGGTGACATACTGGCTAATATCACACATGCAGTCTGTTGTTCTTTTCTAACTTCTTCTTCAGCATCCTTAGCAAGGGCATTTGAAATTGGATTTTCAAGAATATACAATCTTTTTTTCTTACTTGAGAACTATTATAGAATGTACTTATATAGGAAATATTGTATATAGGAAATATTGTAGACATACTCTTGTGTGGTAACCTCCACCATTACTATTGTATATTGCCCTACCTATATATATAGAAAGGGTTGGCTAA
>Ga0325402_1006773_pt1 | contig 10868 bp, 3 predicted proteins | sample PopdelMetagenome_22_FD_207212 | JGI IMG/M metagenome (GOLD analysis project Ga0325402, IMG submission 207212) | Populus deltoides microbial communities from Bellville, Georgia, United States - Xylem-PdKOR-R3 | ecosystem: Host-associated > Plants > Phyllosphere > Stem > Wood/Secondary xylem...
AAAACAAAAGTTACATGTCAAGGATAGTTTATTATACTGTCAGAAAAAAATAAATTAAAATCACCTTTATATATTAGATTGATACTAGTTAATTTAGATTAACTTGCTTTACTTATGATCTGATACTCTTCTAGGTTTATTTTTTTTAATTTATATATATATATATATATATATATATATAGAAAAATCAATTTTAAAATTAAAAAAAATTACATGATGAAATTAAAAAAATAAATTCAATAAAAACTCAATATTTAAAGCTGAATTTAGGAGAAGAAAAAAGTCAAGCCATGCACACCTATGGACACAAAATTAAATTAATTGTTCATTATATAATATAGAAATAAGAGTTATTTATAATTTAATTTTTATAATTCTTTGAAACTATTTAATTAGTTATTGTAGTATAAAAATCAATTAAATGATACGGTGACCAAAAAAACAAGAGGAGAGGTTTTCTTGTTGAAATCTTTTTTTCAATCCAATTTAACCTAAAAACACCTTAAAAATACTATAAAGCCTTCTTAAATCACCGCCAATCTTAAAACACCCCAAAACACCTAAAACAATCAAAATCAACAAACATAATTAAAACATTGAGGGATGTTTAGAGAAAAAAATCCACCACCATTAAATTTTTCTTATCAAATAAAATTCATTGACTTCAAGAACAACAAGTTTTGTCATCTACAAGTGGCCAAATTGATGATTTTCTCTTTTCTTGTTATTTTTTTGGTGACTTTCTCTCTCCTATGTAAAAAATAGAAATTGGTAAATGTAATATTTACTAGTTTACTAGACTATACTATGTTGCAGGTCGTATAAAAAAAATTGATGTAAAAAAAAATGTTTAGGTCACATGATTTTCTCTCTTCTTATTTTTTGTGTGACTTTCTCTCTCCTAAGTAAAAAATAGGGATTGGTATATTAAATATTTTAATCTCTTCTTATTTATTAAAAATATTTTAATAAATAAATTTAGCAAATACAACCGGGTAAATATCTCGTCTTGCTATATTAAATATCTTAATCTACAATTGTCTTATTATTTATGTTTTTTTAATTAATTGACATATATATATAGTTCTCGATTTATTTGATTACATGTATGCATAAACTTTTTATTTTTACTTAAATTTTTTTAGCTGCAAAAACATGTTGAAAAAACTTGTGTATATAATTTATTTGTTGGAAAAAGAAATATCTAACCCGCTGCAAAGTAAGGGTAAATTATCTAGTCACACCCCAGAGTGGGTTTTGGGTTTGATTTGTCCACCATATGACTTCTCGAGCTTATTTGTTTTTGTATTTTAAAAACTTTTTTAAAAACATTTGAATTTTTTTTATTATTTTTTTTCAAATTAATTTTTTTGATATTTTTAGTTTGTTTTGATATACTAATATAAAAAATATAATTTCAATGTATTTTTATACAAAATATTTTAAAAAATAACAAATAACCGTCATCAAAATACCATCCGGTTGCTCATGTTTATGTGAAACGTTGCGCATCACATCACTACCAAACCCTAGAGTTCTATATTCATGAGTACTCCTAATTATAAATGTAATGAAATCAATGCAAAAGGCCACCTCAAGGCGTGAAATGGTGGTCCCCATGGATGGATGGATGGATGGATGGAAGCAGAGAAATTCTTCACAAAACTTATAACCATTTGTGTTTCACCAATCATCAAACAGTGTGAGGAGTGAAAGCACCATTATTTAGACGACAAGTTCCTCCAAGTTCGCTCGTACATTATTGGTGGTGTTGTATTTAAGACATTCCTAGCGACCAGACGCTCACCCTCCAAGCAGAAGCATCGGTCGCCCTCACCAATAAATGTAGCTGCCTGCAATTGGTGAGGTTGGTTTTCATGGTATAAATCATTATGAGAGAAGCATCTTGTAGGATACAATAACAAAAGGAAGTATTTGGTATTGTTGCGAGCTGAGTTTCGGGTATTGTTTCAAGGTATAAATCATGATTGTTGGTCGCAATCACCCAAAAAAATAATAATTAAAAATATTGAACAAAAATTAAAAAATAATTAAAATAATATAAAAATCAAATATTTATTATAAATTTAAATATTTATATATTTAAATACAATAAATCTAAAATAGAAGCGGCATTTAAGAAGGAGAAAGAGGAGGAGGCTGGTTATTGCCAGGACTATGGGGCCAATTAAGGGGTGCACATGTATCACCCATTTGTAATCTCATTTTCATTACAAATCGATGGAGTTCTTCATAATCAGTAGTGAGTCATTCATATTTTTCATTAAAATAGAACATTCGAGCCTACAAGTTTTCAACGGTCAAAACATTAAGGGGGTCATCCCTAAGTTCTCGGTCGTAGTGTTAGAGAGTTTGTATATCCGATTTCTATCAGGTCCACTGGACGAACCTACCTCCAACCACAAATCCAGATTGAGATTCAGATGGGTCGAAGGATCGTCCCCATATCTCTTATTCAATCGGTTGTTATATGTATCCTAGAAAACAAATTCATCAAATTCAAGGAAATAATAACTTAAGAAAAAAATGGTTGAAAACCAACATACCACAAATTGCTGAGCTTGGCTATCTATGAATTGTTGCACCCATTTTTGGTAGTCATCACTCCACACATGTGTTTCAACAAAAAGCTCCATCGAGCTTGGTTCGTGTACAAGAACTGTAGCCTACAAGATAAAAATATTGTCAGTTAAATATATTTATAAAAAAAAACAAATAATAAAGAAAATCGATGATATAAAAAATCCTACCATCTTCTTTGCATGTGAAACAAACGGAACATAGCCATTAATGTGCATGGTAACAGAACCATGAACATACTGATTCCGATTTTCCACACCGGACTGTGACCATCACGTGAAACTCTTGAACATCACGTGCTGAATGTATTCAACCCATGTAGCCTCTAAGACATATGACAGTCTGAAATCTTTCAAAATCACCATGTCATTCCAACCTACAAGCTCTTTTTATTTCACATATTGCTTTGCTTTCTTTAGCACTTCATACCAAAAATTACTCAACCTATTTGGTACAAATTGATTATCTGTTAGTAAATGAAAAATAAAATTGTAATATTTGGAATAAAAAAATCATCATGAATTCAATTTAAACTAATTGCAGTATGATTCTCCCAAACCCTCATTGCAATATTATTATCAACTCTCCCCCATTCAAATTTACCCTTGAAGTAAAATTATAAAGGAAAATTTTAGTAATTTTAATAAACTAACCAAACTAACATAACAAAATATTTAAGTTAATACTAACTTTGAACATTGAAAATCATGCATCGACCTGCAGTTTTCATTCAAGATGTTTGTAAACCAGGCTCCATTGAAACAATGAAATTTCCATTAACAATTTAAAGGTTGGTGTTATTGTTCTCGTGGATTCAATGTTTGTAAACCTAAAATTGCATTTGTTAAATGAAATTATTTTTTCAAAAATTATTAAACATGTTGTTATGAAAGAAAAACAAACTTACATTCCAAGGTTGTCCTTCCATTGGACCTCGTATCTGCTAGTAAATGAATCCTGTTGCGAAGGGACCCCCTTCAACATTGTGGCATCGTACTCAATGAGCCCGCATCGTACTCGATGAGCCCACATCGTGAGTTGATATTTGTGCCTCAAGTTTCTGTTCTTGATCTGCATCTAATGACTCGTGGTCGTCAGCATCACTGCTAGAAGAACTAGTAATGATCTTGTCCTCATAATGTGCAATTGACTTCCTTTAGGCATTTACACAAATAAACAGATAAAAAAGTTAAATGATTCTTATTTATTAAAAAATAATTGGCAGTACCTTACTTATATGGGAGACTACCCAAAATTTTTAAACCTGTAAATACACAACATATATCTCATAAACCAATTGATTTTATTTAATTTCTTCAAACAATTTAGCATAATTCAATTTCGTAGAAACTTTTCCTTTTCTACGTGATAATATTTTTAACCCTAAATTTAGAAAAAAAAATTATTCTAAATTTACAAAAGTTCAAAATAATAATTAAAATTAATCTTACACATTTAATTGAAATTGAACAATAGAATTGAAAAAAAAAACTAAAATTCAAAAAAATAATGCAAAACTTATTACAATAACAACTAAAATTCAACACAAATATTTCTAAGTGATAATATTTTTAATCCTAAATTTAAACAAAATTATTCTAAATGGAATAAATAAAAAATATTAATTATAATTAATCCTACACATTTAAATGAAATTGAACAACAAATTTGAAAAAAAAAACTAAAATTCAACAAAATAATGCAAAACATATTTCAATAACAAATAAAATTCAACACATTTATTAATTCATAAAACTATTAATAACTCAAAATTGAACCAAAATAATGCAAAAAGAAAAAACACACAAAAGGGAAGAAAAAGGAATGAAAAATTCTTACCTTAATGACATGCTTAATTTCAGCTGATAGTTAAACAAAACAAAAGATATTGTTAAAAAACCCAAAAATAATTAGAAGAAAAAAAATGAAGAAAGACATGATACTTGAGTATGAAAAGATAAGAGAATACTTGATTTCAGTTGAGAAGGAGAGAGAAAAGGAGAGAAACAAATCTATGAGAAAAGAAAGAAGAAAAAAGAAAAAGATGATGCCCCATCCATTCTAATTCTGGTCTTTTAATTTATTTTTACTGATAAAATTACAGTTGGTGATTCTGTTTGTAAAGTCAAATGGAAAGTTTTAACTTGAATGAAAATTTTCAGAAAGCCCTCTTAATATTACCAATGACTTTTCATTCTGTCGGTGATAATGTTTGAAAAAAAATGGACATTAAAAAAAACATTAATTATTTATGCATTGAGAAGTGAAAAGTTCTTATAGTCACTGGAATATACCGACAGATATATTCTATCAGTATACCCATATGTAATAAACATCATGAAAAGTGCCAAGAAGAAGGGAACCAATTCTCATAGTCACAGGAATATACCGACGGACACATTCTACCAATATACTCGTGTGTAATGTATAGTCTGTCGATATTTCTATCAGTGTAAAACAATATCTGATGTCAAATTATCTCTATATTCCCTATCTATCCATCCTGTAAATAATTAAATTCAAAGTTACACACACAACACAATAACATTAGGTCACATCATAATAATAAAACAAATATTTTCTTATCATTCAATAATAAATTAACATCATTGTCATTATAATGAAGTGAATTTTGTCCATAAATATTGCATTATATTTTATGGCATTACACATTTGTGTTGTGTAAATTAATCATAATTGTCTTCTTCTTCGTCAATTAACCTGTCCTCATCTTCATCACAATCTCTTACGTTGATTTCGTCGCTATCATCTTTATCGACTTGTGTATGTCCATTGAAACTCAAAACATTATTTAACTCCCCAGCGCCAATATCAACAAAAGTTTTCTCAGTAGTTTGAAAATTTAAATTTTCTTATAATTCATTAGAAATAGTAACTCGATATAGATCAACTAACTCACCAAGTTGAAAAACATCATCTCCCACAATTAATTCATCGTTGCCATCCTAAACAACCTCAACACAACCCTTAGGTTTGGTTTTCACTACTCATAACTAATCAATTCTTGAACGATCATTTCTAAATGAATGAATGTATATGTAATAAATTTGCTAGCATTGCTTGGCGAAAATAATGGCATCGTCGACGTTGAGAAGTCTAGCTTTTAAATTAATTTTGACCAAACCATGATGAAGATCTACTCTAATTCCCCTGTCAATAGTGTCATACCAATAACATTTGAATAAAAATACTCTATTTTGCTCGCTATGATATTGCAATTCAATGACCTTTTCCAACTTCTAATAGTAGTCAACTTCAAACTCATTAGAAATCGATCTCTTAAAATAAACCCTACTGTTATATGTCTTTCTACTTTATCCATATTCTTCAGTATGAAACATATGTCCTTTGACAAAATACCTACTGTAGCACTTCACATTTCTTTCAAGACCCAAACTTAGTAAAGACAAAGTAACACTAGCATTCCCTCCAAATTGATAAACCTGGTACATGATGTACAACCATGGACAGTTATTGAGAAATGTGTAATGAAATTAAATATCCCGAGAGATAAGAATAATAAAACAGTACTTACATGTGTTCTAAACCCCGTGAAAAATTATTTATCTTGTAATCGAAAGATTTGAGATTCAGTCAACTGTGAGTTTTGGGATAGTAAATATTGACAATCTTGTTTATGAGAAATTTAACAATGTATCAGTTTATGATATTATAAGAGATAAATTGTTCAAAAATAACACGTGCTTGTTTGAATTCTATTTCTGACAAATATCTTTCTTTTACAATATTTTTTGGTACGGGTCATCCAGGATGGGAGAATATCGACAAGTTACCACAAGAAGACACTTCTCCATCACTGTTATGTCTTAGAACGCGATTGATTCTTGTTCTCAATTGAGGCTCAAAATGGTACAAGATAAAAAGATCTCTTCAACAATATAGAGCTTGCATATCAAAGCCTCAACATGCGCCTTATTTTTAACTTTTCTCTTAAGGTTGAATAAATACCTACATGGAATTAAATGAATATTTTGAAATATGCAAAGAAAGACAATAAAATTTTAATTACGATGCATGTGTAATCCCCAACCTTTTGAATGAATACATCCATCTATATTAGATTAAGAGGGTGCTTGACAGTGTAGTAGCGGTTGCTTTTCAAATAACTTTTGTGCTGAAATACAAGCCAATGATGTTTTTTTTTAAAAAAATTATTTTTGACATCAGCACATCAAAACAATCCAAAACGTACAAACCATATTAAATTTTAGCCAAAAAAAATTTAAATTTTTTGGGAACGACATGTTCTAAGTCTCAAATATTTGCCTTAAATGGTAAATTTATGGGTATATATTCTATCAAGTAGAAAAACGATTGAGAGAATATCATCTCAAGTTTGCATATTATCAATTTATAGGTAAAATGATTATCTAGTTTTTTTTCATCTTTATTTTTTAAAATAAAATAAAAAAATAATTAGAAAACATGAAATGGTAAAAAAAATCAAAAAAATATAAGATTAATTATACAGTTTTTTAAATTATAAAAACTAATTAATTAGTTAGTTTTGATAAATGAGAGTTCTTGAGTTATAATTAACCCACGTAAAAAAAAAAAAAAAAAAACCACCGTCAGTAAATATAATAAAAAAAGGTTTTGAGGTGGGTCCCATAGTCAGTTGCTCGCCTGTAAACCGATAAACATTATAGACGCAGCATTAGTCTTGCAGCAAAAATGGAAAGGGGTCCAAAAACGAGTAACAGATTCTACGTTCACGTAATTCAAATTCAGAAGCAGGGGTAATCAAGTAATATCAAGGTATCCGTCAGCTGGTAAACCTAAAACCCACTCTTTTTTCAACCAGAGGAGGAGAAGCAAGGAGAAGGAGAGAAGCAACCTTCCTCGCCATGGCAGAATCAGAGGTGAAATTGCTAAACGGCCCTCATCCTCAGTACTAGCACATGTTAATTTGTTTAATATTTTACTTTAATTTTAAATTTGATTATCTCATTCTTGGTTTTGATTTTAATTGAAAACAAAGAAAAAATAAAAATAAAAAAGTCTGGCTGTCTTTGTAGAAACTGGTGGCGTTGAAAAAAGCATATGCAGATATAATATTGAATACAGCAAAAGAGGCAGCGAGCAGAGTAATGGAGTCGGAGCGAAAAGGCCTTCGCTATCAGCACGATCTCTGCAGTTCAAAAGACGAGGCCCTTCGATTACTTCTTCGCTTAAAACAAATAATCGATGCCAAAGTAACCATATTTTTCATCTCATTTCTTGCTCCTGGTGTCGCGCCACCTTTTACTTTACATGAAAGCTTTGATTTTATCATATATTAGAAGGGTTGTAAAGAAAAATGGTTTTGCATTTTTCCATTTCTCGATAATCATGGGTGCTCATTTAATTATATATATATATATATATATATATATATATATATATTTCTTTTCATCTGATATAGAATTTAAAGGTATTTTGATGTGTGGAAGATATTACTTTTGTTTTTTATGCTACTTGCCTGCTCGAGTTCTAATGAGCAGCTGCACTACATTTTGCTCAGAATTTGTTGTGTAGCTCGCCTTGTTACTTGGACAGCTGATACCAAGTGCACCCGTTACTCTTATATATGTTCCCTTTCATCTTGCAAGCATTAATGCATCTGTCTCATTTTTCTTTCTTTGCAGGCAATTGAAGCAGAGATAACATCCGCAAGCCAACAGAGTAAGATTGATGAGCTTGAGGCGCAGCTCCAAGAGGCAGAGGGTGTCATAATAGATCTTAGAGCAGAGTTGAGATGGGTACGTGATGAGCTAGAGAAGGTAAGGAACAGCCAAGTCCAACCTTCGAATGGAGAAACTGTGAAGGAAAATGAATCTTCTCACCAACATTTAACATCTGAGCCCATTGTACTCTCTCTTTCCAATTTGCCACCTCAAACTGTGGCAACTTCTAATGTAAAGAGTACACTACTGGATCAGAGAAATTTCAACAATTGCTGCAACACAGAAGATCAGCAATTGAGTGTTTCACCTTTGGAGAACTATTCTTCACGTAATGCAGACTTAGCCTCCATTACTATGGCAAACAAGGAGCCGGAGTTGTATAGAAATGGTTGTACGCAGAGAATTCGTGCATCTGAAGGAAATGCGTTTGCTAGCAAATTGCCTCCTTCAGATGTAGGAGTGGAGCAGCAATCACTCATAAAGAATGAGGTTATTTTCAAAGCAAGTAATGGGGATGAAGGTAAATGTACTGAAACTTCTCCCAAGACTAAGAACGTGGGGAAAATGAACTTTTCAGGGGAAGAAGTAAGAAACCATGTCAAGGTTTGCTCATCAAGACATAAAAGGGGGAGGTTTGCAAAAGCCAAAGCTAAGCGCAAGTCCTGTCCCATTGTCAGAAAACCTTATCAACCACCTTCTATTGTTTCTCGTCGTAAGACAAACTCAGTAAATGGCACTGTTAAATCTGATCAACATTTGTGTACCTTACCCCCTGTCAAGCCTAGCAATCAGGATATGAAGAAGAATCCCATTGAGCTGGAAGAAGAATTGCTGGAAACAAATGACTGCCTTACTGCTGAAATGATTGTTCCTGAAGGGAAAAGACCAAGAACAGAACGAATCACAACTTCTGGCTCTTCCTCTTCCTCGTCCTCGTTCTCGTCCCCTTCGGTTCAACACTCAGAATTTTGTCAAAAACCTTTTGTTCTCACTCCTTGCAAGAATTACTCATTTTTGCTCCATGGTAATGTTAAATCGGACGAAGACCATTCAAAGATAACTGAAAATGTTGTCAAGCTGAAGCCACTACCTAGCTTGGGTCCTGTTTTAACACTAATTAGAGGTGGTTTGGATTCAATATGTGGCTCTACAAATGTTGAAGTGAGTGTAGAGGCACTCTGTGGATCCGTTGAGGACACTGATGCAGGCAAGGACATGGAGTTTGTAGATGAATTGGCAAAAGAAGAACTCGATTCTAACCAGAGTCCTATAGTTCCAAGTTATGAATCAAATGCTCAGATGATCAATGTACCAATTGTATTTTCTAATTTGAAAGATGCCAAAACATCCGAAGAAATTACTGTTAGTGTACCGCTGGTGCCCTCTGATATAAAAGTTGCCAAATCATCCTTGGAATCCAATGTGTTTCCTAGTCAATCAGACAATAGGCTTCTTAAATACACCTTTCAGAGGAAGCACAAGAAGGAAGCTGTGAGCAGCTCTGATAACAACGCTTCTGGCGAGAAGAACAGATTAAAAAGGAAAGCAGAGGAAAAGCCAGAAGATTAACCAGAGCCACATAAATCTAGCTTGATAAATGAGTCATCTAGGGACATTAGCTCAAGCCGCTCGTAAGGTTGGTTTCTCTTAAACTTTCTCCGTATCTTCTTAAACATGCCCCACCTGGGATAAGATGTCATGACTCCCTTTTGTTTTCCGTACTAGGATAACATGCTGCTTTTGTCTTTCTATGCAAATTCCGTGATTCCAGATTCACGACGATTTCATATCTCAGTCAATGGGAATTGAAAGCATGTAAATTTTAGTGAATGATCTTAGTTATGTGCAGGGAAATTGAAATATGATGGGACTAATTTCTACTAATGTTTATGGCTGAGGACACTGCATATACATGTTTTGCCTAAATGATATTGGCCTGAAAATGGTTGGTTTTTTTCTATGGTCCCAAAATAATAAATTCAAGACCAATACCTGATCATATGAGTAATTAGGGCAGGATGGAAGAAAAGAAACAAGGTTATGTAGGAGTTTTCTCATGCTGATCATATTCGAAATTGACTAGCATGGTATTATTGTCCATAAGTGGTGGAATAACAATAAACTTGCTGAAGAGAACTCTCGCTCTATTAAGAATAGCTGCGTAGCTGGAAGTGCACTCTGATTTATGCCAATATTCTTACGTCTCTTTCAGGGTTCCAAATAAGCTTCTGCTTTCATGTTGAGTCAATATTAGAATATGCACCTGGTTTCTTTTTCTGGGAAGTGTTGGTGGTAATGAAACTAACTGTTCCTCGAGCTCAGCCAGGGGAAGTATGTGGCTCTGAATTCAAATGTCTTGTGCCATTCTTTGGTGATTATTGAGAGAATACTTTTTCAAGAAACCATAAAAAAGGGCTCCTTGCATCGCATGAGATGTGGAGATTACCAATCAGCTACTTGTTGTTATCACTGTTGCAATTTTTTACAATTAAAATAAAGTTATTTTTAAATAGTTTTTTATATCATTGCATTAAAATGATGTAAAAACACTTAAAAAAA
>Ga0325402_1006774_pt1 | contig 10867 bp, 13 predicted proteins | sample PopdelMetagenome_22_FD_207212 | JGI IMG/M metagenome (GOLD analysis project Ga0325402, IMG submission 207212) | Populus deltoides microbial communities from Bellville, Georgia, United States - Xylem-PdKOR-R3 | ecosystem: Host-associated > Plants > Phyllosphere > Stem > Wood/Secondary xylem...
ATAACAATTATAATATAAATTTTTTATTTTAAAATTAGTTTTATTTTATATGAGTTAATATATATATTTCAAATTAATACTTATCTAAAATATCCCAGCTCCGCCGCTGCATATATGCTATAAAATTAAGTTTGAAATGTTATTATTTATAGTTTAAACATTATCGAATTAATATTTTTTCTGAATCGTTCCTCAAAAATCTGAACAAAAAAAAAAAAAAGAGTATTAAACATAGTTTATCTGCCTCATAAATACAAGTGTACATTGTCTTGGTGTCATTTAAAGACTTTCACAGCACTGCTGGATGGATCACGTTCGCTGTGTACAAAATCTAATATCAACATGGAGCAATGTTGCAGGACATCTTCATTTAATCTGATCTAACTGCATAGCTAGGTCTCTTTAGTGGGATCGAGTTTATGACCGGCCAGTTTACTACCACCATCACTCTAATAAGAAATTATTATGGACGGTTTGTAATTAATTTTCTACTACAATTAAATTTATTAATAATATTAAATTTTAATTTAATTGATAAATAAATTAAATTTACCTGTTTTAAAAAATAATTTAAATAATTTTATTTTCTATATTAATTTTATCACTTTCATCTTATTCATTTAAATGTACTTAGAAAAGAGATTGTATCTAAGTATTTTTGAAATAAATAATTTGTTTTATCATTAACTTTTATTTTTTAGCGTGATCAATAAGAAGGGTTGGATGTATTCCGACACTACTTGAATTTGATGTAATAAATGCTTTTAAACAGTCATGTATGGGTTCGTCACAACTAAACAATGATATATAATATAAAAATAAGTAAATGACTTAACATGTGTATTTACAAACTAATGAGTCGGATTTAGATCAAGATCCAATAGAAGATTTAATCGCTCAAAACTACAATGATAATTTATAAAAATCATAATTTTTTATTTAGTCATTGAATTAAACTCAATTTTTTATTAGAGTTTCTAAAAGCTATTTTTCATATAATAACCCATTGGTCACCATGCATTGTTTTATTTTTTAGATATTCTTATTTCCCTTGTTTTTTTATTTCATGATTTTTTTTAAATGTTTTTAGATTTTTATTTTGCTTTATAATTAAGGTATGATTTCTGACTTAATTAAGGTTTTGTAAACCTCACAATTAAACATACTTTTTCGGCATTATTTTTTAGAAAGAATAAAATTATGAATTCAGTATCCGTATATGCAACCCTTTTTATTTGTTAAATTTATGTATTATATGTTTGTTTGCTGTTTTTAGTTAGTCTTTGATTTATTTTTATATAATTTAATGAGATTAAATTCTATTTAAAATTTAACTATCAAAACTCAAAATAATTCAAAATATAAAATTTCGAAACCAAGCGAAGAATATTCAAACATACTGTTAAGGAATTCCAATTTCCTTAAAAATATAAACTCGATCAGGAACCTTTTTTTTTTTCTACACAGCCTCGAGAAATCAAAAGGCAGAGAAGCAATCTTGATTCGTCCATCACAATACAATTCCCAGCAAATTAAATTCCAACACGTTTACAGAAGCACCTAACCATTTAAAAACCCTCACACCAAATCCCACTCCAGTCTCTCTCTCTCTTGTTTTCTTTTTTATTATTTCAGAAGAAACAAACGACCCACGCGAAACCACGCGTCAAGCCGTCAAAAACATCGTACACAGTGCAGAACCCACCGCCTGTCGAGAAAACCTTTTAGAACATCGCCTCAACCTAACAACGAAAGCAAAACCCTCGACTCTCGAGAACAATTCAGGATAGCATTTTTCTCCAACAAGAGAAAGAAAGCCCAGAGAGAGACCAAGAATGCCAACAGAAACAAGCCAGGGACACCCAACAGAAGCCCAAAACACCATGGGGGCTACACACCAACCACCAAAAACGACTGAGCCACTGCCCTGTCCAAGGTGTAACTCCACCACCACGAAGTTTTGCTATTACAATAACTATAACCTCTCTCAACCTCGCCATTTCTGCAAGTCATGCCGCCGTTACTGGACACAAGGTGGAACTCTCCGTGATGTCCCTGTTGGTGGCGGGACACGCAAGAATTCCAAGCGCTCTCGCTCAACTTCAAATAATTCTTCATCGATATCTACCTCATCTTCTAATTCTACTTCCTCGAATTCTGCAACTTTGACTGCTTTCACCACCACTCATGAACCCGAATCCATGCCCGTGGTTTTATCCTCGACTACTGACTCTGGTTTAGCAGCTGTGAAAACTGAGGTACCAGCCGGGTTAAATCTGAATGACGGATTACCTTCTGAAGATGGAAACTTCATCTCGCTCATGAACTCTAACGATCAGCATGGGTTTACTGGTCTTGGCGGGTATGGATACGCGTCAGGTTTTGGATTCGGGCCTAGTGAAATGGGTATTGGATTTGGTGGAAGAGGATCTTGGTCCTGTCCTGTAATGGAAAATGTTCTTGTTAATGGTGGTACTTCTGGATGTCATCCCTGGCAGCTTGATTGTGATCATGTTGAAGGAGGGGGGCTTCAAGCTGGATTTACAGCAGATACTGAAAATTACTTTGGTTCTTGGCCTGATCTTGTTATGTCTGCTCCAGCAGGAAAAGGTTTGAACTGATACTGGCCTTTTCTTTTCACAAAAAGAAAAAAACATGTTCCCTGTTGATGTACTCGGAGGTTTAGTTTTATTGATTGCTGCAACTTATGTTAATTTCAAGTTGTGTTTTTTGTTTACTGAGCAAGACCGTATAGACTATAGGGTTATGGTATAGAAGATGAAGAAGTTCGAAGCATACTTCTTATGTAAGTGATTTCTTAAGGTCTTTGTAAAGCTTTTGGGTTCTTGCTCGAACAGATCTTTCGAAGAAAATATAGAAAAAAATATGCTTTTTTGTTGTTTATTTATTTGTGCTTGTCCTGGATTGTCGTGAACAAGTAACAGAAGAATCTCTGACATAACGCATGAAAACTGAGTTCCGGTTTTCGAAGAATGTCTAGACTCTGGTATTATCTCGGTTTTCGATATTTTAGCCACTCGTTTATCCAAGAAACACCCAACCGTATCCTGTTTGCTGGGTTGCCTCCACTATCAAGCCAAAACATCCGGTTCATCTTTCGTCGGGCTCTTCTTTTTCTGGTTCCTTCCCGTGTTTGTTTTGAATATGCCTGATTATGCTCATTAATGGGGTAGCAATAGAGCCGCTAAACATGGCCCGTTATTGACAGTTCAATTTAATGCTTTGCTAATTAGTTTGACAGGCATCCATTTTCATTCATGGGTCGAAACCTAACCAGCTTTGCAGAAATGTTGAATGGTATAATTAGCACTGAATTAGCAGCATCATTTTCACCGAGTTGTGGATGGTAATTAATTCGATGAATTCATGGAACATGTCTAGATGGGTTACGAAGGTCAAAGGTTTTTGTGCATGTTGTCGGCTGTCACCTAACTAAATAAATGATCTATTTGGGATTTTAGATTTGGATCCCCCTCAAATCAGGGAACATGATCTATCATGTAGATAAATTCAATCAATGACAAGGATACTATTTAATCATGTTATGTTAGTGCGTGGTTAATATCCTTTTAAATTGTATTAAAATTAATAGTTATTGATTTCTAGAAAAAAAATCTAAAAAATTAATTTTAAAATCAACTATTTAGATTCATTTAACATGATAGTTATATTATCATTAACCAAATGCCCACCCAAATATGGCATTTGGTTAGTGTTTTAGAATAGAAAAACATGGAATGATAAAAACATGTGATTGGAAGAAACGAGGATGAATATATATATATATATATATATATATATTTGTCTGTCCATGCAATTTTATAATAGATTTTTATTTTAAAAAAACAAAAATCCCAATTATAGTTATTTTATCAATTACAAGAGAGAAAAAAAAACATGCAAGGGAGCTAAATCCGAATCATAGCATTAAGAAATGGATTAAGGAACATGAGAAGTATTATTAAGTTGGGCCCAATCAAGTACTTTACCGTTAATAAATTTTGAATATTTAGGGCACAAGCTTATCATAACCCACCGCAAAAAAACAGGCAAGGACTTTTGAATTAGTGCTGCAAATAATTCAATATTGCACCATGCGTCATCATGCCATTTCTGTCATCATGAATGTTTAGTTCTAGCTTTAAATTGAAGCCAATTAAGTGGCATGTGCAAACACCTACTAAGTTTCCATATTGGTGGTGTAGCAAGGTCACCACATGGTATAAGCCCGCTGTTTCCTTGCTATTTGACCTTCTTTGGAAACGTGGACCCTGACCATGATCATGTTTAGCTTATGGAGTACACAAAGCTGAGGCCTGCCTTACCCCATTGCAAGCATGAAGCTTCGAGGAACTGTTGTTCCTCGGAGTGGACAGCAACATCTCTCAGTCTGGAAGAGACTTCATGCTATTATTATCGAGATCCGTGGTTTGGCATGCGTGACAATGGAACCCCATGCAGCATGATGTTTTAGTCGCATTTCACTTCAAGCTTTTTGTTATTTTCCTAGACACGAAGTATTTTAACCTCCACAGTCGCTGTAATGTGCAAAATCAATTATGCCTTGAATCATTTCCTTTGAAGACCTTTTGACCCTTTGGATACCAGAGCTTTCTGATTATTTTGAATGCTTGCTTGCATTCTAAAATACACAAACACTAGCATTTTCAAAAAGTGGAGATTTGATGATAAGGGAGGGATCAACGTTGCGCAGCTGTCAAGGTATACATCTTGCATTAGCATCGTAAGTAGTCGACGGGTCAATCTGAATCTATCTCTTAGATCAATACACAAGTCGACAGGTCAATCTGAATTTATCATAGATCAAAACACAAGCCGACAGGTTAATTTGAACTATCTCAAACACAACAAAGATAAACTAGACCAGATTAGTCAGTCAACATCCACATCCACTTTGGAACAAGTTCAGAATCGATGGGTCACATTCACTATACTTGCCCATAGGCTATCATTGCTGCATCGAATACTCTAGATCTTGTTGCTCCTCTTATTAAATTTATTGAGAAGTTTAGCTTAACAATCAGAAAGAAAAAAGTGCAGTCCAATTCCAAGGTATAACAAACACAATCATATTTTGATATTTCTCTACATTCTTTTGAAGACAAGACAGTATTGAATCAAAGACAAGTAGATAACCCCTAGTAAAGCCAGGTAAAATCTTGCACAGGCAATTGATCAGGATATGCTTTACCCCCATTCAACTTCCAAAAGCAACATATCCATACATTTAAGTGTAGATTTCTCAGCAGGTACAAAAACAACATACAACGTAAACCTATATAATGTTTACAAGGTTTCAATGCTGCCCCTGCATAGGATTCTTAATTTGGTGGCTTGAAGAATTTTAATTTAAGTCCACTGTTCACCATGCTCCAGACACCTCCAATGGAGAAGGCCAAGCTAAAAGCAATACCTAACCAACCAAGGATCCAGTTGAAGTACCAATTGAAACTGTATTTGGAAGGTTTTTTTATGAGAACCCACATGAAGCAAGGGTAAGCGAATGTGACTGGAAGTGTCAATCCTCCTAAGAGACCAGCAAGACTGGAGAGGAAAGGGAGTGCTACCCCAATGAAGAAAGAGATGAATCCATAGAACACCCGGAAGCCGGATCGAACCCAAATGGAGCATGGTCGGTTTGTTCGGGTGGTATAGCTAGCTTCAAAACTGTCAAAAACAGGCATTGAATATATCTGGAAGCTGCTTAGGCAATTGAACACCACGAGAAGAAAAGTCATTGCAAGAAGTCCTCGAGGAATGTCGTGGCTGTGAAACCCGTACAGGGCATTGAGAATTCCTCCTGAAGGCATCTAAACAAGAGAACAGACATGATTCAAAACTACAGAGAATGGATGCAAGGGAATACAGGCAGAGTGGAATCAAACAACGGAAAAGTCATGAACAAAACACAGGACAGACAAGTTATGAACAGTTGTTAATGTACTAGATTCTCCAAGGCAATTGAGAAAACTTGATCGTATGGTAATGGTGAGATTTTAGTTTTTGACGAAATCCAAGCCATAGCCATTCTATCAGGAATTGGATATCCTAACACAATACTTGCAGCCAAACCTTTAGCCAGCACAATCTTGTGAGATTTATAGCACAACTTAATTTTATTTTGCTTTTATTTTCCTGAATGTTGATTGTTTTGCTCCCTTTACATTTTTCACTGGTCACACACTAAAGTGAAAGAGGGAATAAAATGTGTCAAGATGATGAACTCACAAGGTTCCCATAAGCCCAAAAGCCTCCAATGGCGACTGGAAACAGGCACAAAGCAATAAAGAAATAGGCAACTTTGGCTCCTTTCCACATGGGCACATGAGCTGGGTGCTTAAATGTTGATGGCATTGTTGCCTGAAGAAAATCAAATAAACTCCTTCAGATTAAAAAAAAATAAAACCCTGAAATGATAATGATTTTTTCATATAAAATCATTGCTTCGAAACTCAGAGTGAATACCTGAATCTCCATGGCTAGATTGTGCCCTCTGAAAGCAAAGGCAACAATCCCAAGAGCATTCATGACTGAAAAGACGGAAGCACTAAATGATGGCAAAGAAAGGGGTTCATAAGAGATTGTAGGTGGCCTTTGTTGGCTAACAGAAAGAACCCACACCATGGTAGAGTAAGTGATAGCTGTTATGGCACCGATGAGTGAAAGTCCCGCAATTGAATTCAGATTTGGGAGCTGGGACAGAACGATGCATAGAGAAGTGAATACCAGGTACCACTCAACTGTTGTTAGGGGATTTGATGAACAGAGTGGCCCACAAACTATTTGGAAGAATAATTTCATTGTCTCCCCTCCTATAAGAATCAAAGCTGTTGCGGTTCCAGCTGACAAATAAACTGTTGGGAAGAGCGCAAGCCAGACGCCTAACCTTTCCCCTGCAACCACAACAATACAGAATCAATATAGAACAGAAATTGCAAAAGACAAAAACTTCTCCAGCTTCAATCACCATGCCATTGAACTCCAATTGACAAAATAAACAGAGATGCCAATCAAGCACTGTGAAATATTGATTCCAATCAATTTGAGCAGAGGTTATAGTTCAAGTAACACTCTTACAATTTACTTTATGATTGAATGTCTGAATCTATACCCGTGCTTCATTATTTCTGAGCTTACGAATTTAACAGTTTATTGGGCATAGAATCTATCAGATTTTCAACTGAGCGTGACATGATTCTCACCGAATGCAGCTTGTGCAAGCTCCACATATCTGTTGTATCTCTTCCCGGGAACAGCTTCATGCAGCTGAACCAGAATCCATAGAGTGTAAAGTTGCCAGCAGTAGGCTATGGTTAAGGACAGTATTCCCCAACTCCTGGAGAAACAGAAAAAAAGAAGGTAAATCAACTAAATTCAGTTGCTTCTGTGCCTCTAAGCAACTAATCCAATTTCCATTCTCATATTTTGAAATTTTCTAGAAGCTCCAATTAAGGAATACGGCAGCAGAAGCGCTGCAAATCTTTTTCTGTTTTAATTTTGTCTCTGAATTTGAGCATTTAACTCCTCCTTTACCTAGCTTTGTTGGTAGGATAGAAAATGCTGAATTAAGTAACCAAACAATCAATTGCAAAGACCAAAATCAGAGTGGTAAATTTGGTCATTTTAGCTCTTCTTCACCTTATAACTTTCTAGGAGCTGCAAACATGCTCAAATCAGTCTCATTACAGTGTCTAAAGTACTTGACTGGTCCTTTCTACTCCCTCTAAAATCAGTCAAAGCCAAGTGTCAAACTGAACGCATCCCGGCTCTTGTCAGAACCAAGATATTTCAGAACTCAAGGCAATAATATATTAAAAAGCATAATTTAACACTGTTTCTGTACTTTTTTTGGTCATCAAACTTCGATGGAAGTGATAGGTTTCAATGTTGAAAGCTGAACAATTTAAAAATATCAACAATCTTGATCATGAATGAGCAAAAAGCTACAAAAGCAACAATCAAATATAAAGGGGACCTCTGAAATTGGCCAAAGGTAAAAAAACAAAATTATGAGCGGCCCAATAACAAATTTGGTATCCCTTGTCTAGAATAATTGAATATGCATAAAACCAAAACATGAAATGATCAGCTTCAGCTTTCTAGTATGTTTCTATATCTTCTATTCAAAAACAAATCTTCAAGAACATTATAAAAAGATAAAAGAAGATCACTTTGTAGACCCACAGTCCACAAACTTTTAGCAAAATTCTTCTGACCACCATGTGAAGCCAGTGCTGCAGAGTACAGTCACATTTTCTCATTCGTTGAAATAAAAAGAGAAAAACTCACACCTCACATTTTATATACACAACTGAAAGAAATTGAAATAGGGTAAAAATCAACAAAATGTTTGAGGATATAATTGGGTAGTGGTACTACAAACTCGAACGCATCAACAGAAGGAAAAAGAAATGAAGTCCAAAGCTGAAAACATGATCAAGATGAGCAATTTGAGGGGGTGTGGGGCATAGACTGAAAGCAAGAATCAACCCATGAACATAACTAGAAACCAGTGTCCATCAGATGCATTATTAGTTAAGTACTTCAACATACTAAATATATCAAGCAAGAAGTATAGTTTAGTACTTCTATATATGCTCTTCAGACATACAAAATGTAAAGCAAAAGATCAAGGAGTAGTAAATACCAGCCAAGAAAAGCAAAGGCAACAGGCAAAACAAGGGCTTGAAACCCAACACCAGCATTCAAGTTATGAAACGCCGCATAATGAGCATTCCCATTACGAGACTCGGTGATAGGAAGCCAAGCATCTTGCGGATTTAGCTTAGTCAAATGACCCACTTCCTCTAAATAACCCTTCATGTTAATCAACACCCTCTTCATTGGCGTCCCTATTGGGCTCAAAAACCTCGGCGAGATAAACGATGTCGGTGTCCATGCTGTCGATGATTTCGCTTCCTTTGAAGCTGGCCTTGGTGACCTTTGACCTGACGGAGTCAGTATCTCTGGCGTCGATGCACGTGGCGTTGCTGGAATGGATATTAACTCCGTCTCTGGTCTCTCCTCCATTCTTGAATGCTCTCTCGGTGCACACTCGACCCTCTTTGCGTTGAAATAGAAGTAAAGTGTGTGTACGAGATTTTGCTTTCTTTGTTACTTTACGTATGTTTATCCTTTTCAGTTGTGTCTGAACCCGAGTGGCTGTGAGGAGGAATGTGAGGGGGTGTAAACAGAGAGCATGAAAGTTTGAAAATTTATGATCGCAACCGTTGATTTTGCATGGAAGTGGAAACGAACGGAGCAGGATGGTTGTAAAAAGGTTGGTTGTGATACGTGTTTCTCGGGTAACGTGAACAAGGTTTCTGAATTTACAGGCGTGAAGTTGACCGGTTTTGATTTCGATTGATGGGTTTCTTTTTTTGTGTGTTTGTGTGAGTGAGTGAGGGACAAGAGATGCAATGCTGATGAGATATATACTATTATATATAGTGAGGTGAGAGGAGCAGGTGAGTGTAATGGATGGTGGGGGGATGGTTATAAAACCCGGTCTAGCATATTCCTCGGTTTAAAGTTTGTGTTATTGGTAGACCGGGTTAATCTAATTTGTTGGATTTAAAAAAAACAATAAATCAAGAAAGATTTTACTTGGATTTTGATAAGGCTAATTGGATTACATAGATTTTACCAGCTTAATTTTCATCTAATTTTATATGAAAATTATTCTAAATACCAATTACTGAAAGTCTATTTGGAAACGTTGTATAATCCATATTTTTTAAAAATTAAAATTTTTTGTTTAAAATTAATATTTTTTAGTGATTTTAAATCGTTTTAATGTGTTAATATTAAAAATAAAAAAATATTATTTTAATATATTTTTAAATAAAAAATATTTTAAACCGTTATGTAATACATAAATTAGTGTGTTTAATAAGTTTTATTTGTAGTTGCAGTCAAGAATTTATATTTTTTTAAAAAAAATAAGATTAAAAAGAAAGACTTTTAGCCAAACCAATATAACCTCCTACGGTGTATAGACAAACAGAGCCTTAACTTGTGCCGGCCGGGTTTGGTATGACTAGTATGGGGTGGGGCATTGGGGTAGGTCAAAGAATGCATCGATCATTTCAATCAGGGTGTTTGATGAATGATCATTTTAGAGTGGGTCCCAGGCCTTGCTCCGGATTTTCCGTTGTCATGAATAATGGATGCGTGGCGCGTTGGTCTTGGAATGTCAAAGTGTGTGGCTTTGTACCGATTGCTAGATAACCCTAAAAGTGTTATTTGGCTATTAGCAGACTAATTTTCACGGTTTTAATTACTCTTATTTTTTACTAGTTAAGGAAGATTATTGTGATTTTTCTATGATATTTAAGTTATTCTGCTAATCAATTTATTTATTAATCAATATTAAATTTTATTTTTAAATTTTTTTAGTAATATTTTTTTTACATTTGATTTAATACCCTTAATAAAACAATTTTTTTCGATATCTGTGCTATAAAATCACCATAATTTTTTATATAATTCTTTTCAATTTCTTCAAGCACTATGCAATAAATTGAAATAATTCATGGAATAATTTGTTTTAGATTTTCGATCATTGAGTATAAATAAACAAAAATTGATTTAAGTTATAATATATTTTACAGGTAAAAATATGTGTTTTATATTTTCAAAAAATTTATTATTTTAAATAAAATTTTAAAATACGTGAGAATTTTAATTTTAATCTTACAATCAAAAAGTATTGAAAGAGGTATTTTAATTTTAAAAATATAAAATTACACAGTCCATTAATTTAAAAAGAAAAGGTCTTGAAATTCATACGAAAAAGGAACGCCGTGCGCGTGGGATAAGCTAT
>Ga0325402_1006775_pt1 | contig 10867 bp, 10 predicted proteins | sample PopdelMetagenome_22_FD_207212 | JGI IMG/M metagenome (GOLD analysis project Ga0325402, IMG submission 207212) | Populus deltoides microbial communities from Bellville, Georgia, United States - Xylem-PdKOR-R3 | ecosystem: Host-associated > Plants > Phyllosphere > Stem > Wood/Secondary xylem...
TTTCTTTAATAGAATCTACTGTATCTCAAGTGACAATTGTGTGGCTTCTAGTTTTGTCTAGTTGAATTCAGTGAGTTGCAATTTCTTTCTAAAATAAGATACTGAGTTACTTCTATGTCGACTGATTTGGGATGTCTACTGATGTGACATTAGGTTTTGCATCCTTGTGCTGACTCAATTAATATCAACAAAAAGGTATGGAATATGTATTTTACGGATCTTCTTCCAAAATTGGCCAAAGCTGGAGATGATGACAATTGTGGATCTGCTGCTGTTTGCGACACAGTTTGCTTGCAGGTGTGCTATTGGGACCGATACTTTTACTTCAGTACAGATAGCATCCTAACTGAATGGTACTATGATACTATTCAATGGTGTTAAGATGCTATCCATTGGATCTCTGTAAATGATCCCCTTCACTGCCACGAGTGTACCAAGCAGACCCTTATGAATGCTATGTGCCATGTGGATTTATACTCAACTATTTGCTAGTAGATAACAACCGGGTGGTTTCTGTAAGAAAGTATAGGTGTGAAATCTCATATTTGTTTCTACTATATATTGGACTCTTGATGCAGGCTCTGTCACGGAGAATTCACTATGGAAAATTTGTGGCCGAGGCTAAATTTCAGGAATCCACTGCTGAATACGAGGCTGCTATCAAAGTGCAGGTAAAGCTGCGTATATACTTGTGTCCTGATTTATTCCTCTGGATGCACCCTGCGATTCGTCGATATAAAGATGAACTTCTCACATTATCATCCTGTCCTTATGCGTTGTGGTTATTGTAGGATCGGGCTAGACTCATGGAGTTGTTGACGTATGAAACTGTGGAAGCAGCTGTTAAGAAGAGAGTAGAAATGAAAACAAGAAAATATGGCCAAGAGGGAAGAATCACCCAGCAGGAAGACGCAGCCGATCCCATATATAAAGTAGAGCCACATTTAGTTGCCCAACTTTACGAGGATTGGATTATGCCTCTGACAAAAGAAGTTGAGGTTGAATACTTGTTGAGAAGGCTTGACTAATCCGAGGCCATGCGTGTTTGTTGTTTCACGATATTGATATTTCTAGCATGTCCTCTTAATGTCAAGGTGCAACATATATAGAACTTCTGGTGATGAAATAAATAATTGAAGTTCAAACAAGAATGGTTGTCCAGTATGACTATACAAAGTTTACTATAACACGATATTCCAGTAATGTCATGAATGGTTATGGAATCTGTAAAGGCCTTCAAACACTTTCATGACACCTCTTGTGAATTTTTTTTAACATAATATAAAAAAGCAGTATTGATTATTTGTTTCTCTTCTCTTTGAATTTTGGCGATGGTTTCCTTTTCCTTCTGTTATTTTGGAGATGAAAATGCTTTCTAAACACACTCATTCCTTCAGCATATTAGGCTTCTTTTAAACACTCAGAAAGTTAGTATACAAAAAGCAAAAACTGGTTCAGGCAGCTTGGCTGGTTTATAAAGTTGAACATTTTATTACTACTTAACCTATCATGTGCATTTTTAAAGACTAGGTTTCAGAAAGGCTATGCCAACCAGTCAATATATTTTATTCTTTGTCATCTTTTTCTTAAGTAATTAAATTCTTTACTGATGTGTTTTGTACACATTTAATTGTACAAATGATGCTGATGTATGAACTGGGCAAGATTTGTGGCATGTTGTGCATGGATATTCTTTATATTGGTGTTTGGTTTAGTTCTGTATGTGTTAAGATGTTTATTCCTTACAAACGTTTGTGATATTTTGTTCAAATAACGTGGCTTTTTGTGCTTTCTGTGACTCTTTGTTTCCTCTTCAAGACTCTGTTCTCCGCACTTCTCAATGCATGTTAGTTTCTTTGATTCATGGGCTTTGTCTGGGGGTAATCTAATTAGGGTGCTTCTTGGTTTCTTTGAAGTTTGGAATGTGTATCTTGTTGATTTCTATGTGTATGTATGAGTGAGTCTCGTATTTTTCTTTTTCTCTCTTTGTTTTTTTTCTTTTACATTTTCCGTAATTTGCTTAGGGTTTGCACGATTTGATGTTTTTAAGTAGCGGTCTCAGATCGTAGTTCATTATCGCAGCAACCTTTTAGAAGCAGAAACAGAAGCATACAACATCCACCATACCCTTTCTTTCTGAAAGGGAAGTTAAATAGCATTCAAGTCCACATTTCATTCTTGGCATTCGGAGCTAAGACACGTCTATAATAATGATGCCTTTGGTGAGCCACAACATACCATTTCTGATCATGGTTCATAATTGTGCTAAACAACATGCCATCCTTTCTTTTGTTTGCGTTTAAAGTTCCAAATAATGTCCCATGGTTTGGTCATGAATCATAACATAAATAAATTTTGCAGTTTCTCAAACATGAAATATTATCAAATCTGAGCATTCAAACTTTTACTTTACAGGAGATTCCAGTCATGTTCCGAGCAGTAATCAAATCTGTATACCAGCGCCATCAAACTCTCTGTTTGTGGTAGCATCAAATTGAATTTTAAACCTTATGAACCAGATATGAATATGTTTGAAATCCATTTGCATCTAAAAAGAAAACAAAGGAAGGAAAGATAGAAGATAACGCGCCAAAATTCCAAGAGAAGAGAAACAAACAATCAAATATCTTTTCTGTTGATAAAAGTTCAAAATTCAATAAAGATGTCACGTAGATCAGAGACCAAACTTGAGAACATTCATTCCGAACCATAAATGTATATAAAAAAGGTGGTATGATTCTTGGTATAATTATGAATCAAGATGACAAAAAGTATGTTTTGGCACATCAAGGATGTTGCTATTATTGATGTGCCTTTGCTCCAAAGGGCAAGTTCAAGAAGTTTATGGGCGACCCTTGGGCAAATTAGTCCATCTGCACCGCCTTTCCTAATATTTGTTGAGAAGGCTGGACTAATGCCAGGTCATGTATGCTTCTTCCTTTTTAAGACTTCATTTGCAGACAGCTTTGGATAATTATAAATTTCTAATATTTTGTTATATGTTATTGTCCATCTTTCGTTGCTATAAGTTTTCTTCGCTAGCTCTTAAACAACAAGGACACTGCCACTGATGAAGTACTGCCTGGTGACCCCGCAAGAGGTAAACTGCATGGCATCATCTCTCATTGGAATGATTTTGCCGAAAAGAAAGTTGTCATTGTCGACTTATGAGCTGGAAAAATCGTGGGTTTAGGCCCACCATGTTCCATTGCTTTTTTAAATTGTCTGGTATAAACAGATGCGTGGACATGAAGCAGCCGATGAGAGATAAAAATTTGAAGACTTCTCATCAGTATTTGCTACAGGGTATCAATCAACGTCATTTCTAACAGTTTAGTAGGCAGTTTCCTTCATAGTATTAGGGCCCCTGTTATCTGCATTTTACCACACTCTGTATGGCAAATTCAGTGATTCTTCCTTTTATTGTCAGCCTTGTTTTAGAAGCATACCAAAATTTGGCTGATCTTTTGCTTTCAAACATTTTGCCTGACTTTGCATGGAAGAAAGATTCGATTGTAACTTCTATGTATTTTCTGGCATGCTGTATCTGTCGTTGTAAATTATGAACTGTATGCTTTGTAATCCAATGCGAAACTGGGTGGCAAATTCTGCCATTGAAATCGAAATTACACACTGAGAAGTTTTGATGCCTGCTGTAAATGACTTAAGAATCTACATCTGAGTTTTAGCGTTAGGAAATCTATCTTTGAAAAATTTAAATAAAAAGTTTAGCTTGTAGAGCTTGAAAGATATTTAATTTGATATGTTCGTATTCATGCAAACACACAAGCACGCACTCAACAACGAAAAAAAAATACAGAAAAACAGGGAGAGCAGAACCTCACCCCTTTCCTCAAATTTACAGAAACACCCTCAATTAAAATTGAAAACAAGGTGCCTCGAGAACTGTGAGGCGCCGCTTTTTTTCAAGTGTGAAGCTGCCTTTATTTTCTTTTTGGTCTGTCCCTTTGCTTTCAGATTTTAGCCAGAAAAGTGATCCCTCTCCTTTCCTTTTTGCTATTTCCAGTTTTTCACACCCCTCTCTCTCTCACACAATTCTCAAGTCTCAACAACAGGGAGAGTGAGTGCTTAGTACGAGAGAGAGAGAGAGAGAGAGAGAGAAGGGCAATGGAGAAAGCATTAACAAAAGTGAATAGCTTGAAAGTTGGGAGCTTATGGATCTCAAAGAAAGCAAAAGAAGAGTTCTCTAACATTACTGAAGACCTCAATGTAATTATGGCTGTACTCTGTAGTCTATTCTTCTTCTTCTTCTTTTACTTTATGTTTGTTTAATGATGGTTCTTGTCTCTTCCTGTCTTCTCTTGCCTTGTCCATACCCTTATTCAGTATGCCTTCTGTTTTGGGTGATTTTGGTGTAATGTGGGTTGATCGGAAGATGCCCATTTTATGATTTGTGCTAATTTTAAATGGATCTGTTGATTTTCATGGAAATAGGAGTCCATTCGGAGATGGGTTTTTCAATTAGTAAACGATTGTGCCGTGGTGGGAATATTGTGTGTGAATGGAAATGCTATTTTTTTTTTACTTTGTATTGGATCTAAGGGTTTCAAAAACTTAAAATGTTACGTTTTAAGCTTCTTTTTTCTGGGATTTACTTGAAGAAAATAAAAGGAGAAGATATGAATTGAAGGAGACACAGTTTGAGTTTCTTGTTTGAAATTGTTGTGTTTGAATCAATGGAAGTTGAAACTTACCTGTTAGAAAGGAATTTTAGGATTTCACATATAACTCGTCTTGTCAATTGAAGTTTCTTTTACATATAGGGTAATTTTGCCTTGCTGTGAAATATGTTTTGTACGTAGAGTAAATTCACGCTTGCTTGTGGTTGCAGACTTTCTCAACTACTGTTGAAGAGAAGGCAAAATGGGTTTTCAACAAGCTGAAAGGTAGGGATGATGTGTTATCTACTTTGATTATCTAAGGAAATGATTGATTATGAACCATGTCTGTATTTGTGCAACAATGATATTTAACATGCCACTGGATTTTTCTTTCAACGTCTTTGATATTCGTTTTCTTCCTCATCCCTGATTTCATTACATACAAGGTATTGCATTCATTTATCTGCACAGCTGTTGCGATGCAATTGAGATGATAACATGCTGTCGTATGTAGATTAATAATGTTCTGAAGGCGGAATCTTTCATCATTTGTATGCCACTGGCTCCATTTGGTGATTGTTGTTTTGCTTTTTCAAAGAAAGTTTTATAAATAACCAAGAGATTGGGTCAACAATGATACATTTTCCTCATTCTGATGCCCATATTGTTTTCCCTGTTCGAATTCTTTCGACCCGTTGCTTTTGTACTAAATTGCTCTACACATCACACACTTTAGTGAATGTTTTACCACCTCTTTCTCATCTTTAATGTGTTATTCCTATGGATATTTCCATTTTGATCCTAGAATTGGGCTCCTGAAACTATTTAAAAGCAATTCAGGGCTTCATTTCTTCAATTTACTTATGATTAATTAATTTGGGTTTGTTAACAAGGAAAACATTTTTTGAAAGATTCTTTCATTTTCGAAGCCATGTCCCGTATACCAGATGCTTACATTTATGCTGCTTCTTTCTGTAGGAAAGCCACTAAAAAGCTTGCCTGATCTCCTCCGAGAATACAACTTGCCACCGGGTCTCTTCCCCCAGAACATAACCTGTTATGAATTCGACGAAACAAAGGCCAAGCTGATTGTGTACTTGCCTTCTGCATGTGAGATCAGCTTCAAAGACTCTTCTGTAATTAGGTATGCAACTCGAGTAAAGGCAATCCTTGTGAGGGGAAAGCTCACGGTTATAGAGGGAATGAAGACAAAGGTGCTAGTATGGGTTAAGGTTACAAGCGTGGCAGTGGAGGGCTTCAAGTCTGATAAGGTGTGGTTTACAGCTGGTGTCAAGAAGTCTAGGCCTAGAATTGCATATGATGTGCCACAGACTGCTATCAGGGTAGAGGAATTTTGAACCGGGGATATGGAATATTATCATCTTCATCAATGGTTAATGTTCGTTTTTTAGTAATTTTTTAGCACATTAAGCATAGCACGTGCTTTGTAGTCACAATAGAAAAATCTCTTGCTATGGATGTAATTTTCGAAATCCAATTGCCTCTATATTACGCAATTCAATGAGTTTGCGGTTTTGCACTCACCATTATTAGCGTTTTTGCGTTCGTGCATTTGGTGGAAGAAGGATCGTTGAGAGCCATCCATGTATGGAAACCACAAAATAAAACAACGTCCTGCTTCTCCACGGACAAATTGAGATCCAATCGTGCTGGCAACTTGTCAAAACTACTAACAAATGTCACCACGTCGTTTCAATTGACATAAATAATCCACAAAGAGAAAACAGATATTCCACAATTCATCATTGAATACACTCTCAGAGGTGGTGTAAAAATAAATGAAACAGTTTTGACATGGCAGAAAAGCGGTGCTGTCATAGCAAAAGGCAGACATTTGCTTTTGAGGATATCAGGACGGTTGATGTGGACTTATACATGCACAACCGGCCTCCATTTACGGTCTGAAGTTCTATGCGCAGCATTGCCACCTGTGCAATCATAAAAATACAATGCTGAACTTTCGATACAGCGAACCTGCTTCTGTATTGACCTTTCATCTTGGAAAGAGAAACACTAAGCGTTCAAACATGTTATGCACATAACTGTTAACACAGAGACATGCCGGAGGTTGAAAAGGTTGCCTTTGGCTTCGGAATTTTCTATTGGTAAAAGTGATCGTACAAAATGGACACCAGGAATTCTCACGCTATACTGCAAAAATAATATCATGTATCACGGAAAAGTATTGAAGAATTGATCTTCTCTATAAAAGATTGAATGGTTAACTTGTCACTCCATCTGGTGATCCCAGCTTTTCTCGTATGCCTAGGGTCTATCAAATCAGTGATGTATCTGCACTTCATCCTTGAACTATCTCATATATTGATATAATATTCTCTATGCTCAGCAGGAATATAATGCACCATTCCAAAAGATCAGATCGTCTGTTTTGGATAACTTCTTGAAGGAAATGAATGTTGTGCTGCAAGAGGAGAGAAATGGGGTGAGAGAGCAGCTCCAGATAAATATATCACAATAACTATCACGACAGATTCTGAAAAGTGAAATGTGGGAGTTGTGCTCATGGAGATTATCGAGCAATTGAAAATGAAGTCTCTGATCTACTACTTCCAGTTGAACTCTAATATTTTGGACGAAACCTGAAAAAATCCTGAAACACACTACAAATCAATCAACTGTTTACTCTCTCTAAAGATGTCTGCTTGTTTAAATTTCTACATTTTGTGAAATATTTCAAGCATCCTCTAATTCATGCAAGTGCTTCCTCCAGCAAGCACCACAGATTATCAGCTCTTTCAAGCCTAAATCTCTATGAACACTATCACTAAAATAACCATACAAGTAACTGTCTAAAATTCAGTAATAACCAAAAGCCATTATATTCATTTATAGGTCCAATAAAAGCAGACACATACCTCTACAAATTTTAATTTGAAATCCAAATTTCCAAAGCGTTGAGTAACTTCATACTCCTCCCTGAGGTACTCATATATTTGAGCATATTTTGCATCCCTCCAAGCAATTTCAGATCTGGACAGTGAAAGAACAGAGTTGGTAAAGGCTGCAAAATGCACATTAAAAGATCACAGCATATATTGAGCTTTTCAATTTTACAATTTCGTTCTTGTTGACCTGTAATTGCTGTCTTTTCTAAGTGAGGCTTGCCTTAACACTTCTTCTTAGAAAAAGGAGTCTACAATTTTAATAAGCTAAAATGAGATTCTGTGAGGAACTGAAAAATCTAACAAGGCTGAATCAAACACCCAATCACTCTCATAATAACAGACTAGTTTGACAAGGAAGTTCAGGCCAACTTATTGAACAGAACTAAAGAACATCAATAGTTTATATGCTCCATGGAATCAAACAAGGCTGAAGCACGTGCACAATCACTCTCATAATACCAGACTAGTCTGACAAGGATGTTAAGGCCAACTTACGGAACAGGACTAAAGAACATCAATAGTTTATATGCTCCATGGAATCATCATTGTCTGAAGCAACACCCAATGGATCCCATGCAGAAATCCTCTAAGATAAGCAAATTTATTCAGATGCAGGGTGCATTTCCAAAAATTTGCGACAACCCTACCCAAGAAAAAGAAAATTCTTTTTTTAAAATGTTTCTTGCTCGTTAAGTTTTTCATGCTTCAATCAGTTGGCTTATTACCATGAGCTTCTTATAGACTGACAAAGGTAGAGAAATGTCACCAAAACCTAAAAGGTTCTTCACTGCATGCTTAACGATATGATCTTACTGAAATTTCCTAAAAGCACATGGTTTTACATCTAAAATGGAAATTCGATCATAGAATACGTGAAAGAGACCATTTGAATCTATCATATGCAAAGAGAAATTAAACAAGCAATAGTAACAATGGATTACCTCTCAAAAAGACCAACTTTAAGAATCACATCAGCTAGATTTGAATTAGCCTTCCCAACAAGTTGAAGGAGCTTTTTCCTATCCATTGAGAAAGTCCCAGTTTTTTCCATTGCACGATTTATGCCAGCAAACTCTTCAACCATTCCATCAACCTTAGAGAGAGAGAGAAAGAAGATTAACAGTTCACATTCTATTTAAACTTCCAAAAAAATGGCATCCTGTTTCATATTGTGCTAGCCATTTTTCGATAATAAATAAAAATGTGCTAGAAGTTGAATCCTGACATCAAAATGATTAAAGCTTCAATATTTGAAACCTGCCGAAGTGTATTATGATTCAAGGACAATTTAATGCCTTCTTCTCATACATCGGTTTCAATATTGCACCACAAATAAAGTATTTGAACATGATATTACCTGTGAAACAAAATAGTCCAAAGCAATACTTTGCCCAAGCACACTTCCAATAATGCGAATACTATCAGTGTCTAAAGTTTTGAGGACAATGTAATCGAGGCCTCCCTTCATATCCTCATCCAAAAGTGGTTTCTCTTGTATGGCATAATCTAATAAAAGACGAAATCAAGGTCAAAACAAGAAAATCATTCATGTATTCAAAACTTATCAAGTTCAAGTGGTTAAAGAACAAATTATGGGGCCGACTCAAATTTGGAAAAACTGAGAGAAAAATAAAACCATGAGAGTTCAACTCAACTCAACCAGCCCCAGTCCAAAACTAGTTGGCATTGGTTATATAGATTATGGTAACTGTCCTAAACGCAATCCTCATCTCAATCATTAAAGCACAAAAAAAAATGTTTGCACAAAATCACAAGATGTTAAATATATCTACTAAACAGGACAAATGAACCAAGTTTCCTGTTCGAATAAAACAAGATATAGGATCTTCTCAGAGAAATGTACCATCTTTCCTCATCTCGGAGAGCAATCCAGAAGTATGCCTCCTTACCATTTCCAGGTACCTTTCAACTTCAGGATCCTCAATATTAAATAGAACAGCAGATCCATATTGGAATACAACCATGTAGCGGCAGCTGATATACTCTCTTATTCCAAGTGCCTGAATTAAAAGTCACATGTTATAAGATGACAGTCAAACCAATCACCTTGAAAACTACAAAAATGAAAGGTTTTTTTGCTGGAATCAGGATCTGATCTTAAGCATACATGATCCCCACGAATTTTATCCATATGCGCAAGGAGGTAGGATGTTTGGAACAATTACAAAGCTCAAAAAATCACAAATAAAGTAGGAAAATGTCACAAAAAAAAAGATATAATTGTTTTCAATCATCTTACACTAATATCTGAAGAGAAATCGAAAAATTTGAGGACAACATAATTCGTTGAGCGAGAGGTAGGAGGAACAACATAGCTTAAATTCTCTGCTTGCATGCTCTTCAAATTAATACTGCCAAAACCATGAATCTGATAAAACCAAACCATCAAGGGGAAAAAAACAGAACCACAAAGGTAGAAAGAGGAAAACACAGAGCATGGAGAAGACAGCACGTAACGAACAGAAGAAAGACTCTTGCATTAAAAGAATAAATGCCAGCAAAAGTAAACGTAAATAATTAAAATCGTCACCTTTTAATGAGCAAACAGCCAATACAACAAACACTGTCTCTATCTCGACAACATTTTACTAGCGTCAAAAAGGTCACTCGGCAAGAGAAAAGAAAATCCTTCAAAAGAAGTTGCTCAAATTATGCATGCAAACACAATAACCCACCAATTTGAGTCAATAGAAAACCACTCAAAAAATAATTAATTAAATACGCATAAAACCCTACAGCAAAAATACACATTTCAAAAAACACAGAACAAACGAAACCCATTAAGGAAAAGAAAAGCAAAGGAAAAAAATTGAAGTGGCAGACCTGGTACAAAGGAAGTATGCTTTAACAGGGATCTTTCCAGATTCTTCATCTTCTTTAGGTCCCAGATCATAATTAATAGCCAAATCATGAGACCCAGATTCAATTTCATTACTGTAAACCGAAACCCGAGAAGGGATTGCAGAAAATGACCTGAATTTGAAGCCACAAACAGTTTGGGTTAAAGGGTGTGAGTGATAAATAGGTCTGGGAAGATTAGGTGAAAGAAATTTAAAAGCTTTTGTGGTTATGTGGTTAAGGAGAAGAGAAGCAGTAGCTCTCCACCTGCTGCCCATTCACTTTGGAAAGGAAAGTTTTTTTAGGGCTAGCAGTTTTTTTTTTTTTTAGCTTGGGAAGTAAAAGACTATGATGCGATCCATGCCCTCTTCTTGTCTTCCCCGTTTCTTGGCTGTGGCTGCGCCACCACTTCTCCACTTCTCTTGTTTGTCAACAAGTATTGCGCTTTTTTTAACATAC
>Ga0325402_1006778_pt1 | contig 10861 bp, 6 predicted proteins | sample PopdelMetagenome_22_FD_207212 | JGI IMG/M metagenome (GOLD analysis project Ga0325402, IMG submission 207212) | Populus deltoides microbial communities from Bellville, Georgia, United States - Xylem-PdKOR-R3 | ecosystem: Host-associated > Plants > Phyllosphere > Stem > Wood/Secondary xylem...
TATATATATATATATATATTTATTTTATACTAAATTAAAACTATAGTCTTTTAATAATAATAAAAAATTAACAAGCATGTGTAAGCCTTCTTGTACGTTCTTATTGCTGGACCTTCTTTGAGATGTTGTGAGCTGATTAATATGAAAAATAATATGTCATGTAAAATGAAATTTTTTTCGTAAATAAACCTTGGTAATGCAACCAATAGCTAGCTTGGTAGAGCTTGTCCTTTTCTTCTCTGGGTTGAGATTTCGATTAAAGAAGACGCTTATCCATGTCTAATATCGGCGTTTAATAATGTGATAACGGTTATTTTAAAAATATTTTTTATTTAAAAATTATTTTAAATATTAATATAATAGTTTAAAAATAAAAAATAATAATTTGAAATAAAAAAATGAATTAATTAGAAATGCTATTTTGAATGCAATTTTAAATTATTCTTAAAAATATAAATATAAGACATTGAAACCAATTTAAGTTTTTCAAAATCAATAATTAAAACCTTTATTTAAATGAAATCTTATAACATAATTAATTATCATATTAAAGAGGAGTATAAATTAATGAATTCATAGCATCTATAAAATCACCGCAAAAACAAACACACTTTAAACTTAATTCCATCTTAATATGCTCATAAAAAAAAATAACCTCAGGCATTCACCGTGAAACTACTTCGTTTGATCAATATTATTGAAGAAGATTAAGGCTTTTCTTAAAAAAGAAAAAAAAAGATGTTTTGAAGTACATGAGTAACTTATAATTATATAATTGATAAAATAACTTGAAATACATTAGTTAACAATTTATTAATCTTTTTTCCTATAACTAATGAAAGAATTTATTTCCTATAAGTAATGATGATGATAATATTAATAATAATAAAGACATTCTTTTCCTGTACAATTTTAGTGCATTGCAAGGGGAATGGAAGGGGGTACGAAGTTTTTAAAAGCATGGTTTTGATTGTTGTTTGAAGTAATTTTTGCTTAAAAATGCATTAAAATAATATTTTTTTATTTTTTTAAAAAAATTATTTTCAACATTAGCACATAAAAACAATTTAAAAATACTAAAAAACTAATTCGAAGCTTGCGAAAATAAATAAAATTTAATAAAAAAATTAGTTCAACTACAGCTCCAAACAAAATAAATCTCTTTTATAAAGAAGTTAAAAAGTAGTATTTGATAGGAGGAATAGATATGAAAAATGAAAGTTAAGATAGAGACAGAAGAAGAAAATAAAAGGATAAATAAGTATCATCTATAGATTATTTGATTGACAAGGAAAGAGAATGAACAATGAGATTTAATTTATTAAAATTTAAATAAATAAAAAAATAAAAATCAATCCATATAAATTAGAAGAAATGAAAGTAAAAAAATGGGAATAATATTCTCATATTGTTAGATTTTCAATACAAACTAATAAAATCTCTTTTCAATACAAGCTAAATAACTATTCTTTATATTTACTTTAATTACTTTTCCCTAACAAATTATCTTCATCTTCTTTTCCAATTTATATATAATCCAGATAAACTCAAATTAATGTTTGACCATTAAAATTAAAATCTTTTTTCTTATAAGATATGTCCTAATCATAGCAGGGTAATTAATTTTTAAATTTTTTTAATTAAAATTTAAGATAAATCAAATCGAGGAAGAGTAGTAATAGTAATAATGTTTGTTTTAATTTAATTTAGTATTCGTTTATTATTATAGTACCTTTTACTTTTTAAAGTATTTTTTAAATTAATTTTTACTTGACAAATATTAAACTGATATATTATTTGATGTTTTCAATAATTTTAATATTTTAATATAATATTTTTTTTAAAATATCTAAATAAAATTAATAAAATTTTCAATTAAAAAATAATTTTAAAAATAAGTTTATATACTTTTGAAAAATCAGACACAATTAACTACTTTACTTTTATATACTTTTTAACAATAACAATATTCAACTTGGGGGCCATACCCACTCATTCAACACACAAAATTTATTGGCTCCACCGACCCATCCACTCCAAAATTACAATTTGCCATTTCCATGTCCAATAAACGACAGCGTTTGACTCAAAAATTTCTTCACTCATCCCCCACAAGTTTTGAATATCACTCGTCGATTAGAGAAAAAGCCCTACAAAAGTTAACAAGTCAAACACATACTCACCGTACACGTGTCCAAAGAAACAAAACCTCATCCCTTTCGGACTCCTTACCGCCAAATTCCACTCCTATCACTTCCCAATTTAAATACCCAAACCACCCCTGCTCATTAACCCTCATCCAACGACCGCTAACTACCCGTACACCTTAACTCAATCTCAACCGTTGAGTTAACACTTTCAAGTTTATCCGTTCGATTACTCTCTCACTAATCTCACCCTCCATTTAATCTCAAAAAGAAATTCAAAATCTCGCTAGGGGGCGAGAGAGAGAGAGAGAGAGAGGGAGAAACCGAGGAAGAAACCACAGAAAAAACCCTTAAGCTCCCTGATTAGCTTTTCACAAACAGTAATTACTGAGTTTAATTGAGAGCTAAAAACTCTACTTCTTTTGGGTTTTTTCTTTTAAATTTCCTTATACATATATAAAAAAATATGAAACGAAGAGAGAGTTAGAGTTAGTTGCTGTGCAGATTTTTTTACTTTTACTTTTTTTTTGTTTGTGGAAGGAGGGATTTTGTTGTTCTGATTTTTGATGGAACAGAGTGAAACGGTGACGGAATACACGCCAAAGAAATTGGCGCCACAGAAATTGGATTTCACGGCGCCGATTTGTAGAACTGCGCCGGCGAATGTCCCGTCCCAGACACAGCAAGGGCAGGTGAATTTGCAGACACAAACTCCTCCGAGGCCGGAAATGCTTCCCCCTCCATATCAGGCACGGCCGGTGTCGCAGCATGAGGTGGTGGCGGTGGCGGTGGCGCAGCGGATACCGCACCCGGTGCATAAGATTTCGGCAATGCCGCGGGGGTGAGTTTTGAAAAATAAAAATTGAAACAGCTCTCTGCTTTCGTTTTTTTTCTTTTTTCTTTTGTTTGTTTTGGTTTTAGTGTAATTATTTATAATATTTAGCATTAAATTGGGACATTTTTAAAAATTATAATTTTTTTTATATATATAAGAAATCATTTTTTTTAAAAAATTTTTGATAAATTAAAAAGTAGTGTCATTTGTGGATTAAATATATTATAATAGGACTCTGTACATTAAATATAATGAGATTCAAGATGGACTGTGTTTTTTTTTAAAAAAAAAATTATTGTTGTTAAAATTGCTAACTTGGCAAATAATTTGTGTGAAATTCCTCTTTCAGCAAGCAAGACTCCCCTGGATCACGGCTGGCGAATGATGGCACTCCTAAGAAACCAAAGCAATGTAATTGTAAAAATTCGATGTGCTTGAAATTGTAAGTGCTAGTGGGACTTTCTTAAGTATGAAAGATTGTTTATTTGTGGTTTAATGTGAATTTAAAATGCTCTGTGGGGGAGATGGCATGTTATCCTTCCATAGATTGCATTGAAATGCCATTATGATTTTATTTTTCGGGGATATCATTAGCATGAGAGTCATGATTACCTCAATTTTTTTCATTACTGATCATTTTTCTTTCTGTTCAAGAAGTCCTGAGGGTGGGAACTGGAATTTTCTTTGACCTCTGTTAACTAATCCCATCTCTTGTTCTTTTAAGTTGTGGAATATCTCGTCATGATGTAGGTGAGTATAGTGTTGATTTCATGTGATTGTTTTTTTTCCATGTGTATCTAGGAATTGGTGAAGTTGATTGAATGAAGTTGTGAGTTCTGTTTCCCTTACCGTATGATTTAGCAGAAATACAATTTGTTGGGTTTTGCATTGAATTTTTAAGTAATTAGATGTGCAATTTTAATTTTGTAATGGATCATTATTTTTCCCAAAATCTTCCTTTTCATGATTAACAAGCAACTTCCTGGACCTTTTAGGTATTGCGAGTGCTTTGCTGCTGGAATTCATTGTAATGGTTGCAACTGTTTAAATTGTCGAAACAATGTTGAAAATGAAAAAGAGAGGAAAGAGGCAGTTGAAACAACCCTTCAGCGTAATCCAAATGCTTTTAGACCAAAGATTGCTAGCAGTCCGCATGGATCTCGGGATACTACGGTATGTATGTATTTTGTCTATTTCACTTCTTGAATGATAATGTTTGACATCTGATGATATTTTCTGATTTGATTGTTTTGAACTTTCCTAAATAATTCTATATGTGTACTACAGGCATCATTTATTTGAATCCAATGGCTGGGCATGAGTAATTCGTTTTGAGTTTGAGCACCGTCCATTCCATTTGAATTTTATTTGGCATAAGCACATAGATCATTCTTATCAAAGCCTGCTCCCTTTGTACAATCTGCATTGTTTCTATTTTCACCCTTACTTTTCCATGAAGTAAGGTTCATTGGCAAAGAAATGTTTTCTGTGACTGCTATAGGCTAAAGATTGAACTAGAAGAGATTCATGTATTAGTTCTTAGATCAAAATGAATTTCTTATTTTTGTTCAAGAATTGAATTTTTATTTGTCAGCTATAGTTTCTATTCTCATTATGGCTCGCAATCCATCTAAAACTTTCCAATTTTTTTTTTAAAAAAACCCAGGAAGATGCACAGGAAGTTCAAATGTTGGGAAAACACAATAAAGGATGTAATTGCAAGAGATCAGGGTGCCTCAAGAAGTATTGTGAGTGCTTCCAAGGAAATATCTTCTGCTCTGAGAATTGTAAATGCTTGGAATGCAAGAATTTCGAAGGTAGTGATGAAAGAAGGGCTCTCTTTCGTGGCAGTCCTCATACCACAGCTTATGCGCAACAGGCAACGAATGCAGCAATTAGTGGGGCCATCGGATCATCTGGCTATGGGACCACTTTGGCATCCAAGAAAAGGAAAAGTGAGGAACTGTTTGGCATAGCAACCAAGGATCAGTCTGCTCACAGTACTTCGAAATTCTCACAGGTTACTTTCATAATGTTCATAGATGAGAGATCTACTTCATCCTTATAATGTTTCACTCTTTATGTTTAACTGTTGAAACATAATGCGAATGGGAAAATGATATGTATACAAACATATGAACTAAATTTTCTTACAAACTGATGTGCTAACTGATAAATGCAGGCCCCACGAATATTAAATGTTTGGTTAAGAATGAAAAGAGTAATTGCCAGACTGTTTTGTATGAAAATTTTGTATGTATAGAATTGCTTTTTTGGATTACTTCATAATCAACCCACCATTGAAAGCCGTACTTCTATATTAGGGGTGTTGCTTCAATGAAAATAAACTCTTTGCCCTTCAAATATTGGCTGCCATGTTTTTTGTTCCTGTAATTTATTGCTTCAAAATACTTGTTTAGTGCTTTTGGATTTCAAGAATAGCTATGCTAACAGTCTGAATGTTCTTTGAGAAGGAAAAAGCTTACACATTTTAGCTCATCTTTAACATTGATAAATATAGAATTTATTTATTTTTAATCTCATTTCTTCCCAGTTCAAAATAGTAACTTGATGTTCTTTCATCTTTTTCCTTTATTAATTTTTTATTTTATTTTCCACTAGGGAAATACACTGAGGAATTCTGCTGCCTTTTCATCTCCATTATCTGTCCCTGTTTCTCGCACTACTAATGGGGCAGTATTGGGATCAACAAAACCCACATACAGGTAACACCTTTTCTGTAATTCTCCTGCACAATGTTAATGAAACTTTTGTCCTTTTTTTTCTATCAATTCAAGAACCGAGAACTGACTAGCTCACATCCACATGAGTGAAGGTCCCCATTGGCAGGTGTACTCAAACCACAGTTTGTGAAGGAGATATGCACCCTCTTGGTCACGATTTCAGGAAAAGCAACAGAGGCACTTGCAGGTTTTCCTTTGCCTAAAGAAAAAAATGTGCCTGTTTCTCTGCATTTTATTTATAGCTATGTTTCCAGGAGTTTCTAGTTTTTTTTGTGTCAATCAGTACACAGAAAACTTTAGAATAATATGTTGCCTGATTATGTTGTTGTTTAAAGATATCTGGAAACATATCAACTGTGCTGCCAAGGAAAAAAAAAACTATTATCTACAATTATCATGAAATACCTATTTCATATAATTTTGTTTCCAAGTCCAGTTACTTGATGAGATCCACGCTGAAGTATATTTTTTTTATTAGATTGATGGAAATTCAGTTTCTATCATTAAGTGGTGAAGAGGTAGTAGTTGGAGGGACAGGGTTGTAGAGCTATCTGGGACTAAAGAGAGAAGATTTACCTGTGGAGAGGGAACAATACCCCCACCCCATGCAACAATTTGAATAGCACAGCATCAGTCATCACCTGCTATAACATCTGATATTTTAGCCATTTATTAAGGTCTTGAGCTTGATATTTAGCATTTATTTCCTCAAGCACCGTTGCCTTTGGAATTCTATTGGTTAGTTAATGAAAATATATTTTTCTTCACGTTTCTATTTATTTCTCATAGAAAAATGTTACCAGATAAGTTTGCTAGAAAATTGGTTAGTGTGAGCATCTGGGAGATGTCAGATGGTTATCTGTTTCTTTGTGATGTAAGATATTTGATTCACTCTCAATCATTAACTGATCATTTCCAGGAAAAGTAGGAAAAATGGATACACGGTCCGAGAGAGAGAATATTGAAACTTATTCTGCTTCTCCCACTCAAGAGAAGGAAAGTAGTCTAAAAGGATGGAATGCCATAGAACACATGCCTGATGACTGTCTAAATGGGAACAAAGCAGAAAAAGATGGAAGCATTGATTCAGGTGATGTTGAGAATGCCAGGCCATCCTCCCCTGATATTGATTTGATGTGCCATGAAGAGGAGATGATGTTTATGGAAATGGGGTCCCCAATTGGAGTGGCACGGCTTTGTCAAAGCAAAACTCAGAAACCAGATGATGGATATGAGTGCTCACAGCTCCACGCAGAGCAGGAAAAGATCATCTTGACCAGTTTCCTCGATATTCTTAATACAGTGAGCACTTATGGTAGCATAAAAGTATGCCAATCAGGTATTTCCTGCCTACTGAAAAAACCATGCATAACGTGTTCAGCTGCTGCATTAAATCTGCTAAGATTCTCACATAATTAAATCTTTCCCAAAAGACTGGTTAATTTGGCTCTTTCATGAAAGAGGCATTCTCCAATTTATGCTTGCTGTTCAAGCAGTTAGTTAATATTTATGATATTCAAGATGGTTTGATGTTCTACCTTTGGTCATTGGATGACGGTGTTGATGAAGCCTATTATTGCAGACTGCTGGTGCAATGATGAAAGAAAAGGCAATTAAAGATGAAAACTACTTTTGGAAACTCTTGAACCACTTTTTCTTGTTTTCAAAGTTCCAAAAATGGGTTGTCAGTTTTTATTTTCTTTAAGAACCAAAACAAGCAAGTTTTATATATTTTTGAAAAACAAGAAATCAAAACTGCAAATGATACCAAACCGCCCCAAATTACTCAATTGTAGCTCTCAAGCAATTCTCCGTGTATGTGAGAGAGAGACACAGATGATTGTCACTTTCACCAAGCATGGTGAAGAGATTTGATCTTTTTTGGTTGCTATTGAGCTCTTGTCAGGCACTGAAATTCACAAGTGATCTATGAGAAATGATCCTTCCTCTTTAACTTTCTGAAATAATGTTTTCTTCTTTGACCAAATGTGAAACAGGAAACCAAAAAGAACCTGCTGTGAGAGACACTGTAAAAACTGGAATTGAAACGGTAAATCACAGAAATGGATATCATAACAGAGGCGCAGCTACTCTTGTTTTGAATGGCGATCCTCCCAATAAAGCAGCATCACCAATTCAAAAAGAGCTCACAGAAAGAAGCACCATAAAAGCTGGAATTCAAATGGGTAACCATAAGGCTCATCATAGTAATGGCACTACGCAGTCTCCCGTTATCGCAAATCTTGCTTCCACTGTTCTTCCTATAAAGGCTGCATCCCTTGTTCAACAAGAATCTGTAGAGAGAGGCACCAAAGCAGCCAGAAATGATATAGGAAATCACAGTGGATATGATAATGGCACCTTGAAATCTCCTGTTCTAGCACCTTCTGCTTCTAATACTGATCTTCCTGTAAAAGCTGCATCCCCTGTTGAAAATCGAGAGAGAAATCCAGCAGGAAAGAGTTGCAGTTAAGGAGGGAAAAGTACCTTGAAGCATCACCAATTCTCTTTGCAAAGTAGGAATGATATCCCACTATTTTTGATTGAGTTAGTTAGAAGCTCACCTAGCATTTGAAACATTCTTGAGTACAGATTAGAAGATACGTATTTCTCCTTGTTTTATGCTATCACCTGGTATATGTAGTGATACTTGTAAATGATAAAGTATTTCTGTCTCTCATGGCAATTTGGCTGTGCACATTAGTTCACATCAATTTGTAAACTCATTCTTCGATCTAATGCTGCATTGCATTTTTCAGCTTTCTTGTCTTTACTAGTAGAAGTTGATGTGTTTTCCCCTCCTGGCATTCATTGGAATAGATCAGCTAAAGGGTGATCGTTTTGTAAGCCCTTGATTTGGACGACCCAAAAAACAAGTATGCTCCTTGAAAAGGAAGTCATCGAGGAGCCCAATTGACTCGTTAAGCAATAGTGCTAGTGAAATTATCTAAACCTAGCCCCATGCTTTTAAACAAATAAATCTGTATTATTATTCTGTAGGCCAATGTTCCTGGAAAGACCTCTAAGCCTCAACATTGAATCCATATGAAACCATGACATCTTAACCGGGTCTTGGAGCCTAAAGGAACAAGGTAGAGCAGACCTTTTTCATGTGGACATCAACTCCTTCAAGTCTATTCTGAGTTCTGACCATTCAAATGCTAACTAGTATGTATGGCGCAGTTTTGACTTTCGAACATCACATCTCTTTCTACGCGAAACCTGCATCTCGCAAGTGCAAAACCCGAAACTCCACCCGTGTGTAGACTCAACTCCCTTGTTTAAGAACATGCCCGCCAAAACAAGAAACTAACCACAAATACCAGACACAGACACAAATTGTAAGAAAAGCGAAGAGTGAGGTCAAAATGGAAAGAAGAAGAAGAAGAAGAAGAAGCTGTTTTTGTTGTTGATGCTGAGAAGCTGAGGTTCGAATTCCTTCAGGTCCTGCGTGGCAGAAGAACTGAAGGGTACTAATCTAAACCAAACCCTACATATCTCACTGTTGTTGTAAGATAAGAAGCTTCGCCCATTGTGGGTGTACGAATGATGGTTTGTTTTGAAGGGGTTTGTCCATGATGTTTTTTATTGGTTTTAATATGCTTAATTTTCTTGAAATAAGGTTTGGTTTTCAGTTCCATTGCTTGTGGAACCTGCAAAGCCAATGAAGGATCCCTTGTTTCAAAAGAGAATCCACGACCAACTTTCAGTGAGGTTAGATTGGGGCCTGTCTCTCCTTTTTAGCAATTTTTTTTTTGAAATGATCATTGGTACGAGGATAAAGAAAAACGTTTAGTGTTTGTTGATGAGTTGTATTGTTGATAGGCAATGAAGTCTTGTCTGAAAGTAGAGATTGAAAATTCCTAGAGCTTAATCAAAGAGGAGAATCTTTATTTGACTATTGAGGTAAATCTTGCATGAATTGCTATATAATTTTGTTTCTATATTGTTAATCTTGCAGTACATTGGGTGATCTATTTAGTTTTTGAAATGGGTTTGATGCATAAGAGAAGTATGTTATTATTGTGTTGAGGGTATTGATAAGTAAGAGAGCACATCTGTTTGCTGGTATTGTTTTTGAAAATGAAAGGGAGCAAAGAAAGAAAATGTACTATTGTTTTTCTACATAGCACATATAAGTGTAAAGAGTGGTTGCAACTATTGCTCAAGGTATTTAATTGGTCCGAATTTGTAAAATAAAAGATTTTATATTAGATTTTTTACTCTCCATCGACTTGAACCCGATTATGCATAAACCAAACCCGATCTAATTGAGTTTCGGGTATCTGTTAGGTATCTATTGAATATTCATATTCGAACCTAAAACTAGAATTATAGTGTGTCGTGCACTTGATAAACCTTACAAAAAATTAGACGGATCATCTTTTCATCAAATGATTCAAACATAGCAATTTGAAATTCATTCAAATTTGCATTGATGATATAGATTAACAATAGAAATAAACAATAGACATTCAGACATTAATATACTAATTGAGAGTGAGTGCATTTTAACTACCACATGAAAGAACTAGCAAATACACCTTTTAAATAATAAAAGAAGAACATTTAACAACAAATTCTCTAAGCAAAACAGGTTCAATTCCAAGAAAACATTTCCTTATGATCACAAGTGTTTAAAAAAGATACTTGTTTCTTCGAAAAAATCTACAACTTATATAATTTTCCAATAAATAATCTTAAATATCAAGAGATTGCATTTTCTATTAATATCATGCATTATATCTCATTTGTTATCATACAATTGAACATCAAACTAAAGTTCTAACTCACACCCATCCACTTGATCCAACATTAGTGATCCAACATTAGTGATATGGTGTGCATGAATAAAAATACATATGAGAAGCAAAATATTATATCAAACATTGTAAATTGAGATTTCATTTCCTTTATGTCAATAATTATTTTTATAGTATAAACTCCATGCCTCCTTCACTACAATCAAAATCATTAAATATACTGACATAATTATCACAATTTAGTATTGTTCCATCTAAAATCAATGCATATAATAAAAGTTAAGAATATGCTTCAATAAATTGTTAAAATGCATATAACCATAATAAAACATAAATATTTATTAATTTACTCGAGCTTTAATATACCATAAC
>Ga0325402_1006779_pt1 | contig 10861 bp, 4 predicted proteins | sample PopdelMetagenome_22_FD_207212 | JGI IMG/M metagenome (GOLD analysis project Ga0325402, IMG submission 207212) | Populus deltoides microbial communities from Bellville, Georgia, United States - Xylem-PdKOR-R3 | ecosystem: Host-associated > Plants > Phyllosphere > Stem > Wood/Secondary xylem...
GATTGTTTATCTTAATTGCTAGAGCGGACTCTAAGTTATTATTGTGAACAATCTATTGCTAAGTTTGATATCAAAACCGGAGTTGTGGTATATAAACTTGTGAAGCAACTAAGCTTGATAATTGTAGTGGAACTATGTTATTAAACTTAGGGAGAACATTCAATCAAAGCAACACAAGCAGACAACTTGGTTGTTAAGATTAATGAATTTATCTAGATCTTAAGGCTGCCATTGGATTAAATCATTAGTGCGGACACTGTGATTGTTTGTTGGTTAGGGATAGTTATACAGCAGATCCGTTAATTAACCAACGTTAAGAAAAGATAAAAATTCAGAATATAAACTGGAGTTTCCTTTCAAGGATCGGTTCTGATTTCTGTAGGTGGATGTGTGCTTGCGACCAAGGTTTGTTTTCTTGATATATTTCAGTTTCAATTGATTTTGTGTGCTAGTTTAATTTCTTTCATAGTTTAGATCATCACAAATCAAAACTCCCCAATTGCATAACATATAGCATATAAATCTGAACTAAATCTTCCTCGTGGGATCGACCCCTTACTTGCTCTATACTATTTTGTGTGTTTTAAGCTAGGGTAATTAATTTATGCGACCGCGACATCGCAACACTTAGCTAAACATAATGAAAGAAAGAAACATAAATAAACAAAATAAGAATATAAATAAGATAAAAGTTAACTAAGTAAAGGAAAGGGAATGAAGAGCATAAACAAAAGATTAATATAAACACAACTTAAGCATTACAAAATACAAAGAGAGGAAGCAAGAGCATGATCTTGATCTGAACACCAAGATGCCTAAATGCATGGCAAATGCCTCCTTTTATAGGCCAAAATTTGGAACTATTGATTTGTTGACTAATTGATGAGTGGGTTGCCACATCTTGACTTGATGACAATTCTTATCTTCTTATCTGCCAAAAACATCATTGATAACGTCATAATTTGAACCAACTTAAATCATGAAAGTTCTAGGAAATCGTCTCATCTTTCCAGAAAAAAAAAAGATGAGGTTATTTAAACTTCTAGAACTCGAGATATAGGCTGAACACTGAACAGTGTCTGGGCTACAGGACAAATTCAGACTTCTCCGTTGTTGCTACAATTTGGATTGAAAACGGCCTTTTTAAATCTTGGACTCCCATGAACATTTTAGGCCTATGTCTTAGCTTTCCATCCATATAGAGCAGACCTAAATCCAAGATATACAGCTCCAACTATGCCCCAATGACCGAACAATGTTCTAGTTTGGACTGAACCAGCATCTCTTTTCTAAGTTTGACCCTTTCTTTGTCCTTTCAATTTTAGTACTTAAACTCATCAATCAATCCTTTCATTTATGTGATAAGATGAACATTTACCATAAAGTAAAGGTATCTTATAGTATCTGACTTGTTATTATAAAACATGCTTTAGTTAAGGAGTTATTGATATTTCAAGTGCAAAATGATGATATAAAACCTTGATAAAAATGCATTTTTAAGTACTAATCACTAAGCACGGCTTCTCATCCATAGCCTGATGGGCAGTCTAAAAGGACAATTTAGATTTTGAAAGATTTTCTACGGTCTTGTATTCTAGAGTTTAGAGGTCAATGGGAGGATCACTTGTCATTAGTAGAATTCATGTATAATAATAGTTATCAATCTACTATTGGCATGACACCAGCATTGTATGGAAGGAGATGTCGTACTACAGTATGTTGGGATGAAGTTAGGGAAAGGAAATTATTGAGACTTGAACTGATGCAGATCATGGTTGATAAGGTAACGGTTATAAAGAAAAGAATGAAAGAAGCTCAAAATCGATAAAAGAGTTATACTGACAATCGATGGAGACCTTTAGAGTTTCAAACTAGAGATACGGTGCCTTTAAAAGTTGCACCATGGAAACATGTGATTAGGTTTGGAATGAAGGGAAAATTAGCACCCAAGTATATCAGGCTATATAAAATTATAGAGAGAATTGGGACAGTTGCCTATCGATTATTGCTGCCATCACATTTAGATATAATACATAATGTGTTCCATGTGTTAATGTTGTGGAAAGCAAGATCTTGCTCGGATATTACCGCAAGTCCCTATTGAAGTACAAGAAGATTTAACTATGGAAGTAAAGCCTGTGCAAATTTTAGATCGTAGTATCAAGGAGTTGCAAAATAAAAAGGTGCCATTAGTAAAAAGATTGTGGAGAAACTCTCAAGTGGAAGAAGAGACCTAGGAAAGGGAGTCTGAAATGAATAAGAAATACTTAGTGTTGTTTTTGCATATAGGTATGAATCTAAATTTTGAGTATGAAATTTTGTTTTAGGAGGGGAGAATATAAGCCCCGAATAAAATAAAATTTGATAGGACACTGAAATAAATGTTAAGATAAGTAGCTATCTTAAATGATTATCATAATGGAAAGAAATGAATGGAAAAAAAATAAAAAATAAATTTTCAAAAACAGCTGAAAAATAGAAAATAAACACAAATAAATACTGGATGAAAATGGATTATGATGAAATAAATCTATTGGGATGTAAATTAATAAAAATCAAAATAACTCGGGTAAAAATGTGGTTTAACCTGTATTAGTACTCGGGAATTTTATGCCAAAAACATGAAAATTTACTATTGAGGACATGAATGGAATTAATTAAATTGTTACAATTTATAGGTTAATACAAGGGGAAGTGGCCGACCATAGGAGAGAAAGAAAGGAAGAGTGAAAACCAAGAGAAAAACATTAGAAATCAAGAGAAAAAAAAAGTGAGAGAGAGCTTTGGAGCTTGTAAGATTGAAAGACTTAGAACATTAAATTATGGAAGAATCAAGTGAAAGAAGATAGAAGAAAGGAGTGGAAGGCGACCACACTAGGAGGAGAAGAGAAGTTGGGAGAACTTAGATTGGTAAGCATGAAAAGTTAAGATTCTTACTTGAAAGAAGTGTTTTTGAGTTTATTTGAGTAAGTTATCAAACAATAACAATTAAATTTGATTTAATTTCTTATATTCTTGACTTTTTAAATTAGGGTTCTTATGAGAATTGAGGGATTTTGAGAAAAATAGTAAGCTTGATGGGATTGAGGTTGAATAGTATAGAAATAGTGAATTTAAGTTGTAATAAAGAAAGAAATTGGATAATTTTGAAGAATGAACTTGTAACTAAGGATGAGGAAATAAAGGGATGAGGTTTTAATTGTTTTATATTTATGAAATGATGTTCCTCATCTTATTTGAAGTTTTCAAAGTATGAACAGGTGAAGAAACATTATAAAATGTAAATAGAAGGAATAAATAAATGGTAGGAATAATTCATGACATAATTCTTTAAATGAGTTAAAAGAAAAAAATTAATTAAACTATATATTGAAAATGATGTGACAAAGGAATGGAAATTTTTGGTGCAAAACTAAATTAAATAGAAGATATTACGTGCTTCAAATTTAAACACGTAGGAGAAACATTAATGAATTAATAATGGTGTAATTTGATTGATTTAGGAGTTATTTTGGGAATAAGGCATCAGGCAGGAAGACCTTGGCCCTCACAAGCAAATGGTAGGTGATTTATCACTTCATTTAAAATTTAAAATTTCATTATTAGTTATGAGTTATTTTATAACATATTGATATGAAAAAAAAAAGAAGAAACTTGTTTGTGTTATAATTAAGATGTTAGGTAATTCGAATAGAATTACCGGATTATTTGGCTATTAAAGAGATTAGCTAGATGTCGAGTAATTTGTATGGAATTACCTGAATTTATTTAGCTATGAAATAGAATAACCAGATATTGAGTAATTCGTATAGAATTACTAGAATTATTGACTAATAAAAGAGATTAGCTGAATGTGAAGTAATTCATATGGAATTACTAGATATTTATTGGCTACCAAGGAAGGATAGCTGGATTTGAGGTAAATTTTATGAATTGCCAAATTTAAAATTGAGCAATGAGTGTTGGTTGTCGTAGTCCTATAAGTATAGGATTGATAAAATTATGAATGGGCTATTGATGTTGGAATGTAGTAAGATAGTGATGAAAGACAATTGGATATATTTTGAAGAATTGTGAACATAAAAATTTTACCATTATTAATGAGTTATTTTACTTATTTCTTATTAATGTTATGTATACATGTATCTCACAAGATAATGCAGAGCATTAGATATAGACTTTTTTTTTAGATCTTTTTCTTTTGGGATGTAATATCTTTTGTCTTATATGTAGTTTGTATTGTATGTAAATTTTAATAAATATATCCTAAAGATGATTGCTTTGGTACTTGCACGTTTAGAAAGTATAAGTAAGAAACTAACATTAGTAAGCTATTCAAAATGAAGTTTAGTATTCAAAGTTATGCATGTTTAAATAATAGATGCATGTTAAAGTAATAATTTGTTCAATATAAATCCATTGAATTTAAACTTGTTTTAACTTAGTTAATGTTTTATTATAAGAGAATATAATTGCTATGATTTATTTGTTGATGATATAACGTTGAGAAAGCATAATGAAGTATTGCTATATGAGATATTGAATTATGAGATGAGATATGATCCAGGATGGTTGGATTGAAGTGGAATATCAAGTCATGTGATTAAATGAAGTCTAGTCGATAACTTCGTATCATTAAAAACAAAGGAAACTCTGTCAAATTTTCTATAGGAAATTAGATTTATTTTAAAAAAATCCTGAATGTTTTCAGTTCTGAAGGGTGATTTTGATGTAATAGTTATGACCTTGATGATATAATTTTGAGACTACCAAATATCTGCCCATTTATTACCCTTGATTAAGACAACGTGTAGCAGGATTAATAAATAATATTCTCTTTATTAGATAACTCAGTGATCTCAAGTTTAATGATCACTTACACAACCATCACATAAGCCTTTACATAAACACATATGATCTCTTCATATAAAATTCTCATGTGAGTTAATTCAGTGTACAAGTCATCTGACAAGCACCTACATATTAATTCTAGATATCACTCATATCTCAATTTATGAGAACAATTGTTACCTTTCATGAAGGAAAGAACATAGTATGTATAAGTCTCAACAACTCTAATTAATATCTAGTCTTAATATAACATTGACCAGGAACATTTAGGGACATGCTTTAATGCAATAGAAATCTCATAATTATAACAACTTTATAATTTAATTTGCAAATCATTTTTGTTCTAAGAACATTATCTTTACACTAGATTCATTAATCAAATATTTGATGAATATTAAAGATAAATAAACCTTTATTAATAAATTAAATATATATACATGAACAAAATCAATATCACGTGTAACCAATTGATTGATTACTTGTCATATACACTAACAATTCTATACGATGAATTCTTTAAGTTGAACAATGTTGATCGTTTAAAAACTTCTATCTTTTATGTGTTTTCTAAATGCCTATTTGGTTAGTTTTGCCAATCTTTCTTTGATTATTATTGTTGATAACTTGATATCTTTTTTTTGGATGATTACTTTTTTTTTTATCGTTGTTGTGATGATGTTATACATAACCTCTAGTTGAGTTACAAAATAAACTTTGTAATCCCATTATTGATGGAATATGGTCCCAAGGTTTATACCATATTAGAGTTTTCGAGTAAAAAAAATTTATGTTCACTACAACATTTAAGAGTTTGACCGACAACCATTTTTCGTTGATGTAAGATTACCATTCTATCAGTAAAAAATTTATCGATAGCTTTACCAACAGAATGCATTCGTTTGAATACCGTTCGTTGGTGATTCCATGTGTGATTGCTACTTCTGATGGTAAAAAAAAAAACCCGATGATTTTACAAACAGAAAATGCATGTAAAAAAATTATCAATTTACTGACGGAATTATTCCATCTGTATTGCCAATGGTAAATCACTAATGGCCTGAGCCATTAGTGATTGTGGCATAGTTAGTGAATATTTTATAACTCTTTGTGAGATTTCGACGGATGGATTCCATTTGTAAGGACATCGGTGAGTGTGGCATATTCAATAAATATTTTGCAACTCTTTGTGAAATACCGACAAAAGCATTCCTTATGTAAATCCATTGGTTATAATTTAAAAATATTTTTTAAAATAAAATTGCATAGAATAAATAATATAAAATTATATAGAATAATAGTAAAGAAACCAATTAAGCAAATAAAATTGCATAAAACATTAAAAATATAAAAATAAAGTTAAATAATATTCATCCAAATATTCATTAAAATTTTAAAGTGTTTCCAAAAAAAAATTGAACTAGAACAATAGCGGAGCTGGAGGAGGAGGAGAAGGAGGCTAGTCATTCTCGGGGCCTTACAACCAAAAAAAGGATGCACATATACCACCCATCTATGATTTAATGCCCGTGACTATCTAGCGGAGTTGTTCATAATCTACCGAGAGTTGTTGATATTGTTTTTTCAAGGCTACAAACTCCTCAAATTAGGTGCTGAATACTAATTGGGAGCTCTCAACGGTTGAGACACTAAGGGTCATCCACAAGTTATCGGCCGTAGTGTTGGAGAGTCCGTACACCTGATTTTTATTGGGTCCACCAGACGATCCTACCTCTATCCACAAATTCGGATCGAAATCCAGGTGGGTCAAAGGATCATCCTTATATCTCTCCCTCAACTGGCTATTATATGTATCCTAAAAATTAAAAAAGAAATCATCATCTTCAATTCAAGAAAATAATTACTTACAAAATAAAATGGTTGAACGAACATACCACGAAGTATTGAGCGTGGTTTTCGACGAACTATTGCACCCCTCTTTGGCGGTCTGTACTCTGCACATGCATCTCCACAAACAGCTTCATTGAGATCGATTCACGTCCAAGAGACATAGCCTGTAAAGAAAACAAATGTTGCAAGATAAATATATTTATATATAACAACAAATTACTTAACGATAAATTTCATGAAAATTAATCTTACCATCCACTTTGTATGTGTAGTGAATGGAACGGAGTTGTCGATGTGCGTGGTCACCGAACCATGAATTTGCTCGTTCCGGTTGTCAGCACCGGACTGTGAGCGTCGTGTGAACAGTTAAGACATCACATGCTGCATATATTGCTGCCATATATCCTCCGGGATGTATGGCAGTCTGAAATTCCTCCAAACTACCACGTCATTCCAGCCTTGGAGATCGTTATCTCTAGTGTATTTTTTTTGCTTTTTCTGCGCTTCATATCAAAAATCACGCAACCTACTTCCATCAACGAATTTTTTATGAGTTAATGACAAATTAGATTTGAAAACATAATTTTTTTTAAAAAAATATCGATGTTACCTAGTTGCCGCGTGATTCTCCCACACCCGTCTCGCAACATTGTCATGTGCGTTATCCTGAATTTGTTCTGTGTATAAATAATTTATTTAAAATAAAAAATTATTTATAAATAAATAAAATTATAAGTTAACACGAAACTCAAATCTTAGAAATCATGCATTGATATAAGGTTTCCAATCAGGATGTCTGGAAATCTGACTCCATTGAAATAATGGAATCTTCATCAATGATTTAAATGTTGATGTTATTACTCGGGTAGCCTCAATGTTTGTGAACCAGAAAATAAATAAAATTAATGAAATATTAATTAGTTGTTCTCAAATTATGTTATAAGTAAAAAAAAAAAAAACTAAAACCACAACTTACATTGATAGGTCATCCTTCCAATGTGCCTCGTACTTGTGGGTGAATTGACCTCGTTGTGAAGGCACACCGCCTCTGTGTTGTGGAATCACGCTGGAAGAGGCAGCATCGCAAGTAGGCATAGGTGCCTCTTCTTGATCGGCACCTAAAGACATGTCATCCTCACTATTAGAAGAACTAGTTGCGACCATATGTGAGCGATGAGCTGTTGATTTTGTTCTACGCATCTATACAAATTGAACAATAATTACATAATCAAATTCGATTATTTAAAACAATTTCGGCAGCACTTCCCATATACTAGAGGCTACCTAAATTTTTATTTTGACAATATATAAGCCACAAACCAATTTATTTTATTTTATTTATACCAGAAATTTTATATTTTTCAATTTCATCTCATTTTCAAAATGATAATAAAATGTTTCTAAGAGTAAAATAAAGAGAAAAAAATCTTATATATAACCTAATATCTATACAAATTTAACAATAAAATAAAGAAAAATAATTTAATTCCATATATTCAACTAACATTTATAAAAATTCATCAATAACAATTAAAATTCATAGAAACAATCAAACACTCTATTACGCAAGAATATAGTAAAATTGAAATAAAATAATTAAATTTAATTTTATATATTCAAATAAAATTTACAAGGAAAATTCAACAATAACAATTAAAATTCAAAAAAATATTCAATTATTATGGCAATACAAATAATAAAATAAACAAAAAATTAAAAACAAAAAAACTATTGACTTTTGGAATGAAAAATGCTTACCTTAATAATGTGTTTATTTCTAGACTTTATCCACGTGCAATACAAAAAAAAAAAACAAAAAAATATTGTTAATAAAACAAAGAAAAAATGATTAAGTATATTGAATCACAATACATATCTTTTAATTTGTGGATGATGAAGATAAAATTATAGCTTGAGCGTACAAGGAAAAAAAACAAGAAATGTTTTAAAAGAATGAGAGGAAGAAAATGGATAAAACGAACAAGAGCACAAAAAAATGAACCGAAAGGGCTTTCGGTGGGAGTTATATGGTGATTTTGCCGATGGACTACTGAATAATATTATTTCTAATTATTCCATTGGTAATTCTGCCGATGAATTAACTTTAAAATTTTGAATTTTGCACAAAAATTGTAAATAACCCTCCAGAATTTTCACAGTCCGTTGTTGAGTTCTTCACTAAGTACATGCGGTCAGAGATGCATTAATTGCTCGCGCTTTGGAATTCACATTCCGTCGGTTAGTCCGTTGGTAATTATGAACTGCACCGATATAGGAGCTCAGCAGTTCCTAACCTTTGGCAAATACAAACAGAATAATTATGTCTATAGGGATGTCGGTGATTGTAAAAAATTCAGTAAATATTTTGCAACTCTTTGTGAAATACCAACAGACTCATTTTGTCTGTAAGGACGTTGGTGATGTGCATAGTGCATGACAAGTTGTGTTTTTATTGCCTATTCATCCTCCCCGTAGACACTTAAATTGGAAACTGCTCGCATAACACAATAACAACAGTGAACAATTATAAAAATAACTATTTCATAGTACAAAATTTCATCCAAAAATATTACATTATAAAAAGTTCTTTACACTTTTATGTTCTGATATTTAGTTAGAACTTTCCTCATGAAAGTTCTAGGAAATTGTCTCGGCTTTCCAACAAAAAAAATGAGGTTATTTGGACTTCTAGAACTCGAGATATGGGTTGAACACTAAACAGTATCTAGTCTGCAGGACAGATTCCGACTTCCCCGTTGTTGCTACAATTTGAACTTGAAAATGGCCTTTTTGAATCTTGCATTTCACATGAAAGTTTTAGGCCTATGTCTTAGCTTTCCATCAATATAGAGCATATGTAAATCCAAGTTTTACATCTCTAGAAATGACCCAATGACTAAACAGTGTTTTAGTTTGGACTGAACTAGCATCTCTTTTCTAAGCTTAGCCCTCACTTTGTCTTTTCAATTTCAGAAGTTAAACTCATCAATCAATCATTTTATTTATGTGATAGGCCTGCATTTAAGATGAACATTTACCATAAATTAAAGCTATCTTATATTATTAGACAAGTTATTATAAAATATGCTCTAGTTAAGGAGTTATTGATACTTCAAGTGTAAAATGATGATATAAAATCTTGATAAAAATACATTTTTAAGTACTAATCAGTAACAACAACAACAACAATGAACAATAAACGAGAATTCTATAATGAAATAAAGTAACTTGCAAAATATAATGAGTTTGTGATAGTACTTACATGTGTTTTAAACTATGTGGCAAATTATTCATCTTGTAATCGAAAGATTTGAGATTCGGTCAGCTGTAAGTTATTGGATAGTAAATATTCTCTGTGTTGCTTACAAGTTTTCAATATTATATGAGTTTATTATATTACAAGATATAAATAGTATATTTTTAACAAAGTTTAAGTAGTACATATACTTACTGAATAAAAGGTCTTAGCTCATTATAGTTAAATAAAACATAATTTTATGCTTGTCTGAACTATATCTCAAACAAATATCTTCCCCTTATAGTATTTTTACGTGTAGATCGTCCAGAATTGAAGAATATTGACAAGTTCCCACTTACAGGGACTTCACTACCATCATCATGTCGTGGAATGCTATTGATTCTCGTTCTTATATGAGGTTCAAAATAGTACAAGATAAATATTGAGATCTTCTCAACAATATAGCCCTCACATATCAAAGCCTCAACATGTGCCTTGTTCTTAATCTTTTTCTGAAGATTGAACAAGTACCTATATGGAATTAAACAAATATTTTTCAATTAAGAAAAATAATGAAAATACTTTATGAATTACATTACATCTGTAATTTCTAACATCTCGAATGGATACATTCATCTATACTGGATTGGTCCTCCAACGTTTGCCTTATACGGTAAATATATGGGTAGATGCTCTATGGAGTCAAAAATGATGGAGGAATATCATCTTAAGTTTGCATATTGTCTCGACGATATTCATTTCAAGTCACTTAATGTGATTTATATGCAACTTGCTGGAGCATATATCTCTAAAGAAATGACTAATCTTCTTGAGTGCATCCCATATACCTTTTGGCAACAAATCACGATAAGCTAATGGAATGAGTGTTTGCATAAACACGTGGCCCAGTCATGACTCTTCATT
>Ga0325402_1006780_pt1 | contig 10860 bp, 6 predicted proteins | sample PopdelMetagenome_22_FD_207212 | JGI IMG/M metagenome (GOLD analysis project Ga0325402, IMG submission 207212) | Populus deltoides microbial communities from Bellville, Georgia, United States - Xylem-PdKOR-R3 | ecosystem: Host-associated > Plants > Phyllosphere > Stem > Wood/Secondary xylem...
CCGATACATATTAAAGTTAACAATGCTAAACAAAGCAATCAATAACTCGATATCAACACAAATCAACAAAAATATTAGAGAGAGAGCCGGGGAAAGGGGGGCGAACCTGAATGAACACAAATCAACAAAAAAATGTAAAAACCCTAGCTGCAAGAGGATAGAAAAAGAAGCAGAGGTCAGAGATCTCTAATGGAACAAATGTTACATCTTACAAGTAAAACTTACAAGCACACGAGAATGAACACATGGATAAACAGTAAACTTTACCTCTTTGACTCTTTCTGCTACAGGTGAAGAGAGACGCCAAGGGGTTTTGTTCGGGTTTTTTTCCATCGCAAGTCTACTAGATGGATGCGGAGATATGGGTTGTTTACTATTGATCAGCTAGAGAAGAGAGTCAAGAGATAGATGCAGAGGGCAAGAGGCAGAGAAGATGAAAATTGAAGGGGAAAGGAAGAATCGAAGAAGGATGGTCTGGTGTGGGCGGCGGCTGCAGAAGTAAATTGCAATGTTTTTAGGTTTAGGTTTACACTTTACACTTTACTGTAACATTTAGTATTTATACTAGGTCGTTCTGCTGCCTTTCAGCCTTTATTTTTAATTTTTTATGTGTAGCCGGTTCGGTTCACCAGTTTTGGTAGTGAAACCGGAACCGAACCAAACCGGAAAGATTTTTTGGTTTTAGTAATCGGTTTAATCGGTTTTTCATCTTGGTTCGGTTTTCTTGGTTAATTTTCCATCGGTTTTTTCGATTTTTTTGGTTATTCGGTTTTTTTGAACACCCCTAGAAAACGGCATCTAAAAACTCCTATAAAAATTTGAGCGCAATGCAACAATCGAATCCAAAGTTATGGTCCTTTTAAGCTGTTATTCACATCAGGCGTGACAAGAAATCCTTTTCAACGAGTATGAATTTCATAGGTACTACAAGGAAAATGGCCTCCAGAAACTCCTATAAATATTTGAGCGCGATCCAATGGTTAGATCAAAAGTTATGACCCCTTTAAGCTAATATTCTAGTCTCGCACGACAAGATCTTCTTATCAGCGAGTAGGGATTTCATAGGATCTCCAAGGAAAATGGCCTTCGAAAAAGTTTGATCCAACAATCAGATCAAAAGTTATGGCCCTTTTGAGTCGTTATTCATGTCTGGCGCGACCAGATCTCCTCTTTAACGAGTAGGGATTCCATAGGTTCTCCAAGGAAAACGGCCTCTGAAAACTCCTGTAAAAATTTGAGTGCGATCCAACGGTCGGATCAAAAGTTATGGCTCTTTTCAGCTCTTATTCCGGTCTGGCGCGACAAGACCTACTCTTCAACGAGTAGGGATTCCATAGGTATTACAAGGAAAACAGCCTCCATAAATTACTGTAAATATTTAAGCGCGATCCAAAGGTCGGATCAAAATTTATGGTACTCTTAAGCTGCTATTACGGTCTGGAGCGAGAAGACCTCCTCTTTAACGAGTAGGGGTTCTGTAACATCCCCCATTTCTGGGATAAAAAAACAATCTCATATCAATAGAAAAACATAGTAGTTAATTTTTTTTTTGTATATATATATATATATTCATGGTCTTCGTATTAACATCTACCAGAATTTTGATGGAGTTCCCCTATACCGGAAGGTCCCAAGTTACCGACATGTAACTTGTTTACACTTCTAACAGTTCACATCTCATAACTTAATTCCCAACCCAACATCTTGGGTTTCAATTTCACAATTATAGTCACACCTATCAACCATAATATTTATGATATGCATTATATAACAAAATATCATTATGGATGGATAATTAAATAAATATAAATACATAGACATGAAATATGGTTATATGAACTACAATGTTAAATTCATCCAATCAAGTTTAAACATTTATTATACAAATTAAGTTATACAAACATTTTCATGTTTACAAAATAAAAGGGTATACTCCCTAAAACCTAAATTTCAAGAAGGGAACATAAGCTAGGATCTACTCCTGTCGTGCATGCGATGATCCTGAAACAAAATACATATTATTGCAAAGTGAATATCACAATAAATATAACAATATGAATATATAATAATTTCAATAGGGTAACATGCATTCATATTTCATTTACTTCTCCCTTCTAGTTTTTTAATTAAAATCTCTTCCTTATTCAAATTATTAATAACCGTTCCCTCTGCCACTATCAACCTTCATTCCAGACCTTATAAGATCAACGTGATTACTTTTTCTTATCACATTACCGATATCAATTTCACTGGTATCGTCATCACCACCCTATAGGAGTCGATGTAAGGCGATCCCTTTACCTGGGATCCTAACATACACTAAATGTATGCTGGCCAATAAATGGTGATCCCCTTACCCGGGATCCTAACATACACTGAATGTATGTTAGCCAATACATGGAGATCCCCTTACCCGGGATCCTAACATACACTAAATGTATGCTAGTCCATTTGTGGCGATCCCCTTACCAGGGATCCTAACATACACTAAATGTATGCTAGCTAATACATGATGATCCCCTTACCCGGGATCCTAACATACACTCAATATATGTTAGCCAATATATGGAGATCCCCTTACCCAGGATCCTAACATACACTAAATGTATGCTAGTCCATTCGTGGCGATCCCCTTACCCGGGATCCTAATATACACTAAATATATGCTAGCCAATACATGATGATCCCCTTACCCGGGATCCTAACATACACTCAATGTATGGTAGCCAATATATGGAGATCCCCTTACCCAGGATCCTAACATACACTAAATGTATGCTAGTCCATTCGTAGCGATCCCCTTACCCAGGATCCTAACATACACTAAATATATGCTAGCCAATACATGATGATCCCCTTACCCGGGATCCTAACATACACTCAATGTATGCTAGACAATACTTGGTGATCCCCTTACCCGGGATCCTAACATACACTTAATGTATGCTAGTTTATATCTCAAATCACACTTCTCATATTTTCTTTGTTAGTGATAGTTTCATCACTTGGCAATTCACATAACAACTTTTCATCTTGAATACACATACATTCAGTAATTCACATTTAACATCAATAATATATTAAATCATGGAATTTAACTAGAAAGCATAGGTGTGAATCACCTACCTGCAATAGAAGCTCTACTCGTGCTCCCCTGCTGCTGCTGTTGCACCACGCCTATGGTCCCTCCTGCAAATCATAGGTTTATCTCATAAATTTTCCTCACTCAAGGATATGTTTTATAATAACCATATCAACAACCAATAAGTCTTTCTTTCAGTCATTTCTTAGTACTTTATGTTTTTCTCATTTCACTCATTATTACTGTTGTTCTTTGTCCAATCCTAGTTATCATTCCTTTCTTTATATTTGGACTATCACTGTCCAATTATTGCTGCCTCGTTTTTGAACTGTTACCGTCTGACCTCTCCTCAGATTTTTAACTATATCTAGAGTTATAGAACTTCGATTCAAGCGAAATTTATGGCGTTGGAAAGGTAAGACATGAGGCTACAAGTTCTATGTTTTGAGAAGAACCCAGTTCTGCCTCTAAGATAGTCAAAATTGCTCATCAACAAACACTTGGACTGTTACTGTCCAACTGTTACTGTCCATTTTTGAACTGTTACTATCTGACCTCTCCTCATATTTTTAACTATATCTGGAGTTATAGAACTCTGATTCAAGCAAAATTTATGGTGTTGGAAAGGTAAAATATGAGGCTACAAGTTCTATGTTTTGAGAAGAACCCAGTTCTACCTCTAAGATAGTCAAAATTGCTCATCAACAAACACTTGGACCGTTACTGTCCATTTTTGAACTGTTACTGTCTGACCTCTTCTTAGATTTTCAACTATATCTGGAGTTATAGAACTCCAATTTAAGCAAAATTTATGGCATTGGAAAGGTAAGACATGAGGCTACAAGTTCTATGTTTTGAGAAGAACCCAGTTCTGCCTCTAAGATAGTCAAAATCACTCATCAAAAAACCAGACCTGTTACCCTATAGGGTCTGTCATGACCCAGTCTCGGTTGGTGACCCATAACTGGAGTTCTATGACTCCAAATTGAGCAAGACCAATTTCATTAGTTAGTAAACATCCAAAACTACAATTTCTATGAAAGAACTTGATCCTAATTCCTTCATTCTCCTACCCAAAATCTCCTTAAAGGTCAAGAGACGAAACTGTCCAGATTCATCAACCTTTCCATTTACACACAACACATGAAGTTCTTTACTTTAACAACGCATACTTTTTCCTCAATTCAAGTTTAAGAACTCAATATATAAATTAATATCCAGGCATCAATTCATAATTGACTTGAAATGACTCATAAGACCAGGTTTAGAATATCTTACCTGGTACGAATCAAGGCTTCGATCCCTCCTTTTCTTTCTAATGCCAGCCAACCCTCCCCTCTTCTCTTCTTGTTCAATTTTTTCTTGTTAATCCCTTTCCCACCAGGGTTTATTTTACCTATAACCCTCAATCTGGGATGGTTTCTTGAAATTTTGGTGTTTCTCTCTTGATTTGTAAAAATAGATATAAAAACTCCCTCTTTTCTTTCTTTACATAGCTGGAGATCTGTTTTTGGTGAAAATAGGAGTATTTATGCTCTATAATTATTCTTATTTGCATTTAGACCCCATTTTCTTTAAGTGTATTCGTTTTTGGCCCCACTTCTTTTTAGTTTAGTTTATTTTCTTTAATTTAATCCAGCCTTGGTTTTTTCTCGGGATTTACAGGTTCCATAGGTTCTCTAAGGAAAACAGCCTCCGGAAACTACTGTAAAAATATGAGGGTGATCCAACGATCAGATCAAAAGTTATGACCCTTTTACCTGATATTTTGGCCTTGGGTGACAAGATGTTCACATCAGCGAGTAGGGATTCCATAGGTTCTCTAAGGAAAGCGGCCTCCAGAAACTCCTGTACAAATTTGAGAGCGATCTAACGTCGGATCAAAAGTTATGGTCCTTTTAAGCTATTATTACGGTTTGGCGCAACAAGACATCCTCTTCAACGAGTACGGATTCCATAAGTACTACAAGGAAAACGGACTCCAGAAACTCTTGTAAAAATATGAGCACGATCCAACGTCGGATCAAAAGTTATGGCCTTTTTAAACTGATATTCCAGTCTCGCGTGACAAGAGCTTCTCATCAGCGAGTAAGGATTCCATAGGTTCTCCAAGAAAAACTGCCTCCTGAAACCCTTGTAAAAATTTGAGTGCGATGCAACGATCGGATCAAAAGTTATGACCATTTTAAGCTATTATTGCGGTCTGGCGTGATAAGACCTCCTCTTCAATGAGTAGGGATTCCATAGGTACTACCTTAAAAATGGCCTCCGGAAACTCTTATAAAAATTTGAGCGCGATCCAACGGTCAGATCAAAAGTTATGGCCCATTTAAGCTGATATTTTAGTCTCGCACGATAAGACCTTCTCATCAGCGATTAGAGTTTCCATAGGTTCTCCAAGTAAAACAGCTTCTTGAAATTCTTGTAAAAATTTGAGCGCGATGCAACGATCGGATCAAAAGTTAGGACCTTTTTAAGCTGTTATTGCGGTCTGGCGTGATAAGACCTCCTCTTCAACGAGTAGGGATTCCATAGGTACTACATGGAAAATGGCCTTCGGAAACTCATGTAAAAATTGATCGTGATCCAATGGTTGGATAAAAAGTTATGGCCCTTTTTAGCTCTTATTCTGGTCTAGCGCAATAAGACATCCTCTTCAACGAGTAGGGATTGCATAGGTAGTACAAGGAAAACAGTCTCCGGAAACTCCTGTAAAAATTTAAGAGCGATCCAACGATCAGATCCAAAGTTATGGCCCCTTCAACTGTTATTCCTGTTTGGCGCGACAATACCTCCTGTTTTCGGTCTGGCGCGACAAGACCTCCTCTTGAACGTGTAAGGATTCCATACATACTAAAAAGAAAATGGCCTCCGGAAACTCCTGTAAAAATTTAAGCGCGATCCAACAGTCAGATCAAACGTTATGGCCCTTTTCAGCTGTTATTTCGGTCTGGTGCGATAAGACCTCATCTTTCTGATCTGTCGTGAGAAGACCTCTTCTTCAACGAGTAAGGATTCCATACTTACTTTAAGGAAAATTGCCTTTGGAAACTCTAGTGAAAATTTGAGCGCGATTCAACGATCGGATCAAAAGTTATGGCCATTTTCAGTTGTTATTCTGGTCTGGCGCGACAAGACATCCTCTAAAACGTGTAGGGATTCCATAGGTACTAAAAGGAAAACGGCTTCCGGAAACTCATGTAAAAATTGAGCGCGATCCAATGGTAGGATCAAAAGTTATAGCCCTTTTCAGCTATTATTCCGGTCTGGCAACAAGACCTCATTTTTCCGGTCAGGCGTGACAAGACCTCCTCTTCAACGAGTAAGGATTCCATGCATACTACAAGGAAAACGACTTCCGAAAACTCCTGTAAAATTTGAACGTGATCCGATCAAAAGTTATTACGCTTTTAAGCTGATATTCCAGTCTCGCGTGATAAAACCTTCTCTTCAACGAGTAGGGATTCCATAGATACCACAAGGAAAAAGGCCTCAGGAAACTCCTGTAAAAATTTGAGTGGGATCTAACGGTCGGATCAAAAGTTATGGCTCTTTTCAGCTGTTATTTGGGTCCGACGCAACAAGACATCCTCTTCAACGAGTAGGGATTCCATAGGTACTACAAGAAAAACAACATTTGGAAACTCATGTAAAAATTGAGCACAATCCAATGGTTGGATAAAAAAATATAGCCCTTTTCAGTTGTTATTCCGTTCTGACGTGACAAAACCTCCTTTTCAACGAGTAAGAATTTCATGCATACTACAAGGAAAACAGCCTCCGGAAACTCCTGTAAACATTTGAGAACGATCCAATGGTCATATCAAAAGTTATAGCCCTTTTAAGTTGATTTTTCGATCTCGAGTGACAAGACCTTCAATTCAACGAGTAGGGATTCCATAGGTACGACAAGGAAAATGGCCTCCGGAAACTCCTGTAAAAATTTGAGCGCGATCAAACGGTCGGATCAAAAGTTATGGCCCTTTTCAGCTATTATTCTGGTCTGGGATGACAAGACATCCTCTTCAACGAGTAGGGATTCCATAGTTATTATGAGGAAAATGGTTTCCGGAAACTCCTGTAAAAATTTAAACTCTACCGAACGATCGGATCCAAAATCATGGCCCTTTTTAGCTGTTATTTCGATGTGGCGCAACAAAACCTCCTCTTTTCGGTCTGGCGTGACGAGACTTCTGCTTGAACGTCTATGGATTCCATACATACTACAAGGAAAATGGCCTCAGGAAATTCCTGTAAAACTTTGAGCGCGATCCAACAATCGGATCAAAAGTTATGACCCTTTTCAGCTGTTATTTCATTCTGGCACGATAAGACCTTACCTTTAACGAGTAGGGATTCAATAGGTACTACAAGGAAAACGGCCTCCAGAAACTAGTGTAAAACTTTGAGCGCGATCCAACTGTCAGATAAGAAGTTATGGCCATTTTTAGCTGTTATTCGATCTGGCGCGACAAGACCTCCTCTTCAACAAGTAGGGATTCCATAGGTACTAAAAGTAAAACAACCTCTGGAAACACCTGTAAAATTAGAGCACGATCCAACGGTCGGATCAAAAGTTATGACCATTTTGAGCTATTATTCGGGTTTGGCGTGACAAGACCTCCTCTTTAACGAGTAGAGATTCCATAGGTACTACAAGGAAAACGGCCTCCAGAAACTACCGTAAAACTTTAAGCATGATCCAACTATCGGATAAGAAGTTATGGCCTTTTTCAGCAGTTATTCCGGTCTGGCGCGACAAGACCTCCTCCTCAACGAGAAGGGATTCCATAGGTACTGCAAGTAAACCAGCCTTCAGAAACTCCTGTAAAAATTTAAGCGCGATCAAACGGTAGGATAAAAAGTTATGGCCATTTTCGGCTATTATTCTAATCCATTGCGACAACACCTCCTCTTCAATGAGCAGGGATTCCAACGTACTACAAGGAAAACGAGTTGGATCAAAAGTTATTGGCCTTTTCAGTTGTTACTCTATTTTAGCGCGACAAGACGTCCTCTTCTACGAGTAGGGATTCTAGAGGGACTACAAGGAAAACAGCCTCCGAAAACTCCTGTAAAACTTTGAGCACTATACAATGATGCGATCAAACGTTATGGCTCTTTTCAGCTGTTGTTATGGTCTGGGGTGACAAGACTTCCTCTTTAACAAGTAGGGATTCCTTAGGTACTACAAGTAAAACGGCCTCTGGAAACTCCTGTAAACATTTGAGCGCGATCCAACTTTCGGATCAAAAGTTATGGGCCTTTTCAGCGGTTACTCCGGTCTAGCGCGACAAGACCTCCTCTTCAATGAGTAGGGATTCTAGAGGGACTACAAGGAAAATGGCCTCGAGAAACTACTGTAAGACTTTAAGCATGATGCAACGGTCAGATCAAAAGTTGATGCCCTTTTTAGCTGTTATTTCGGTCTGGCGCGACAAGACCTCCTCTTCAACAAGTAAGGATTCCATAGGTACTACAAGGAAAACTGCCTCTGAAAACTACTATAAAACTTTGAGCGTGATCCAACGGTCGGATCAAAAGTTGTGGCTGTTTTCAACTCTTATACTGGCTTGGCGCGAAAAGACATCATCTTCAACGTACTACAAGAAAAAGGCCTCTGAAAACTATTGTAAAAATTTGAGCACGATCCAACGATCGGATAAAAAGTTATGGCCTTTTTCAGCTATTATTCTGGTCTAGCGCGCCAAGACATCCTCTTCAACGAGTAGGGATTTCATAGGAAATACAAGTAAAACAGCCTCCGTAAACTCTTGTAAAAATTTGAGCGCGATCAAACTGTTAGATCATAAGTTATGGCCCTTTTCATTACTTATTCCGGTCTGGCCCGACAAGACCTTCTCTTCAACGAGTAGGGATTCTATAGGAACTACAAGGAAAACGTCCTCCGGAAACTAATGTTAAACTTTGAGCATGATTCAACGGTCGAATCAAAAGTTACTGCCCTTTTCATCTGTTATTACGGTCTGGCGCGACAAGATCTCCTCTTCAACAAGTTAAAATTCCATAAGTACTACAAGTAAAACGGCCTCCAGAAGCTCATATGAAAATTTGAGCGCGTTCCAATGGTTGGCTAAAAAATAATTGCCCTTTTCAGGTGTTATTCTGGAATGGCGCGATAAGATCTCCTCTTCTATGAGTAGGGATTCCATAGGTACTACAAGTAAAACGGCCTCCGGAAACTCTTATAAAATTTTAAGCGCGATCCAATGGTCGGATCAAAAGTTATGGCCCTTTTCAGTTGTTATGCCAGTCTAGCGCGGCAAGACCTTCTCTTCAACAAGTAGGGATTCCTTAGGTACTACAAGGAAAACGGCCTCCGAAACTACTGTAAAACTTTAAGCGTGGTCCAACGGTCAGATAAAAAGTTATTGCCCTTGTGAGCAGTTATTCCTGTCTGGCGCGACAAGACCTCCTCTTCAACGAGTAGGGATTCCATAGGTACTACAAGGAAAACAGCCTCCGGAAAATACTGTAAAACTTTGAGCACGATCCAATGGTTGGATCAAAAGTTATGGCCCCTTTCAGCTGTTATTTCGGTCTGGCGTGACAAGACTTCATCTTCAACAAGTAGGGATTCCATAGGTACTACAAGGAAAACGGCCTCTGGAAACTACTGTAAAACTTTGAGCGCGATCCAACGGTGGGATCAAAAGTTATGGAATGTTTCAGCAGTTATTTCCGTCTAGCGCTATAAGACCTCTTCAACGATTAGGGATTCAATAGGTATTACAAGGAAAACGGTTTCCAGAAATTACTGTAAAACTTTGAGCGCGATCCAACGGTGGGATCAAAAGTTATAGCCCCTTTCAGCTGTTATTTCGGTCTCACGTGACAAGACTTAATCTTCAACATGTAGGGATTCCATAGGTACTACAAGTAAAACTGCTTCTGAAACTACTGTAAAAATTTGAGCGCGATCCAACGGTCGAATCAAAATTTATCGCCGTTTTCAACTGTTATTCCGGTCTTGTGCGACAAGACCTTCTCTCCAACTAGTAGGGATTCCATAGGTGCTATAAGAAAAATGGCCTCCGAAAATTACAGTAAAAATTTGAGCACGATCCAACGGTCAGATAAAAAGTTATGACCCTTTTTAGCTATTATTCCGGTCTGGCGCGCCAAGACATCCTCTTCAACGAGTAGGGATTCCATGGGTTTATAAGGAAAACAGCCTCCGGAAACTACTGTAAAACTTTGAGTGCGATCCAACGGTCGTATCAAAAGTTATGGTTCTTTTCAGCTATTATTCCAGTTTGGTGAGACAAGACCTTCTCTTCAGCGTGTAAGGATTCCATGAGTACAACAAGGAAAATAGCCTTCATAAACTTCTATAAAACTTTGAGCACTATCAGTGGTTCGATCAAAAGTTATGGCCCTTTTCAGTAGTTATTCTGTCTAGCGCGATAAGAACTCCTCTTCAACGAGTACGGATTCCATAGGTACTACAAGTAAAATGGCCTCTGGAAACTCTTGTAAAACTTTGACCGCGATTCAACTGTCGGATCAAATCTTATGGCCCTTTTTAGCAGTTATTCCGGTCTTGCCCGACAAGACCTCTCTTCAACGAGTAGGAATTCCATAGGTAGTACTATGAAATCGACCTCCGGAAACTACTGTAAAACTTTGAGCACGATCCAACGATGGGATCAAAGGTTATGGAATGTGTTCAGCAGTTATTCCGGTCTAGCGCTACAAGACCGATCCAATGGTCGGATCAAAAGTTATGCCCTTTTTAGATAGTATTCCGGTTTGGT
>Ga0325402_1006781_pt1 | contig 10860 bp, 12 predicted proteins | sample PopdelMetagenome_22_FD_207212 | JGI IMG/M metagenome (GOLD analysis project Ga0325402, IMG submission 207212) | Populus deltoides microbial communities from Bellville, Georgia, United States - Xylem-PdKOR-R3 | ecosystem: Host-associated > Plants > Phyllosphere > Stem > Wood/Secondary xylem...
TGCAATAGCCAAATGCTAGAAATACAATCATACCATTTACTACATTTCAATTTGAATTTATTAACGCAATTTAAGTATTTGTAGTACATAAAACATATACCTGAAAAAATTATAAATAGTAAAATGACATAATTAGTGCTAGCCCACTTCATGACATAGACCTGCAATATATATAGCATTATAAGAGTTATTAGTTGTCAAGAAGACTTATGCTCATGATTTATATGAGGCAAATGAATCATTATGTTTATTAGCATTTTAAACAATCTTGCTCAAAACATTCAACTCAAGTTCAATAAGATCTCAACTCATATGATAATACTTGTGCTCATCATTGCAACTAAAATAACATTACAAATTTAACATCTAGTCATAAAATACATGTACATAGTTTTTCATAAGGAAAGAGAACAACATGCTTATCCAAAATTCTTTTAACATCTATTTTATATATATATATATATACACACACACATATATACATATATGTGTGTGTGTGTGTGTGTGTGTGTATTATATGTATGTATATATATATATATATATATATATATATATGTATCTCTATGTATGTATATGTGTATATACATATACATATATGTATGTATATGTATATATGTATATCTATGTATCTGTATATGTATATGTATATCTATATAATTACGCACTAGCTGTTATGGCATATAAGTTCATATTTGTCACTTTCGACATTGCATTTATGATGAATTACGTAATACATTCAAATCTAAAGTTTCCGACTATACATCACCACATAACAACTCATTTTCTTAATTTTTGATTCCTCAATCAATAATTAATATTTTATTTCCTTAGTTATCGATTTTCTTGGGTACAATCCTTGAAGTAAACACATGTATTAATCTTATGTTTACTTGTCACCTTAACATAATTTGTTTGTAACATTATCATATTTATTATTTTCTAGGTATCACAACTGTTTGTTACATTATCACCCCATTAACATTTACTTTGGCTTAGTAATACATCAAACGATATTATGTTTTAAGTTGCCAATCAACCTCCCTTGTCATATACTTTTTTAAGCATCGATTAATGGTCTTACACAATGGTTTTCATTATACAATCAAAGATAGTTTCAATGATTTTCATATTTGGAAACAACAACACCATGGTTTCTACTAATTGGAAACAACAACACAATGGTCTCCATTCAAAACAAAGACAACCACACGAATTCCTTTTTATTAGGGACAGCTGGGAAGTAACTTTTATTGTCCATGATTTAATTTAAAGGATTTGTCAACTTAAATAAAAGCATATGGAAAGGAGAATCTACATCATCATCTTATAATTAACCAAATCGTACTTTGCTTCCTTGGTCATCATTCTTTTAGGCAACTAAACATTAAAAGTTGCTATATTCATAGATATTGGTAATTAGTTGTCAACAATCAATTTATATATTGTCGTTAATCACTGATATTGTGGTAATTAAGTATCGTTCATTTCTTCTCCTTAGTCACTGACACTGCGACCACTATGTATCATTCCTATCTCATCCTTAGTTCCCGATACTATAGCCACTAAGTATAATCTGATCATCCCCTCGCGGATGCCAATAATTCCGGGAAACCCATTTGATTACCAACAAATTCGGCTATTAATATCTTTCTACCGAGCTATTTTTAATATTTTACTCCACATCTTCATATAACCTTATATCGCATTATTTTATTTGAGCTATGTTCAACAAACAACTGATGATAATTATTATGGTCTAGGAATCCTTGTACATATAGGATTCTTCCATACATAACTATTCATTCCTAACTATGATCAATTTTGTATATGGTTCTTTAAACATTAATTTCGATTGTGAATAACACATCATACTCTTTATTTCATCGTATTAGTAAATGCTTTCAAATGAGATGGTTCACAACACTCATTACTGATAATCCTAATATGGACCTCATTAACCGGAGTTAACCTCATCCTTTACCTACAGCTATCCAACATGGATATCATTAGCCAAAGCTAATTTTCAATGCTTATTCTCGGCTACCCAATATGAATACCATTAGCCGAAGCTAATCTCATTAATCAATCTCAGTTATCCAATATGGATGCTATTAGCCAAAGCTAATTTCATCAATGAATCTTGGTTATCCAATATGGATATCATTAGCTGGAGCTAATCACGTCATTTAATCTTGATTATCCAATATAGATACCAGTAGCCGAAGCTAATCTCATCAATGAATCCTGGTTATCCAATATGGATACCATTAGCCGAAGCTAATCATATCATTTAATCCCAGTTATCCAATATGGATACCATTAGCTAAAACTAATCACATCATTTTATTCATTGTGTTTCATGAGTAATTTTAATCGATTGAAATCGAGTAGCAATATTATGTATAAATACTTCAGGGATTTAATAATAATTAGTTAAAGGTAGAGACCACCTACCTGCCCTCTCGTAGTGTGTCCTCGTCTAATCAAATATTTGATCTCAGTCACACCTCCTAATACATAAAATGATAATTACTTAGTATATTTTTATTTAGGTAATGTCAAAGATCATTTCCACTCAAATACCAGAACACACATACATTCATTCAAACGTCTCCCATGTTTATATAATTGTACAATGATAATATTGTAACAAGATATTCATTTCTAATTTTAGTGAAGGTCATCTACAAAAATTATATCATTATGACACTGAAATTGTCAACACAACTGAGTTCTTTTGACATTGAAAATTATGAGCAAAACCTAAGTTCTAATACTGAAAATCATCAACAAAAACTAAGTCATCTTGACATTGAAAATCATTAACGAAAACTAAGTCATTCTAACACTGAAAATCATCAACAAAAATATTAAGTCATTTTGACACTGAAAATCATCAACAAAAACTAAGTCATTCTAACTTTTCTTTTCCCAAAATTCACGTATTTGGTCAAATAAGTCAATACTAGTTTCATTTGAAAGATATCATCCATACCTCTAACCTTTATAAAGATACCAACTCCAAATTATATTGTTTTAAGGCTCAAAATTAACAATTATAGTAGCACCCAAAATCTATCTAGTACTATATCGGTCTGGACCTTTACTTGGTGTATTTATAATATATGGAGTTATACAACTCCAAATAAGTCGAGACTAGTTCCATTTAAAAGATAGCATTCATACATATAACTTTTATACAGACACTAACTCCAAATTACATTGTTTTCAAGTTGTAATGTCGACTAAAAGTTGGCTAGTAAGATTGTCAATTTTAATTACATGAGAGATAAATTTGACAAGCACACTAAGTGTATTTATGCATCACTACATCCATTATCATTACTCCATATTCAAAGAAACTTGCATTTCCTACACATTTTCAAGAACCCTAGAATCACAACATTGAAGGTTTTTCAATTATCCTTTACTAATTATAAAATCAAAGGGGAAAACTAAGGTTATCAATAATTTCAAGTTCAAATTAAAGAATTCTTACCAATTTCTTCTTCAATTATTCTTCCTCTTCATCACCCATACTTATCCCTGAAGTTCCTATCCTCCAACTAAGCTTTTTAATTTTGGCCTAAAAGTATTTCTCTCCTTACAAACCTATTTCCAAACTTCAATCTCATAATTTGAAAAGATTTCTCAAGTGATTTTTGAAGAGAGGCATGAGAGAAGCCTCTTTCTTTTTTTTTAGCTGTTTTTCCACGTGAACAGTAGCAGCAAGCATAATGACATTAGGTTTTATGGATCAATTACTATTATACCCCAACTTATCCCCTATAAATTTCAGTTTATTGCACTGACCAGACATTGTGTCTTTATTTTTATGACCTTTCCGAACTTCGATTGACCTTATATTGTAACCCAAGGTAAAACATTATGTCTTAAGATCCCACATAAAATTACAATCTGATCAAACGGTTGGATTGGGAGATACGTTCAATATTGTAAAATTGGACAGTCAAAAATTTCACATCAAAAATCCAAATTTCGCATACCATATAATTTACTTAAATCATTTTGGGTCTTAGCCTAATTCTTTGGAGATTCCTATTCATAATTATCATAAAAACTTTTCTGAGTTTCTTACCACTTTTAGTCCCAATAGCATGATTGTACACGAGGATGATACTGAAATTTGACGTTTCTCACGCAAAGGGTCATGCTTTGATTTATTTGGCATCTCTTTCTATTTTACACATAATATCACCTAATTTTAAAAAAAATGTCCTTCAAGTTATTATTTTTACTTGGTCAGGGAGTTTTCATGATTTATCGTTAACTAATATTTCACATACTATTTTATTACTTTAGTTTCTCTAAATTTTAAATTAATCTCCCAAAAATGTTATCCCAATTCATAAGATTTTCTCTCTAATTTATTATTTTTCAATTAATAATTACTCTATTTAACCCAAATTTATCTATTTTTGATTGGGGGTTTACATAAACTAATAGAATAAAAACCTTGTTGAGAAAGCCTGAGAAAAGACCAGAAAAAAAAAGAGAATTCTTTAAGAAGAAAGAGTATATATTTCTCAAAATTCCTCTTCCAATCAAAGATTTCAACATCACATCTAGTTATAATGAAGATTTTATTAATGAACTAGTCACTAAACTACAATAGCTAAAAGTTTCTAATTATCATAACTCAATTTTGACTCATCCCTTTTCTAAACTTTTCCCAAAAACCCAAAAAGGGCAAAAAATTCCAAAAAACATGTTTTTAGCAATTCACATGCTTATTTTTTGTTTTTGTTTTTTTACTATTTTTCTCTTCTTGATTTTTTTTTTAAATAAAGCATTCAAAAAATAAATTTTCAATGCATTTGCATCTATTTCATAATTTTCAATGTCTTTTATTAAAAAAAAACCTATTGATAAGTAAATAAATAGGACCCATAAATTTATTAAAACCACTTTATGTTTTGGATCAACCAAAATGGTCATGAAATGGCTAAGAGAAGAGAGAAGCAAGCAAAGATGAGAAAAGTAGAGTGTGGAAAACATAAAGAAACATGTTAATTTTTATGAAAAGAGAAGTGAGATTAAGAAATCTTATTTTTTTGACATACCTATGATTTTACTTGGGTGTAAGAAGATATATTTTAACACTAATGACCTTTCATCATTATTTTCCTATTGTTTGTGTTTCTTTATTACAAGATTTTAAAGATATCATTCCTAATGAGTTACCTAGTGGATTGTCAATGATTAGGGGAATTGAGCATTAAATTGATTTTGTATCTCAAACATTTATACATAATCAGCCACCCTATAGAAGTAATCCTGATGAAAAAGGAACTTTAAAGGCAAGTGGAATAATTGATGATAAAAGGGTACATAAGATAAAACTATAAGTCCATGTGCAGTTCCGATATTGATAGTACTGAAAAAGAATGGGATGTAACAGATATGTTTTGATTGTTGTTTCATTAACAATATTATAGGAAAAAAACCCATAGCTTATTTTAGTTAAAAGCTTAATGGTGCAACATCGAATTACTCTACTTATGATAAGGAGCTTTATGCTTTTGTAAGAACTTTAAAAACTTGGCAACATTACTTATGGTCTAATAGATTCGTGATCCATACTGATCAAAAGTCATAGAAATATCTTAAAGGCTAATGATATCTGAACTATTAGCATGTTAAGTGAGTAAAGTTCATTGAAATGTTCCTATACATTATTAAGAAAAACATAGTGGTTGATGTATTATTGTGAATGTATGTACTTCTTTCAACTCTAAACACTAAATTATTAGAATTTGAGTATGTGAAAGATTAATATATTAAGGATTTTGATTTCAGCCAAGTATATGTTGTATGTGAACATCCAACCTTTAATAAGTTTTATAGGGTTAATGGATATTTATTTAAATAAAATACGTTATGTGTGCCTAATTTTTTTATGCGTGAATTGCTAGTTCGTGAAGCTCATAAGGGTAGATTAATGGTATACTTTGGGGTTGCTAATACTTTAATTGTTTTACATGAGCATTTTTATTGGCTTAAAATGAAAGAGATGTGCAAAGAATTTTTGATAGACGCATAGCATATAGAGAAAATAAGTCTAAAGCTTTACCTAATAGTTTATATACTTCTTTGCCAATGCGTAAAGAACCTTGGGTTGATATATCTATCGATATTGTGCTAGGTTTACCTAGGTCAAAAAGGGGTAGGGATTATATTTTTATAGTTGTGGTTAATTTTTATAAGATTGCACATTTCATATCTTGTCATAAAATTGATGATACAACTAACGTAACAGATTTCTTTTTTTAAGGAGATAGTTCGGCTCTATAAGGTACCTAGAGTATTATGTCTGATCGTGAAGTTGAATTTCTTAGCTACTTTTAGAAGGTTTATGGGGGAAATTAGGAATAAAATTTTTATTTGTTACTATTTGTCATCAATAAACAAATGGTCAAACTAAAGTAGTTAGTAGGAATTTAACTACATTGTTAAGAACTATCATTAAAAAATATTTGAAAAAATAGGAAGATTGTTTGTCATTTATTTAATTTGCTTATAATAAGAGTGTGCATTCTACTACTAATTATTCTTCTTTTGACATTGTTTATGGCTTTAATCTTTTGACACTTTTGGATTTGTTACCTTTACCTATTGATGAAAAGGTTAGTCTTGGTGGCAATAGAAAAGCACAAGTAGTAAAGGATCTCTTTAAGAATGGGAGACAAAAAATACAATAAAAGAATGAGAAATATACATTCAAAGCTAATAAAGGGTGAAATAGGGTTATTTTTTAACTAAATGATTGGGTTTGGAAGCATATGAGAAAGAAGAGATTTTCTTAACACAAGAGATCTAAAGTGATGCTAAGAAGAGATCGGTCATTCCAAATCCTTGAAAGAATTAATAATAATGCATATAAAGTAGACCTATCAGGTGAGTATGGTGTTGTGCTACTTTTAATGTTTATGATCTCTCTTCGTTTAATGCAAGAGATGATTCGAAGTCAAATTATTTTGAGGAGAGAGGGGATGATACGATCCAAATTACACTAACATGTAACGACCCGACTTTTTCATAGCCAAAAAAAATTGATGGAATTTTTTTTTATAAGTCGTTAAGTTCTCGATACTTTTCACAATATCATTCTACGAATTTATAAATGCATTCTATTCATTAGCAAAGCACAACGTACATAGGATAATGTAAAACAACATCCTATAAAAGTGACAATATACATCCTCACAACGGTATTTAAGGTTTATCATTTAGTGTAGTGCAATACTCATGTGATTTCACAATACAACATTCTCATAAGAGAGAATATCACATACATGCATTCACCACATTATGTTTACAAGATCGTACTTTCGCATCTGTATTCCATTACAATTTTTGATATAAGTCTTTACAAAAATTGTCGAATGACAAATATTCAACTAGTTCGTTCGTTCTTATCAAATACATAACACCTAAAAACATACTATTACATACCACCTTTCAAAATATATGAACATATGGAACAGACTTTCCTACGCACCTTGATTGTGTGATGTCCCTGTTACAAAAACAACATCGATACAAGAATTGTAAATAATCTAAATAAGATAATAAACAGCTAGAAGAACGTTATCGTTACTTTTCGTTATCAACTGAAAATGAGTACATTCTTTCATTTACTTCTCATATGCATTGTACAATCCTTATTATTTCGTTAAATGTATTATTCTTACCCATATGCCTCAACCTCTCCATAGGAATTGTGGGGTCGAAATTTAATCGTTGGTCGGAGTTAATTACTTCACTTTAACCTGGTCATCCACCTTGAATGCTTTTAGTCGTAGCTAATCGCAATATCTAAACTCGATCATCCGTATTGGATGTTATTAACCAAAACTAATCACAAAATCAAACTCATCATCTCTTACAGATACCATTAGCCGAAGTCAATCATCATTAGAGGTGTTCAAAAAAATCGATAAACCGAATAAATTGAGAAAACCGACAAAAAAATAACTGGAAAAACCAAACCGAGAAAAAAACCGATTCAACCGATTAGAATATTTAGAAAAAATCCTGGTTCGGTTCTGTTTTCGGTTTTGTAATGCAAAAATCGGTTTACCTGGGCCGAACCAAACCGATTCAAAAAAAGATCCCTAACCAGCAAGCTCCATTTCCACTAGTATAAATAGAAACTTTTTCCCCCCTCTTGCCTAACCTTAACAAACTGCCAAAGCAAAAGCACTCGCTGCCACTTTCTCTGGCTCTCTACTAACCCTAAACAATGTCCACCTCCAACACTGCAAATATATAATATAAATATTCACACCCCTAGGAGAGAAGAATACAGGCAAATCAAACATTTAAATTTAGACGACCACTCTCAATTTCATTAACCCTAGAAAAATCTCAAAATCAATGGAGGATCCAAGCTCTAGTCAGCCCTCCTCTTCCATTGACTCGTATGTTTCAAGTTTCATCTACCTTTTTCTTTTGCTTATGATGTAATTGTTAGTTTGTTTATAAGTAAACAGAAAAACCCCTAACTTTTATAATATATGAGGTTTTTTGTTTCTTTTTTTGAAGAATGATTGTTGTTACTTGTTTGGTTTATTCTTATTAGCTTATATGCCTTGACTGTGTTTTGAAAGAATCGAGAATGGATTTGTTGCACTATATGCTCGTTGAGTTTTTGGTTACTAGGTTTTGATTTAGTGTCTTCATTATGTGGTAACCAAACTTGTTTATGCGTAAATAATTATAGGAAAAGTGGTAAAAAAGATTTTTTTTATTGCGATTTTAGAGCAAAAAAAGTCTGCCAATCGTCATGTTATTGACGAGACGATCAATGATGATAACTTTGTGGTTGCTATGCATCCTTTTATAATGGATAAGCTTCAGTTTTTTTGTGGTGACATTGTGCTAATAAAGCCAAAAAAAGTCCTAAAAAATGCATATAGGTTTTTCCGGTTTTTTGGATAAAAAACCGAACCAAAACCGGTCGGTTTGGGCCAAATCATTTTGGAATGATGGGCTAATTGATTTTGGCATTAGAGATAATTTTGGGTTTGTTTTTTCCTAATACATAATTTTACTCCAACAAGCATAATTTTACTCTAACTTATTGAATAATTAATCAAGTTTCTTGGCATTTTTTATACTTCGTGTTCACGTTTCTTTATAGGCTTGGGTGATGGTTCAGCTACTTATAGTCTTGGTGCCTCAGTATAGGTTATTGTTATGCCAAACTCAATTTCAAACCTAATCTTAGCTTTATTGGGAAGAGTCAATTTGACTGTGGGTTTTTAGATCTTATATCCACTAGGTTCTCATGACAATGCCAAACTCATATACCATTTTAGTATAAAAATACTAGCTAAAAAGAACATAATTGAATTCTTCATCATCACAAAATGAGAATATAAAAGAAAAGAACTAGAGCATATCACCAAAGGTTTAGTGAGAAAATACTCAACATGAAAAGTCTACTCGAACCCATTATCATCAAAGCTCTGATTAGTAGAGTCTATAAATATTCCTTATAGGAATGACTATACACTCTCTCTAACCAAATTCTTTTTAAAGTGAAACATACAATGAAAAATCATATTTGATAGAAAAAATAAGCATAATCAAGAAAGAACCCTCTTGTTTCCAACAACAAATAGTAAAATCTTCCAAACACCATCAATTGAAGTTGAAGAAAGCAAAAAAAAGTCAAGCATGCCTTTTTACAATTATATAAGGCTGATTGAAAATAAAATGAACCCTAAGTGTGAAACACCAAAGGGTGAAGTTTTGTCATTAAAGAAAAATTTGAAGGCTTTGGCCAGAAAAAGAAAAAAATAAAGGGAAGGCCAAATGTGGAGAGAAATGAGTGGAGAGAAGAAAGAAAAAGTGAGAAAAGAAGAGAGTGTAGGAAAAGAAGGGAAACATTTTAATTTTTATGCAAAACGAAGTGATCTTACACATGCCTATTTTTCTTATATGCCTATGATTTTACTTTTATATAAAGAGGCATACTTTAACACTAACAAACTTGATCTTGTGTTCCTAGTATTTATGTTTCTTTGTTACATGAATTTGAGGATGTATTTTCTGATGAAATTCTAAGTGGATTGCCACCTATAAAAGGAATAAAACATCAAATTGACCTAGTATCAGGTTCAGCTATTCATTATAAACCAGCCTATATAAGTAATCTTGGGGAAACAAATGAGCTTCAAATGCAAGTGGAGGAGTTAATGTTGAAAAATTATATTCGAGAGAGCATAAGTCCATGTGTTATTCCCAGACTTTTAGTACCTAAGAAAGATGGTACTTAGAGAATGCGTGTTAATTGCAGAGCAATCAATGAAATAACAATAAAGTATAGACATCATATCCCTAAATTAAATGATATGCTTGATGAATTGTATGGATCTTGTATGTTTTTCAAAATTAATCTTTAAAGTGGATATCATCATATTAGAATGAAAGAAGGTGATGAATGAAATACTTTCAAAACTAAATATAGTTTATATGAGTGAATAGTTATGTCTTTTAGACTAACTAATGTGCCTAGTACTTTTATAAGATTGATGAACCATATATTACTTGCATTCATTGGTAGGTTTGTAATTTTGTACTTTCATAATATATTGATTTACAGTAAAGGATTGGATAAGCATATATATCATTTAAGGCAGGTACTTGATATGCTTAGAATGAAAAGTTTGTATGATAATCTAAAGAAATGTGACTTTTGCATAGAAAAGATTGTTTTTATTGGATATGTTGTTAATGCAAAAGGAATTAATATGGATAAAGCTAAGGATAAGGCTATAAAAGAGTGGCCCACACCTAAGACAGTAAATTAGGTAAAAAGTTTTCTTGAAT
>Ga0325402_1006783_pt1 | contig 10857 bp, 9 predicted proteins | sample PopdelMetagenome_22_FD_207212 | JGI IMG/M metagenome (GOLD analysis project Ga0325402, IMG submission 207212) | Populus deltoides microbial communities from Bellville, Georgia, United States - Xylem-PdKOR-R3 | ecosystem: Host-associated > Plants > Phyllosphere > Stem > Wood/Secondary xylem...
TATTTTTTTAAAACCATAACTAAAAATGTTTTTCTTAAATCTATTTTTTAAACTGCAACTACAAAAACTATTACAATACCAAACACATATTAAATCTACCATTTTAAAGGTTAGGTTAGTTATAGATCATATCTAATGGACTACAATGGTCAAACTTTCACCAACAACTCATGTGTGATTACTAAAATGGTAGGAAAAAAGTATTAAAAAGTCACATATAATACTCATATAAATAGTTTATACTCATCATTCTAAGACAAAAAATTAATGAGATATAGATGCAAATAACCCGCCTCTCTCTCTCTCTCTCTCTATATATATATATAATCACAACTTTAGATATACAAAATTATGAGATAATAGTTTAGCACTCAAGAAGATACATAATTGAATAAAGTGTAAAAAATGCCAAAGTTAAACACTTTTAATTCAATCTCAACATGCTATGCAAAATGCAAGGCTAAATTATCAATATATACTTGGAATACTCAGTCAAGTATAGAAAATAATCAAAATGTTATTATCCAGGCCAAATAAATGATTTTGATAGAAAATTGGACTCATAATAACTAAACATGTTTTTTTTTTTTTTTTACCTATAAAGAATACAACAAACACCTAAAAACTAAATTTACAATCCGAATTGTAAAACTAAGATGATAACCATAGCTTCTAATATGTAACTCCAAACCATGAATGGTTAGATAACTTGGAAAAATCATATTATGAACATTAAAACCTCATATGATAAGTAAAATTTACCATGCAACAAAGAAACAAAAATTTAATTTCATAGTTGGTCCAAAGATTGGTAGTAGATAGCATTTAAAATTCCACACATATTTTCCTTGCTAACCCAAACTCAACTAACCTAATATCTTTGGGATGATTTGATGACACTTCTATTTTATGATCCCTTGGTTAGAAAAGACTAGTCCATGAATCATATGTACTATCATCACTAAAATAAGGGGACAAATCACCCACATTAAAAGTGTTTGAAATCTCTAAGTATGATTGACTCAATCTTGTATGCATTTTTACCAATCTACTTTATAACCTTAAATGGACGATCAAGATCTTATCAAACTTATATTATAAAAACATCTTCTTGAGAAGGTTAAACCCATGCTATGCTAGATCATGATGTTTGTTAGCTTGATATTTTTTATTTTGCATTTCAATCTTTTTTCGAAGTTGTTCATGCAACTTATTTATAATTGCTAACTCTTTCATCATCATGCCTACTGAAATTTTGACCTGTAGGAAGAGGAACCAAATCCAAACAACACCCCCCGGTCCTTCATGTTTAGTCTTTATATCTCTAAAAGTGTAATTTCTTCTAATCTATCCTTTATTTTATTAACAAAGAGGAAGTAGAAAAATATATTATACAAATACAATTTCTTTACATATTAGTACGAGTTTAAGGAATTACATGCTTTTTTAAGAGACCAATTTCTCCGTTCTTTTTGCACATTTTCGGTTGTTTAGAAGGGGCTGGAATTTGGTATTTAATGTGCAACAAACAACACTAAAAAACCAGTTCATTTTGTAGTAAAAACTTTGTCCATTTTGCCGTAAAAATATTTGGTCATGATATTGTTTTCTTGAATAAAAATGAAAAAGAAAAGAAAAGGATGAAATAGAGATTCACTTTTTTACATGTCAATTCTTGAATTGGTACTTGTCCTTTGAGACAACTTAATGAATTATAACGTGATGTGAAGGATGCTTCCTTTTTCAGTATGGAAGACCTGTTCTCAAAGACATTTCTTCTATGTAAATTCTTTTAGTGCATAATTGTTCTGAATCCATGATTAGTCTATAAGAATGTGAAATAAAAAACAATATGATATGTTCTAACTGGCTTCAATGTTTTAAGTAATTTTGTTTGGATTTAAGCGTTTAAGTTATTTTTATGTTAATAAATATGAGATTGTGTGTTTATTCACTTTAGCATATTGCTTGTATAAATATACTTAGAGCTGAAAATGTTGATATGTGATACATGTGTGTTTCAAAATTGGATGCTCTCATTATAGAATGTGGTTTAATTGTGGAAATAAACTGTATAAACAAGAAGACTATAAAGGATAATGCTAATATGATGTATGATACTTCTAAAATTGAATTTTATGGATTGTAAAGTTGGGAAATTATGACCTACAAAATGGGTTGTAAATTCTATATTAATTTATTCTCATTGATCCTATTGTAATTATATAAAATGTCTTCTTAGCATGGTAGTTCTTCAAATAGTAATCTTTTAATGACCCAATCATCTCAACCATTAATTTCTACGTTAGAAGGTATAAGAGGAAAAATAGATATAACATTGTGTTATTGTAGAGAAGCTCTTGAACTAAGTGTGGGATGTAAAAAAAAAAATTAGTATGCTTATTGTGGTAAAGTTTTTGCGAGTGATGTAATTAATTGATTCAAGAAACATATAGATGAAACTAAAAGAGAAGTGGAACAATGCCGCAAATGTCCTCTAAATGTTTGTCATTGAATACTTTTTAAACTTTAGGGGAATTTTGAGATGAAAAAAAGACCTAGAGAAATGGAAGCAGATTTCAATCCATATAATGCACGATAGATAGAGTATGAAGAGAGGATGGTTACACAATTAGAAGATGATGATATTTATAATAAGGATGATATTGCTAAAACTGATGCTAATGATAAAAAAAAGATGCTACCACCAAACAATGTTAGAAAAAGAAAACAATTGAGTACAAGTTCTGAAAAATAGAAAGAAGTTGCAACAATAAAGACATGTTTCATGTCGAGAAAAATTCATGATGATCAAAAGTCTCTCCAAAGTTGCTGGCAGAACAGAGCAGCAGTTGAACAATGTGATCTTGTTATAGCAAAATGGATGATTGATGCAAGTATATCATTTAATGTTATTAACTTTGTGTGTTACTAGCATGCTATAGATGTTGTAAGAATTAGTAGATATTTCTATGCAAATTAAAAAAATAACCATGAAAAAGAATGAATTTTGACATCATATTTCAATTTGTTTTTTTAATAAATTAGGTAGGTGTTTGAATTTCTCACTTGATAATATTTTCATTAGTTTGTATGGACATATGTTCTAGAAAGATACATGAGAAGAAATTAAACTTGTCGGAACATATTGGAGACTAGATTGGAAATATAAGGACATGTTAAGCTAATTTCTCTAAAAGAATTGCTAAACTTCTATTGATAAATTGTGTTTGATAAGTTGAGGATGGAAGTAGTATCGGATTGAAGATGAGTTCCAAATTTCCTCTAAAGTGTATGTTAAAAATGACTTATGAGATTGAAATCTTGATATGAAGTGATTGTTTTATGGATGCCATAAAGTTTAACAATCTTCTTGAAGTATAATTCAACATACTAGCATTAACACATTCATCAGATCAAGATCCAAGCTCTTTCTTTCTTTGTATTTTTTTTAATATTCAAGTTTTATTTCAGGTTATATTATCATTAATCTCTTGTTTATGCTTATCATTTTCTTTGTTATACTTAGTTAATTTATATCATAGCTATGTTCTTATCTTGTTTATTTATGTTTTTATTTTTAATTATATTTAGTTAAGTTTATTTTTGCCAAGGTGAAAAGATTACACTAATGATGTAAGAATAAGTATAATAAAAACTCAACATTGACTTTAATGTTTAAATTCAAGAAAGTTTTCTATTAGCATATATTATAATTGTTATCTTAATCAATCTCAATACCCTTCTTGTTAAGTGGCGAGTCTTAATTTGTGGTGTATAATCGTTGGCACAACAAATACTTGATTATTTCATAGCCTACCGCATAGGAATCCGACACTTGTGTTATGAAAAGATGTTGATTTGTTGTTGTCATAAGTTAGCACCATGAATACTTGACAACATTTACAAATGTTGGGGTTATTCAAAGAAGGTAATTAAAGATAATTAATATGATTATGTTAATAACTTAAAATGAATCATTAATAATAAATAATCTGATTGGAACCTCCTTTATGTGTGGCTTCCAGTTGAGCAATAAAAAGAGTTTGGATTATACTAATTTCAAATATCATTAGTGGATCCTCTAACTTTGACAATTGTTTTATCTCTGTAAATTTTTATATAATATCACATCTTTTAGATCTCTTTAACTATGTTTCTTTTATTATTAATGGTTTTGTATCTTAACCTCTATATGGATCAACCTCGGTATTGCTGGATTATTTATTACTTTGACACCCTTGCACTTGAAAAAAAACATTAATTATTTGATTGTGTTAAGTTTTTGGTGTTATTCCTGGAAAGGTAAGTTAGTCTACAAACTATAAATTTTATTCTTGTTTTTCTTTTCATTTTTATTTTTTTTATTTATTTTCCTGCACTTGCATGGAAGTTTGGTTGTGCACATTAGGTTATATATTTTTAGTAAGTCTTCATCTTCTTTAGAAAACATGGTAAAAAAAAATTAACTAATCAATTCACAACGATAATAACCATCTTAGAACACTTAGAGACCATATGAATCCAACAAGAACAGGTGCACCATCATGTATAGTTTTTTCTCCTGATGCATCCCACTTCAATTTTAAGTCATGTATCATTCAACTTTTACCAAACTTCCATGACTTAGATTTAGAAAACTAGTACTTGTATTTGAGGGAATTTTAAAAGGTTTGTAACATTTAAAATGACTTAAATTGTAGTATGAACACCATTAGACTAAAGCTTTTTTCTTTTTCCTAAAAGATAAAGCTAAAACATTGCTATAAAATATTAGGCCAGGATCTATTTGTGTTTGAGATGAAATGCAACAATAATTTTTTAAAAAGTTTTTTCTCTCACCGAACAAACTTCTTTTCGGACAATTGAATGAAGTGGTGAATGTCTAAGTTTAATTCAATCGAATATTTATGCAAACTAGAGATGGAAAAAAGTATCACATTACTTTCATAAATATTGCACAAGGTATTGTTATACCTATTTGCTTAAAAGCAAATATGAGAATCTTGAAATGTTTAAACATTACAAGAATGAAGTTGACAAATTAAATTTATAAGGTACTAAAGTGATAGAGGTGGAGAATATATAGCATTTTTTGGTGAATTTTATTCATAAAATGGTATTATCCACCAAAATACCGTTCGTTATTTACCTTAATAAAATGACATTGTGGAACATAAAAATCAAATTTTAAAAGAAATATTAAATGCCATGTTGATATGCTCAAAAGGACCTTAGAACTTGTAGGGGAAGACAATTCTAACTGCAATTTATATGCTTTGCAAAGTACCCCATAAAAAAATAAAAAAATACAAAATATGAATTGTAAAAAGGTAGAAGACCTTCCTATAATTACATTAAAGTGTATGCTTGTCATGCAAAGGTGGAAGTACCTAATCCCAAAAACTCAAGATAAGACCTAAAACTATGAATGATATTTTTATCATATATCCTTACAATAGTAGTGCGTATTGATTTTTTATACACAAGTCAAGTATTGAGGACATTCATCATAATACTAGCATATAATTAAGGAATGTCACATTCTTTAAAGATGTGTTTCCATTTAAAGAAGCATAAAAACAATCATTAACTTAAGAGAATGATTAAAGTAAGCTCAAGTAGTCATCATCAATTGAAAGATGATTAAGTTGAGACTAAAAAGAGTAAAAGGGTCAAAATGATCAAAATATTTGGTCTTAATTTCTAACATACTTGTTAAAAAATAAACCTCAAACATACTTAAAGGCAATGTTCTATCTTGAAAAGTTTTATTAGAAAGAGGTAGTTAATAGTAAATTTAAATCCATTATGAACAATCATACATGAGAACATCTGGAAGTAAACTATTAGGCCATAAGTGGATGCTCAAAAGGAAATTGAAAACTTATGGAACTATTAACAAATATAAAGCAAGACTTATTATTAAAGGATTTAAACAATAATAATATGTGAAATATTTTGACACATATTTACCTATGTCAAGAGTAACTTTCATATGAATGTTAATAGTCATCATAGTTATTAACAAGCTTTAAATACATCAAATAGATGTAAAAAAAACTTTATTAAATGCTGACCTTGATGAAAAGATTCACATGGAACAACTCGAGAGATTTGTCACTAATAGACAAGAAAAAAAAGTCTATATGCTTGTTAAATCATTACATGGTTTGAAACAAACACCTAAAAAATGGCATTAAAAAATTAACTATGACTACAACATTAATAAAGTTGATAAATGTGTTTATGTGAAAAACATGGATAAATGTTATGTCATTGTATTTCTCTAAGTGGAAGATATGTTAATTTTAGGCAGCAATGAGTGTATGATAAAGGATAGTAAGAAAATGCGAACTAATAAATTTAACATTAAAGACTTAGGTGTTACCAATATTATGCTAGGAATAAAAATTACTAGGACATCTGATGGATCTCATTAAATTAAGAAAGTTCTTGATAAATATAAAGGTAAGTGAATAGATCAATTGGAATATTCTCAAATAACTGAGGGCTTTAATGTATATTATGAACTACACAAGGTATAATATTGCATATTTGATTAGAAAAATGAGTAGATTTACTAATAATTTGAGTATGTATAATTGGAAAGCAATAAATAAAGTTCTAAAATATTTGAGATACACCTTGAAATATGAGTTACAATTATACTAGTTACCTAGCAGTACTGTAAGGGTATTGTTCTGCCAATTAGATATCTAACACTATGGATTTGAAATCCACTAGTGGATACGTCTTCATACTAAATGGAGTAGTTGCATAATTCTTTAAACAAATGTATATTGCAAGATCTATAATTGAATCAAATTTTATTGCTCTTGATAAAGTTGAAGAGAAAGCCCAGTGGCTTTGAAGTTTCTTAAAGGATATTCCATGTTGACCAAAACCAATGCTAGCAATTTGTGTCTATTACGACAGTTAATCAGTAATTAGAAGGGCACAAAGTAGTATATATAAAGGTAAATCTAGACATATATGTTGTAGACATAATACCATTAAACATTTATTCTCAAATGAAATTATTTTTATTTATTATGTAAATTTAAAGAAAAATATTATGGATCTGCTAATCAAAGGTTTGTTGAGAGATATTGTATATAATTCATCGAGGAGAATGGACTTAAAGGTTTCAAAAGATAAAAGAGTGTAATAATGGTAATCATACCTATTTGACTGGAGATAACAAGATCTAGGTTTAGATGGAAAACTAAATGCTATAATATTCTCAATAACATAAAAAAATTGTCATTTCTTGCTTATTTTTATTATAAAAAAGGTGTTAGCTTTAGCATGATAAAAGGTGGGTTATTCTCTAAATGATTTTCTTATCTTGGTATGCCAAGTGGAGTTAAATATAATATTGTTAATGAAAGATCACTTATATTTGTAAAACATATTGGTGTTTTTCTCAAGAATTTCAATAAAGACTGATTTTTCTAAAACATTCAAGAATCTAGAAGTTGTTTAGAGACAAAATGAACAAAACTGTGAGAACCATAGATACTCATATAATAATTATGCAACTAATAAAAATGAGAGGTATGAGACCTCTAATGAATTATTTCACTGCAAGATGATAGAAGGTTTCTCGATGAACACCCATATGTTGAGGATGATTGGATATTTTAAAAATTAAGCCAATTAGGCTTTGTCAAGGACAATGAGTTAAGCTTTGACTTTGTATTACAATGTAATCATGAAATCCTACTTTAAGCATCAAGAAAGACAAGGGTATTTGTTATTATTGTGGCAAAGAAAACACTAAAGAAGGATTTTACAAAGATTATCTTGCAACCATAGAGACTAAAAAGCTTATTGAAGCTTCTGCTTCATGCGTGTTTATGATTGAATAAAGGTAAAATGGACTTACAGGTTGATAATGAAGCAAGGGTTGCCATATTAACTTTGTCAAGTTGGTTGGCACTGGAACATGTTAATTGTTATTTTATTATAGTATTTTCTAAAATCATCGTATCCATTTCTAAATTGATTTGAATTTATTATTAAGAGAAAATGTTTTTTCTTATATAATAATGATATTTATTATAAATATGATACATATATAAATAGTTTGTATATACCGAATCTTGAATTGTCCAGGTTCAATATAAATATCCATATTATTTATGACATTAAAAAGAGAAATCACACCCTATTGGATATGATGCAGTCCATGATGAGCTATACAAACCTTTAGCCTTCTTTTTGGAGCTATGCTCTACAAAATACTACTTACCTTTTAAAAAAGGTTCCATCAAAATATATTAATAAGACTATATATGAGATATGGAATGGTAAGAGATTAATCTTATCATACTTAAATATTTGAGATGTGCTTTTTATATGAAGCGTATTGTATTTAAAAAGCTGAGATCTAAGTCAAATATATTTAAGTTTATAAGATATCAAAAAAAAAAAAACTAATTGATATTATTTATATCATCTTGTTGAGCAAAAGTGTTTGTCTCAAAACATGCTACCTTTCTAAAAAAAGAATTTGTTCTTGAAATGAGTAGTGAAAAGAAAATAGAACTTCAAAAAGTTTAAGAACCCCAAACTAACATCCAAATAAAACCTAAGTCTAAGGCTATAACATTGAATGTTTAGCTTAAAACTTAAGAAATATAAGAATTCTATAGATATGGTAGGACACGTCATACACCAATGAGATGTGAACTTTTCATGAAAGTTGAAAATGATGAGTTGCTCATGTTTGATGAGTCTACTGACTACATGAAACCAATATCTGATATTGATTCTAAAAAATGGCTTAAGGCCACAAAATCTGAAATGAATTTCATGTACACCAACAAGGTATGAACCTTGGTTGATCTGCCTAAAAGGATAAAACCCATTGTATATAAGTGTGTCTTTAAGATTAAGACTGACATGGATAGCAATGTACAAACATACAAAGCTAGACTAGTTATCAAAGGTTACAGAAAAGATAAATAGGTTGACTTTATTGAAACCTTATTACCAATAACTATGTTAAAATCCATAAGGATTTTACTTCTTATAACTACATACTATGATTATAATATTTGGCAAATGGATGTCAAAATTGAGTTCCTGAATGGAAATCTTCAAGAAGATATATATGTGACATAACCTGAAAGTTTTGAATCTAAGAAATTTATCAATAAAGTAAACAATTTATAAAAATCCATTTGTGGACTTAATTAAACTTCATGGAGTTGAAATACTTAGTTTGATGAGATAATCAAACAGTTTGATTTCATAAAAAATATGGATAAGCCTTATGTTTATAAAAATATTAGTTGGGGTGGAGTTGTTTTTCAAATCTTATATATAGATGACATATTATTAATAGGAAATGATATTTCATTACTCTAGTTAGTAAATATTTAGTTGTCCAAGAATTTCTCTATGAAAGATATAAGAGATGCAACCTATATATTAGGAATAAAGATCTATAGAGGTAAATTTAAAAGGCTACTTGGATTGTTCTAATTCATGTACATAGATAAGATGCTAGAACACTTTAGCATAAAAGAATGCAATAGATGATACTTACCGATTTTATATAAGATACGTCTCTTCAAGGATATGTTTCTTAAAACACAAATTGAGAGAGATATAATAAAAATGATTCTATATATTTTGGATATAAGATCTATAATTTATGTGGTGCTATGTGCAATACTAGATGTATCTTATATTTTGAGCATAGTGAGTAAATATCGATCTAATCTAGGTGAAGGTCACTAAAATATAGTTCAAAAACATTCTAAGTACTTGAAAAGAACTAGGTTTTTCTGATTTTGAAAGGAGATGAACTAGTACATCATGGTTATTTGGATGTTAGTTTTCAATAAGATATTGAAAATAGAAAATTTAGTTTGGTTATATTTTACTCTAAATAATGATGTCGAGTTGGAAGAGTTCCAAATAAGAGATCTGATGCGAACCTCGTGATCACGTGGTCACGCAACTCACATACAAAGACACCAATTCTCAAAAAGCCAAGTAAATCAGGTTTGATAGGAGTGTGACACAAAGATAACTTGTACATAGGCACTAGCACTATTGGAAACGGAGACCCCCACCGAACGAATATTGATTCGCGAACGAGAAGTATAAGGATGACACCACGATGACAGTTGTTCTTCGATAAGTCATTTTCAGTTCTTTAGAGAACCAAGAAAGGGAGATTATCCCACCAACACACAATAAGTGCAGTAAAGAAGTTTATTGATCTGAAAATTGCGTAACCTTACATGTTTGGTTATACCTTTATTTATACTGACTCTAGACTTAAAAAAACCCTAATGGACCCCCCTTAGGTGGACTTATATGAAGCCAACTAACAATTGACCCAAATAAGTAATAATAACCCAAAAACTAAGAAGAAAATAATAAAAATAATAAAAATTATCATGCTAAATATTCTAGAATCAGATTTGTCATCCTTAAGAAGTCCCGAAATAAACTAGGAGAAATCTAATTTGGAAAATTTATATTGCTGCCCCCCTTGATGTCCTTGATTAGCTTGGATTTCCTTGTTTAACTTGGACAAATACGAAAACAAATTTCCTCCTTTGTTGCTGATTTAATTACTTTCCTTCATAAGTTAGGAAAATCATTAAATAGTCCTCCTTTCTTTAGGAATAAGATATGACCAACTTCCTTACTTAATTAGGAGAATAAATTGCTGACTTTTTATCCTTGTAGCTTTAGGAAAACAAGCCTAACAAGGCTGGTATTGGGCCGGACACATCAACCCCTTGTTCCACACGAATTAGGCTCTTCTTGGACCTGAACTAGATGAATTAAAGGTTTTCCTTCATGCTCCTTAAATGTCCTAAGCCCCTC
>Ga0325402_1006788_pt1 | contig 10854 bp, 6 predicted proteins | sample PopdelMetagenome_22_FD_207212 | JGI IMG/M metagenome (GOLD analysis project Ga0325402, IMG submission 207212) | Populus deltoides microbial communities from Bellville, Georgia, United States - Xylem-PdKOR-R3 | ecosystem: Host-associated > Plants > Phyllosphere > Stem > Wood/Secondary xylem...
GAATCAGAACCTGAGTACTATAAGGATGAAACTATCAAGGACCTTATGGTGGTAAGATCTCTGTCTTCTAACAGTGACAAGCGTTAAATTTCACTTTCCAGAGACAATCTACCAAAAAAAAAAAAAAAAGACGAAGAAGAAGGTGGGCTTAATTGTCTTATAGAATGAAAAATGACGGGAAAAGTTTCTCGTTAATTTTAGTACTTTCAAGTTATTTCCTCATTTATCTGCAAGTGAGAGTCCTAGAATTAATGATTTTTTCTTCTATTTATTTTAATTTTAATTTTTATATATTGATCAAAGTGCAAGGCGCACATAATTTAGCAGCCACTGTTCATGAGAAGACCGAATTCATGCACTAATTTTTTAATTCACGTATATGCTGCAGGTTCTACTGTCTGCCGGGACAGATACTACAGCTGGGACAACGGAGTGGGCATTGTCACTTCTGCTGAACAATCCTCTAATTTTAAGGAAAGCACAAAATGAAATTGACAAGGTTGTTGGACACGATCGTCTGATTGATGAATCTGATGTGGCTAAGCTTCCTTATCTACACTGCGTCATAAAGGAAACTATGCGAATGTACCCAATAGGCCCATTGCTAGTGCCTCACAGGTCATCAGAGGAGTGTGTGGTAGGAGGGTTCCAGATACCAAGCGGCACCATGTTGTTGGTTAACATGTGGGCAATACAGAATGATCCTACAATCTGGGACGACGCAGCAGAATTTAAGCCAGAAAGGTTCGAAGGTTCCGTGGGAGTTAGAGATGGGTTCAAATTGATGCCTTTCGGGTCAGGAAGGAGGAGATGTCCTGGGGAAGGTTTGGCCATACGCATGGTTGGATTGACTCTGGGGTCATTACTTCAGTGTTTCGAATGGGACAGGGTTAGCCAGGAAATGGTGGACATGACAGGGGGGACTGGACTCACTATGCCCAAGGCTCAGCCTTTACTGGCCAGGTGCACTTCCCGTCCATCGATGGCAAACCTTCTTTCTCAAATTTGAAGGAGGCTGTATGCTGCTTGCTGAACAGAAGATATTAATTTGCCAAGTTTATTAGTTGTAAAAGGTCACAGTCTCTGGCCTAATATCATTTACTTTTCCTTCCATTGCAAAGTAACCGAGCTAGCCTCATATATATTTAATACATCAGCATTATTTAATATCATTGTTTAGCTGCGATATCAGTACCTGCGATGATTTCTAACTTTATTTCACTCATGAGTTTACTTTCTTTAATTGTCAAGATTTTTTTTAGGTCTTAAAAAGTTTGAAATACTCTAACGCTAATACCATAAAAACAAGTGTAATTTTATATTTAATTTTTGAATTAGGCTGAAATTTTATCAATTATTCTAATTACTTATTTATTTTGGGGCAACTAGCATGCCATTTGTTTTCCTTTACATGTATAAATTAGGTCTGAAGCTACTATTTCAAAATCATTTTTATTTTTCTTGATGTTTTTGGATTTTTTTTCTTATTTATATGAAAACTTTTAATTTAATTAATATTGTACTAATTAGAATGCTTTCCTTATATTTAAATAGCCTTGGAGGCTACTTCTTAGAAAGTTTTTAATGAAAAAAACTTCTATGAATAAATCATAGTTCTCTTTATAATTTTCTTTATAAATAAGGGTTGTTATCTTAACTTGAGTACTTTAGTTTTCTTCTCTACAATTTAGAACTATAAAGATTTAAAGACTAAAAAAACCCTATCAATGATATATGTTGCATCAATTGATATAGGGGTGGTTATTTTCGGTTTTCATTAAAAAAATAACAAAACCGATTTAAAAAAAAAACAAAACGAAACCGAAACCACTTCAAACCGACCGGTTTTGGTTTGGCTCGGTTTTTTCCGGTTTGACTCAGTTTTTTTCCGGTTTTTTTTTTCAGTTTGGGTTCGGTTCGGTTTTTTCTGTTTCAAGTTTATAAAATCGAACCGGTCAGTTTTTTCAAAATTTTAATCAATTCTTTTTCACAGTTTGGTTTTTTCGGTTATTTTTTTTTGTTTTTCAGTTTTTTTCTCACCCTTAAATTAATATCGTTGCTGGTTGGCCTGTTTGACGAACGAAGATGGTAGCAACATCCCATTTCACAATGCAAGAGTGGAGGTCAATTAGCTAGGGTATTGAGAGGGCTCAAGAAATAGTGCAAATAATCTCCTCACAATCTCTAGATCAAGTGGATCTTTTATTTTTCGAAATTTCCAAACACTTAAACCATATAACAGTATAAGAAGAGGTTCAAATAAGAATCATGACGAGGAGATGAATGTGCTCGAAGACTTACATCAAAGCAAACTAAATCCTAGATCTATTCTTGATTTCTGAATTAGGCTGAAATTTTATTAGATTATTTTAACTACCTATTTATTTTCAAGTAACCAGCTTGCTATCTGTTTTCCTTTACAAGCATAAATTAAGTCTGAATGTTATTATTTCAAAATCTTTTTTTATTTTCCTTGTTGTTATTTATTTATATTAGAACTGTGATAATCTCATGAAACCTAAATAGGAAATTAAATTATAATAAACAAAATATTGAAGCCTAATAATAATAATAAAAACCAATCAATTAAAAAAAATAACCCCAAAAAGCTATATTTAAGAAAACAAAAACATCATGGAGTAGCATGACATGTTTATATTTAAGAAATCAATTTAATTAATTTAATTTAAAACTAAAATTTATTTTTAAAAAAATATAAATTTTAAAAAAATGACAAATAAAAATACTCGAGAGAATCTATGTTATTTTCAGAATTAGTGAAAATCCTATAGAAAAAATATTGAATGATAAAATTAAAAAACTTACGTGAGCTAAAAAAAAATGAACTCAAACAAATCCTAATGGATAGGGTTTTCTAATTTGGTTTCTAATTTGTTTTTTTTTTTTGTTTATTCGACTCTATGTTTTGAAAGGAAAGGGTTGTTTAGACATTATTTCAAATATAATAGTAGATTTATAAATAAATACATATGTTTTATTGATTTTTTTTCTAGCACCAATTACTAAGGATATAAAGTGTTATTTGTCTTTAAATTTCATGTTGCAAAGTGTAATATTTGAAAACTTCATTGCAAAGTAAAAAAAAAATCAAATTATAGGATGCATAGAGTAATTTAATCAAAAATCAATTTTAAAATGATCTAAAATAAAAAACATATATCAATAAAAAAATAGGAACTAAATCTGACAGATTAAAAATTAATGGGGAATGAAATTAAAAACAAATTTTAATATTTAAAATAATTCAAATAAAAAAAATATCGATTGAAAAATAAAAACCAAATCACAAGAAAAAATAAATTGAAGGGTTATAAAAATTTGAAAGGTCAAACACGGGAATGAAGAAGAAGATGAGAGAGACAGAGAGATCTAGTTCCAAACAAAAAAAAATTACACTAGACATACCTCTAGGGAGGTACGTAGGCCTTGCTATGACGAATAAAAAAACTCCAAAGAAGGTTAATTTTTGTCGTCATAAGCCAATGTAAAATATCGCTTAAACACAACGAAGTGGTTTATTTATTAGCACATTTAATACATGTGTCAATAATTTTTTAATTTTTATTTGTTTATATTTATAAACACCAAATTTTCATCTAAAACCATATAATAATCACAAAAATAAAAACCAAAATAAAAACATGATCAAGCTCCGGGAGACAATGTAAAAAAATCTTGATATTAAAGACAAAAAATCATTTTATTGTTTCATGAAAAGTGAAATATAAAAAAAACTTTGGATTCAATTTAAATTACCTTTTATTTTAAAAATAATTTCGTAAGAATATTGAAAAAAAATATAAAAAGACTAAGCTAGCCATGCAGTTTTAAAATTACCAATGAAATTTGTGAAAAGTTGTAATTACCATTGGGAGAATAATAATTTCACTTTTGTTAGATGCCCACTTCATTGCAATTATTCCTATTAGACTCTGATGATTTGGAAACTATCGAAGAGATGCTGTTTCTTATCTAGCTGAGAATAAAAGATGATGTGACATTTGTGCTATACATGTTCTTTATTACTGGTCTTTTTTGAGCCACGACAATCTTGCTATTTTCTTTTCGGTTTTGTTGCTGATTCCTCCTTCAGAACATGCGCAGGGCAAAAAAGCTAGGCCGATATGAATTGATGGCTACTCAATTTATTTGGTCTTATGACCATTGTCTGCTTGATATACACGGCCGTGTTTCAAAATTTACAGATTAATCCATGACCTTTTTTTCCACGTCTGAAAGTACTGCTTTCGGTAATTTATGGCCGTCTCTTAGTGTAGGTGGCCTTTGTATGTCGACACATTTCAACTCAAATTCAAATCTAGACAAAGGTCGAGCTAGCATGATTGCTTCGTTGGCAGACTTTATCAAAGGTAAATACTTTAACAAGCTTCAACTGCGTTTCTTTTATAATCCACAGATAGCTTCATCAAGGCACAGGGGTTAAAATAATACTCCTTCGAACGACAAGGAGATTCGCCATTGGCAAATTGATCATGGCGACACTATTTCTCTATTTTCCTGTTTTTTTAGCCTTGTATATGATCACAAGACACCTCCTAGACAAGATCCAAAACCTCCCGCCTAGTCCATTCCTTTCACTCCCGATCATTGGCCATCTCTACCTGTTTAAGAAGCCAATTTACAGGACCCTGTCCAATATATCCAATCGATATGGCCAGCTCGTTGTCTTGCTACGACTCGGATCCCGTCGAGTCCTTGTTGTCTCATCCCCCTCAATAGCTGAAGAATGCTTTACCAAAAACGACGTTGTCTTTGCTAACCGCCCTCGTCTACTTATTGGAAAACACCTTGGTTACAACTGTACAAACCTGTTTTGGGCATCCTACGGTGACCACTGGCGAAACCTTAGAAAGATCGTGTCTATTGAAGTCTTATCTGCATATCGCCTCCAGATGCACTCTGCCACACACCTAGAGGAGGTAAAATGGATGATCGGCTGGCTCTTTCGTAATCAGAACCAGGTGGTGGATATGAAGAAAGCATTCCTCGAACTGACTCTGAACATCATCATGCGGATGATAGCTGGAAAGAGGTATTACGGAGACGATGTTTCTGATATGGAACAAGCACAAAGGTTTCGTGCGATTCATGCTGAGATGTATACGCTAATTGGCCAAACCATAATCGGAGACTACGTACCATGGATTAAATCAAAGAAGATGGAGAAGAGATTGATAGAGTGCCGAGTGAAGAGGGACAGTTTCATGCAGTGCTTGATCGAAGAACAAAGGAGAGTACTTTTGGAGAGTGATTGTTGTGGTGAAAGGAAAAGGACTATGATTCAGGTTCTGCTTTCATTGCAAGAAACCGAACCTGAGTATTACACGGATGATATTATCAAAGGGCTTATGCTGGTAAGATCTGTGATCATTTGCTCGATTTACATAACAGTCTCATCAACAGGGTAATTAGACAATAATTCAAAATCCGCCCGTACTCTATATTGGGAATCGTCAAACTTAAAATGACTGCGATCTGATGAAAAAATTATCTTCTTTTATTAGTCATTTTGTAATGGGAATCATTGAAATTAAGATGACAGTGGAATGTGATCGAGAAACATAATAAAGCGACAACGCTGTGCAGCTTTTTTAACCATGGTGGATGAAATCTGCTGGACTTGTAGTGTTGTATTACTAAAATATTCAAGTAACTGCAATACACAGGTCATAATAATTTCACAGCCATTATGGATTTGGTAGATCACTTGATGGTAATTCGGTTTGCGTCGCTTTTGTCGACTCTCTAACTACTACTGATCATCACAATATCTTGTTTCCGAGTGTAGGTGCTCCTATTTGCAGGAACAGACACTTCATCTAGTATAATGGAATGGGCACTTTCACTCCTGCTCAACCATTCGGAAGTCCTCCTGAAGGCTCAAAAAGAAATCGACGAGTATATCGGACCTGATCGTCTAATTGATGAAGCCGATCTTGCCCAACTTCCTTACCTCCGAAGCATCATAAATGAAACACTAAGGATGTACCCACCAGCTCCACTGCTAGTACCTCATGAATCATCAGAGGAATGCCTGGTTGGAGGGTTCCGCATTCCACGTGGCACTATGCTATTTGTGAACATGTGGGCCATACAAAATGACCCTAAAATCTGGTTGGACCCAAGGAAATTCAGGCCTGAGAGATTTAATGGCCTGGAGGGGGCTAGAGATGGTTTTAGGCTGATGCCTTTTGGGTATGGCAGGAGGAGCTGTCCTGGAGAAGGCTTGGCCTTGAGAATGGTGGGGTTGGCATTGGGCTCGCTGATTCAGTGTTTTGAGTGGCAGAAAATGGGTGATAAATCGGTGGATATGACCGAGAGGCCTGGTTTCACCATGGCAAAGGCCCAGCCATTGAAAGCCATATGTCGGCCACGCCCAAGCATGCTCAAACTTTTTTCCCAGTAAGCATTCATGGTATTTAAGAGTATTTAGGGTATTTAAAAGTATGATAACTTTGCGTGTTTTAATTTTTCAAGTATATTTTATTTTAAAAAATATTAAATTAGTATCTTTTAATATTTTTTATATGTTAACGTGAAAATTAAAAAATAATTATTTTAATATATTTTTAAATAAAAAAACTTTAAAAAAACAATACCAACTATATACATTGACTCCTATTTGACACGAAGACAGCGGTCTAGCCACATGTGTTGCTTTGTGAATGGAAAATAAATTGCCTGTTAAATCGTAGATCCGGACATGCATGGCCCACGTTATTAAATATAAAATGTACGAGGCTTGTGGCCCAGCGATTTTGGCAAGATTTCCTTGCCTTATTTCTTGAATTTTAGCTTTAGCGTACACGTCTGTTATTTTTATAATATTTTATTTATTTATTAGATTTACAGATGTTTACTGGATCTGAAAATTAATTATGATATATGTAAATTTACTCGAACACTCCAAGTTAAAAAAAAAAAGATAAAATGCTTTATTAATGATGGGAAGCAGCAACAATACATGCACATGCATCATAGGGACAGGAGGATGATAAAACAAAATGGCTGCCTTTGCTTTTAGTCCTCGATCGCACGAGTAATTTTGTCGTACACCATGTCTCTTGTCTCTAAGCCTGTTTCTTACCCATTCTGGATGTGTATAGCAAGCAATGTGGACAAGAAATTGGAGGATTGTGATTTGCAGTACGATCAAACATTATGTGATGTTTTGTCAATGAAATTAGGCCTTCTCTTGTCTTTGTCGCCTTCTGGTTGGGTCTTGGTAAAGATATGTAATGTCACGCAAGTGCATCAGAAGACTCTTTTGGCATCCTTAGCGTATACCTAGATTTGGCGTGGCTAATAAAAAACATTCCAAAGGGGAAGTTGATTTTACTGTGGAGATAGACTCTCTTTACTATTCATTAAATTCATTAAAATAATGAAGTGATGTTTATTATCTTAATTAAAAAAAAATTAATTGTCTTTTAATTGGGGATATTTTGATATTCTTACGTGATGTAATAGTTATTATTGATTTGTTTAAAAATATTTTTTTCTACTCAACATTTTAATAAAAATTAAAATAATAAAAAAACTCCAAGAGTAAAAATAATTAATAATTTTTTTCGTTATAAGTGGCTCATATCTTTCAAATATAATTGGTTTATCATCGATGATTCTTTCTTTTTTTTATTTCTCTTTTCTATTTTGATAAATACACCACGGTCTTCATTGTTATTGGTATTTCAGATTCAATCTTTTTAGTTTTAATATTTGTATTTTTTGTCATTTTTCATTTTTGATAAAGCTTTATTTGTTTTTAATTGAAACATTGCTTTTTAATATATATATATATATATATATATATTCAATTCAGTTCTTCTACTTTTAATTTTTAATTTTTTCCCTTTGCCCTCTTGTCAAAATTTTTATGGTTTTTGATGATGATGATGATAATAATTGTGACAGCAACAACAACACTAATAGTAATACTACTTTATAATGATAATAATGGTAATAACAATAGTAATAATAATAATTTATTATGATGATGATAGTGATGATAATGATAAATTTTTTTGATAATAATAATAATGATAGTGATAATTGTGATAATAATGGTAATAATAATAAAAATGATACAAGTGGTGGTGGTGGTGATAGTAGTGATAATAGTAGTAGTAGTAATATTTGTTATAATAATAATAATAATAATAATAATAATAATAATAATAATAATTGTAATTGTAATGGTAATGGTAATGGTAATAATAACAAAAATTATGGTTATAATAATAATAACAATAATAATATAGGGAAGAAGAAGAAGAAGAATTAATAATGATAATAAAAATATTAATAATAGTAGTAGCAATAATAACAATAATAATGACAATAATAATAGGTTACATAATAATAATAGTGATGATAATAGTGATAATGGTTGTGAAAATAATAATATTACTACTGCTACTACTAAATAATAATAGCAATGGTAGTGTTAGTAATAACAATAGTAATAATAATAATAATAACAATAGTAGTTTTAATAACAATAGTAATAGTAACCATAATAATAATAGTAGTAATGATGATTTTGATATCTGTTATTTGAATTGCTGTTTTTAAAAATTAAATGATCAAAACTCTTTTTTTTTAATTTTTTCTATTAATATTTAATTTATTGAAAATTGAATTTCATAAATTTTTCTAAATTGGTTGTTTCGGATTTAATGGCTCAGGTCACGTGTTAAAAAAATTAACACATTTTTTTAAAAGATTTTATATTTTTTTATAGAATTATTCTAGTTATATAATATGAACGTTGAGTTTGACGGAATATCTAGTATTGACTTAACTCTAATTAGTGTAGCATTGTTACATATTTTTTATATTTTTTTAATCTCAGTTTAATATCTAAATATTATTTTTTATATAAAAAATCGCTTGGCTCTGCATCCAAGCAACGGCACCCGGGATAGTTCATGTGCTTGGACACAAACCTGTCATTTAAGGCTAATTGTGGTCTTAGTACTAATAATCCACATTGTGCCATCCATACGATTTTATTTTTATTTTAGATGATAATGTGGGAATCAAATCTGTGTACCGTCCGGATCCATAGTTAGTCTCTTCTTCCGATTACTCTCTGTTTAGTACTTCTTCACTTGTATCAGGACCATCAAAAACTGAAGCTGTTTATTTCGTTGTGGTTATTGAACGTTGTGTTCTAGACTGCGTAAGGATCGTTCCTTCAATTCATTGATATTTATGACACCTTTTTTGTTTTTTTAATCAAAATTAAACGATAGGGAATTGGCTACCATGTGACAATAAAAGTAAGAAATCTAGATGTTTGGGATCAAAAATTTACTTCGAGTTCCATGATTGCTCATATGATGATTACTGGAGACTTATATGGTTATTAATTTTAGAACTTATGAAATTACTCGAGTTGCATGCAAGTTAGCTCGAACAACCATGTTAAATTTTAAAAAAAAAAACTATACAAAAAGTACCTCAAACATCATCTGCTTCCACGCATGTTACCTTCCACGCATGTTACCTTCAGTAGCTCAAGTCAATGGCCACGAGCTGAGATGCCACGGCCTACATGGCTACAGCCATGAGATGTTCATCGTTGCTTTTTTGAAGACAATGAGAAGTCACCATGTGCCTTGTCTCGCATCGCTCGTTGTGCTGGATGGCATGAATTCCTTCTTCCATGAGGAAAAAGAATGGTGCTCATCGTCCTTCTTTCTGTTCACATTTTCTCGTGGGCCTTTCTGCTGCAATTTCTAACATATCCCATTCATCCACGTGATATACAGTGTGTTATTATTATTATTATTATTATTATTATTTTATAATTTTACCTCCTTTTTTTTTTTTTAGGAAAACACCATTTCTTATAGTACATGCTAGTTACATGCCCCGCGTGATGACGTGGGTCAATTATTTTTTATATTTTAAAAATAGCCAAGATCTAAAAATGTTAGGTTTTTTTGCAAAGTTATACCCAAGAGTCTCAGGTTTGGTTGCAACGCTTGACCCAAGAGTAATGTTTATAATATTAATAATAACATTAAACTTGGGTTAACCCTTAGCATAAAAGTATCTGAACTGCAATATCAGACCCAATAGCATTGGACTTGGGTCTGTCTGCAAGGTCATGTCATAAAAGTGTGATAATTAAATAGATTAGTTAAAAAGAAAAAAAAACCAACAGGAAGAAAAAAAACTAATGAAAAAAAGAAAAAAATATGAATTAATTGGGTTAACTCTTCAAACCAGGTTAACACGTCGTACCTTCAATTCGCATTGTGAAAGTTTGATAATTAAAAAGAAAAAAACAAATTAATGGGTTAACTCAGAATTAACTATGCTAACTCGTCAAATCAGGTTAACCTGTCAAACCCGGAATCCGTGTAATGAAAGTTTGATAACTAAATAGAAAAAAATTTAACATTAACAATTTAAATTAAACAAAAAAAATTAATTAAAAAAACAAAAGGCATCAGCCGAGAACTATTTAGAAAAAAATTTAACATTAATAAACTAAATTAATTAAATAAAATTAATTAAAAAAATAAAAGAAAGAAAACCTCTAAGAAGAAAAAAAACTAAATAGAAAGAAATTTAACATTAACAAACTAAACTAAACGAAAAAAATAATTAAAAAGAAAAAAAAAGCAAAAAATAAAATAAAATTCAGGTTAACTCGTCAAACCAAGTTAACACGTTAAACCCGGGATCCGTGTCATGAATGTATGGTAACTAAATAAAAAAATGAACATTAACAAACTGAACTAAAATAAAAAAAATAGTTAAAAAGAAAAACAAATCCGAGTTAACTCGTCAAACCAT
>Ga0325402_1006790_pt1 | contig 10854 bp, 11 predicted proteins | sample PopdelMetagenome_22_FD_207212 | JGI IMG/M metagenome (GOLD analysis project Ga0325402, IMG submission 207212) | Populus deltoides microbial communities from Bellville, Georgia, United States - Xylem-PdKOR-R3 | ecosystem: Host-associated > Plants > Phyllosphere > Stem > Wood/Secondary xylem...
AAGAGAACCGACAGGTTAACTCGTAATTTAATTGACTCAGTCAAACTCGTTTAAAACTCAATCAGGTCAACCCTAAAAACTATATAAAAAAATGATATTGTTTTGGATAAAAACAATAAAATTAGGTTGACCTCCGAATTAGACTGGCTATGTTTTCTCGTGTTTATATTTGGAAAAAAAATTAAAAAGATGAGTTTAATGTAAAGTTTTTTCAGTAACATTATTTCATGTTTTTTTAAAATTACAAATTGGTCTTTAATTTTTAGGGAACATAAAACAACATCATTTTAGATAAAAATAATAAACCTAGATTAATCTCATGATTTAATAATTTAAAACTTATAAATCCCTAATCAAGTTTAACAAACTATAATCATGGTTAATGGCGACATAATATTATAGTTTGATAACTATGAAAAAGAGGGGACATGGATTTGGCAGGCGCATTATCAGAAGGAATATGCAAGTCTAAGGCCCAGGTACTAAAAATGATTAGTCCAAATGAGCATTACAAGAAGAATATCACATGCAGTGGAATGTGTTAATTAACAGTGTCATTGTTAGGACAAAAAGAAGAAGCCCAGAAGCATACTATTACTATTTACTTGTAGGCTTTATTACATTTAATCTGCTGCTGAAAGAAGCCCTATCACTTGCTATGGAGCTCAACCTGCAGCAGCAAAAACTTTTGTTCTTGATTCTTGTCCAAGAAAAAAACAGATTCTACCTCAATGAGCGTGGTGGTTAACGGATTGTAGAAGATCAACCCCAAACATATATATAGATAAGAGTGGTTCATTTATTTTTTGTTCTTGACAATAATGTAGATAACTCAACGTATCAGCCAGATAAAATGGAATTCATGGACCAGCTGGTATCCTACAAGGAAGGGCAAGAGGGGGGGGATTCTTGCATGCGGTACTGGGATTTTACCTGTAGTTATCAAACCCGACTTTGGTTAATTTGAGAATCAACTCTTCAGCTTCAGCGGGTTGCTTATATTTGAGCTCGGATATGACCAAATCAACATCTATTCTAGTTTACAAAATAAAGGAGACTCGAGCTAGGTTTCTGTGTCTCAACCAACCCGGTTAAGTTTGATTACAATGATTTAACTTGCTTTTTCCCAATTTCTTTCCCCACCTCTCAATGATGGGGTTTTTTTTTCCATGAAAGACAAAATGAATCGTTTAATTGATAAAAAAAACCTACAACAGGTTCAGTCCTGCTAACTGCAATACGCAAGCAGACAGCAACCTTGACAGTCTGAAACTGCTAACTGATTTAACTCCATTTTCTGCAGAGATTTGACTATCTAGGATTTTCTTTAGCCTTGAGTACAATGCAGACTAGGTTGAACATTCTTGATAGTTATTCTAATCAAAACCTGGAGACGAGTAAACTTCTCGACAATGATTTATGCTATTGCACTCCTACAAGATCAATACATGCAGCATCTTCAAATTTAAGGTTTTCAGCATGATAGAATGAAGCACATGCGGGCATATACAGGAGAATGCTAGTTCACAAGTAAGAAGCTGAACTGCTTTGTAAGAATTGGAACCAAAGGGTTTTAAGCGTATACACAACTTTGTAGATAGCTTTACAAGTATGCAAGTTACATAAATAATGTTAGTAGAAGATGACGAATGGATACCAAACATGAGTTTTCCTCATGTCCCAATGTCATCACCAACAATACCATAGCATGTTGGTCCCGCTGTGTCACCACCACCACCAACACTTTCCATGAGAGCAAACCTCATATCTCTGGATGGTTTCCAGTGCCGCTTCCGCTGGTTGATAAACCAATTATTAATCTGCTTTTGATCTAGCCCCGTAATCTCTGATAACTTCGCCTTCTCCTCTTCCTGTACCATAATCCATTCACGGTGGTTAGGCTTAAGAAATGTTCTGGATTACGGTTTCATAAGCTTTCCTGACAATTTTGCAACTGCAGAAGTGTACTGGGTTAAGATTTAATTAACTCTAGACTGACTCTGCACAAGACTGCTACCAGACATATTTCAGCAACATTCAATGACTGAAAGTTATGAATTGCTCAAGTTTCTAGATTGCAGCTTCTAACTGTACCTATAACAGCATAAAAACAATGAGCATTTGGGGGTCGGTTAAAAGATAATGAAAGGTTGTTCAGAAACAAATGCATATGCTCAATATCTACAGCTTATTTTTGGATGAATTTTCACCTTCTGCAACTTGTTAAGCAAAAAGATTTTCTAATATAGATGTTGCCTATTCTCATAATTCTTCCCAAGAATACTTAAAAGAAAAGCCTTCAATCTTGCTTGCCCTACCTAGTTTCACCAAAGCAATGCCAAGATTATGTACTTGCTTGTTCTTGGCTTGTGAGCCCGACTATATTATCCACTGATTATCCTCCATGAAGAAATTACTTTCTAGATATGATATACCAGAGACTTTATCTTTTTAGTGAAACTTGTTGAAACGAATATTTTGAAGATAATGATCCAAGCATGTATAGTTAAATTCAATTGATAATATCTTTCTCCATCGCTATTCTCCCCTTTGTACTTTCTGTTTTACCTCTACAAATCATTAACCTATGAGCATGTACTATGAACACATGCAAGAGAGTTTTGCAAAGACATTTGAGAGAATGACAAAACAATGGAGCGAGAAAAAAAGACATGATAACCAGATTGTAGGGGTTATTAACGATCACCGTAGGATATGGCCATCTATAATGGTGGTTCCACCAGTCCAAAAGCAATGTCTTTGCATCCTTTGGTAGTTTGCCTTTCTTTCTTTGCTTTAGGAATTCCTTTCTCAAACTGCTAAGATGGCCACTGTACTTGCTCAAGAGCACTCCTTTTAGATTCTGATCGCTTGAGTGAAAACCTAATGACCCTGGAATTTCAGAAGCTTCAACTTCCCCACAGCTTAACTCCTCCTCGGAAGTCCATGCTGGCTCATCTGCTATGAAACATCACAAAGACAGTAGTCTATAGTTAGACTTCTCCAATGAAAACCCATGAAAGACTGAGTATAGTTTAATATTTAGATCGAACACTTTTCATGTCTCAAGGCATGAATCTGTTGAAATGAAAGAAGTGAACTGGAGTTGGTACTTTATAGGTAAACCTACCTGATCCCAAAGGAGAAAGAAAACAACTTTATCAAGCTAAAAATTGCAGGAAAATTACAGCAACATGTAGAACATTAACAAATTATCAATCATTTCCAGAGTCATACATCAAAACACTCCAAAATTCTCAGGTTCTTCATAATAACATAGTATTAGTAACTAGCAGGGATAAGATTTTGCTAATACAAGTCTAACATCAAGTAACTTCACACACCTCCAAGCTCGTAAATGAAGCAGCAGGGAAAGGAAAAGGTGAACAGTCTTCTGTCTAAAATAGTTTTAAAATTTAAACACGGTACCAAAGAGCTTGAAATGGAGAAATTACATCTCAGAGCGAAAGCCACATATGTACTTATTCCAAAAGGGATATCATTGAACACAACGTTTAAAAAGGGTAAGGAAATTTGTAGAACTAAACAAAACCAAAGAAATTAAGAAATTATGTAGAAACTTAGAAGAAAACAAGTCCTTGTTGAGAGAGATAATCTGAAGTTCTTGATAGCATAGTTGCTTATCTTAAAAACTATCATATTCGCAGACCAGATGGTACTAATCTTCTTTTATGTAATGATTATTTTTTCTTGATTTAAATATGCTCTAGAGGCTACAAAAGTTTCTTCAAGGCCCCTAGAAGTGAAAGCTTCCCCTTGAATATATAACAAAAATTGCAGCTGCAAAATTTATCTCATACTTCTGCATCCCAACAAATCTAATGTTGCCAACCAATAGAAAATGGGAGCCTCTTGCATATCATTTTCACTGATCACGCTAGTGCCTTCAGCAACTAGCATGAATATAGAAGGAAAAGAAATGTTCGCAAGATCACACTTCAGTTAGACTATTGTACAGATGACAGACGATACGATACACATAGAAGATTCCACTTGTAAGCAAATAAGATGGAATTCTGAATTGAAAACAAGGCATAAAATTTATGACACGCTACCATTGAAGTGGAGCTTGATGCCGCGACCTTGAAACACAAACTAATTCATACTGATACTTGATGGTTAATTCTACTATTTCTTACTGATGTATTGTTGCACTTTCAGATGCCATATTCTTGACAAGGAATGCTACTCTGATTTTTAACAATGACCAGCCAAAAACAAACTTCTGTCCACAAATTCATATCTCATGAAGAGAATATTAATGGCAATGTTGACAAATTAGCTTTTAACTAACCTAAAATACTGCTCAAATAATAGTACGATTGACCTTGTTAAATGTCATCAATAATTATTCATCAGTATTGACCATTAAATATTGGTTGAGATAGGAATCATGCATACACATTTTAATATTAAAAAAAAACATAAATATCATAGATTATTTGTAACTTTCTATATGGTGCTACATTTTGAAATGACAACACAGCAGTTTCAATGTGTAGCACAGCACATCAAACTGCAGCAAATCAAAAAAACAAACATGTTTCTGCACAATACCATTTTCATCAACTTTAGGTAGGGGCCCAAAAGAGAGCAGAGAAATCATGGACGGTGAGGACACGACTTGGTGTTTGATTACTCATAGAGAATCCCAACCATTCAACTCACCAGTAAAACTATTCCTTTTAACAAGCACAGTAGCAAAAGTTCGATCCCATTGTACCTCTTTCAACATTCATTTGATTTGATTGCGTATATTAATAGAACAACATGACCCCTTTTCACCAGCTACCACTCATAATTCCAGGTGCAAGTTGGTCATGGAAACCAATGTCAGAAAATGGCACGGTGCAAAAAACTTTACCTGAGCCATAATCAAATATTTTAGTCAATGTTCCTTTGCAAAGACTACTTAGTTGTGATTCTATGCTGCTCATGAAAGTAGTAGCCTCGTCAAACGGCTTGGATAATTCCTCCTTGTATCTATGAAGAACCTCACAGTATGATTCCTTGAAAAACAACAGCAGCTTCAATGGTTATAATAGTTTATTCCAATCATGTGACTGCTTGGAAAGAAAAGTATCAAGAAGCACAAAACCTGGAATCTCATGACTTGGAATGTGAGTAGGAGTCGTAAGATTCAAAGTTCATTTTTTTTTTTTTTACTAAATTTTCTTGACAATCTAAGTAGCATGAATAGAAAAGAAATTAAAGAAATAACACAAAAAATAGAAGAAAATAAGATAAAACTCTGGGGTTAAAACTCTACCATGAACTCATCAAGTTCTGGATCAGCTCCTATCTCATAGCAAGTATTGATTTGGTAGCTACATCTGCCTATGTCTTCAAGAAGAGAAACCATTTCTGGAGGTGCACCAACCTTCAAAGCAAACAAAAATCACTCAAAAGCTCAAATTTAACACACTAGGTTTTCTTTTCTTCTCTTTTTTTTTTTCCTTTCATGACATTCTAATTTCTCCCCCATCAACAAAAACTTCTTTAAACAAGAAGAAAAGGATAGAAAAGGGGGGTAAACTTTCAAAATGGTAACAACAATTCAAAGATTATTTAGTGAAGATGATGGTAACCTTTCGGCACTCTACGTATGCAGAAACTAGGTCTGGATAACGAGGGTGATTGGCGATCTGGGTCTTGATTACATCATGCATATCTGATTCAGTGACTGGTGTATAACCATGACCAGCTTGAAGTAAATTACCAACTTGACTGTGAAATTCGTTGGTACTGGTAGTAGCATCAGTAAAGTTAACAACAGGCAAGTTTTCAAGTCTAACAATATCATTTGGTGAACAAGAAATTGTGGGATTAAACCTATAAAATCCCTCCATGAAATTGTCTATCAATACAAAAAAAAAGATTGTTAAGATATTTATCAATCTAGAATTGTAACAGCAAGAACACTAGCTTCACTGATCTTCAAGCTAGGCTAAAACTTCTTACAGTGAAGATCTTTGAGAGGTAATACAGGCACATCAAAATAAGAAAGTCCATGTTATCAGGAATCCGAAGAAAAGGATAGAGAAAGGGAGAGGGAGTTTGGCAGAGAAAAATACTGTAGTAGGGTTGACCATTGATCTTCTTCTAGGTGCTGTATGCATATATGATCTAGAAAGAAAACACCCAAGAAAGTTTACAAGAAGCAGCGCTAGAATCGATACAAAAACACCAAGAAATCTTGAAGAACAAGACCAAAATGAGCAGGTTTTTCAATTACAAATAGTAAAAAGCGCACACGCATCTCATCCTCCCCGTGACACAAAGTCCCATATAATAGTCGAAAGAGAATCCTAGTTAATAAATGAACGAAGGAAAGCAGTAGGGAGAGAGAGAGAACATGCAAGAAACCCTGCTGTGGTTACTGCTGTTATGAACTTTGAAGCAACCATGAGGTTCAGGTTGGAAAGAGACCAAGCCTTACTTTCTTTCCCAAGAAGACCTAGGATAAAGTGGACATACACACACACATACAAAGACAAAGAAAACAGTGAGCAGTAGCAGTGACTAGAAAGAGAGGTGATAACTGAAAAGGCTTCACATGCATTGAGTTCAAGAAAGAGAAGTATTTTTTAGTCCCTTTTCTTTACAAAACAAAAACTCCAGTCCCTTTTCTTTCAAGATGTATTAATCAATCCCTTAACTCATGGATCTCTTAAATTTCTAGGCAGCCTCAAGCTTCACCTCGTGCTCTTTCTGTTGTTGTTGTTGTTTTTTTGTTCATCTTGTAAGATAATTAAACATGATTAAAAAATTAAATAAAACTCATTGAGTTTGGAAAATAACCGAAGGAATTAAATTATTTGTTTCTTAAATATATAAGGACCAGGGCATAACGTAGTTGTAAAGAAATGATTGATCTGGTTGGTTGCCCTCTCTTGCCACGTGCGAGTGCATGCTCCCGCATTTACAGATGACAGACGTGTCTTCCTATCTACCTTGGAGCAGATGGTCAGTGTAACTGTGTCGTGTTCCAATTCACCGGTCTTCGAGCTCTCATTGGTTTAAAGAAAATGAATTTCGTGGGTTTCTAAGGTAATTGGACTCTGTAATTTCGTACCTATATCTAGGGTACCATGTTCTGTTCTTCTTCTCCCCCACTTGTAGGAGGCTTCTTGGTTATAATTGTTTTTTTTAAAAAAAAATTATTTAGAAATATATTAAAAACAATTTTAAAATAAAAAACAATATCTTTTTTTAAATACATTTTTAAAATACAAAAAGACTTCAAGGCAAACACCATCACCATGAGCTACATTATTGGATTTGCGTCGCGCAAGAGACATGGGGTCATCCTTGAATTTTTTCTTTTCTTTTATATGGTTTTCTTTCTCTCTTTTTTGGTTGAATTTTATATGGTTTCGTTGGTGGTTGAATTGGACTATTAATGAGCTGGTTTTAAGGTGTTAGAAGGTTGATAGCAGTTATTTTAAAATATATTAAAATAATATTTTTTATTTTTAATATTAATATATTAAAACGATTAAAATTTAAAAAAATTAAATTTAAATAAAAAACAGGTTGAACCTCCAAACAAACATAGCAGAATTTTTATAAAAAGAAAAAAAGTAATAAATTGACAGCACGTAAAAGCTAATCAAGAGATTAATTTATAATTTTCCAAACCAAATGGATTTTAGCTTGAAAATTCCTAGAACCACGAGCACTAGCTTATAATTTTTCCTGGTGCTTGCAGCAATCTTGTAGTGGTAGGTGGGGGGCATTTTTTTGTGACTGGTCATTACTCTCCTCGCAGAAAATTGGAACAAGGTCGTGTATCCTCAAGCTGCATGAGGCGTTTTTAGCCTTTCAGGGAGGTTTCTGTGCCCCACAGGCGACAAACCGGTGGCTCTACAAGAACAGTACGTTGAATGGATAATTCTTGAATTGGTCTGGAAGTTACTTTCCCAGCAGCCTAGAACTTTTAGCCTCTCCAGACAAGGAGAGATGGATGCCATTTAGACGGCAAGATTTGGTGGAGACAAGCTATAAATCATTAAGCAGCCAAGATTATGATTAGCAATATCTGGAAAGTGGGAAAGACTATTAAGCCAAATCTTTGACTTTAACAAGATGGAGATCTGTGTATTTTATCAAGATGATTCTGGTTTAAATTTGAACGTGACTATTCCACAGTATAATGTAGCTTCTGTAATTAAATTTTAATTAGGGCTTCAGTGGTTTGTCCATTAATGGACAACGTGAAAATAAAGGCTGTTCAAAACTAGAGATTCCTAGACAGCTCCCATGAACAGCACGAGGATAAAAGATTCTGAAATAAGGTGGTAATTAAACAAGAAGATAAGAACTCCCCAGAGTATGTTTGAAAGTATTTTTAATATTAGTATATTAAAATGATTTAAAAATCAAAATTTAGCCAACAACACGGCTAAATATTATGCCTTTCCTGCCAAAGACAGTCGACATGTCATGTTTTATTTCCAGTTAACTTGGCACTTTAAAAAAAAAATACACACTCTTTTCATGAAAAAATACTATTTTATAGACCGTGCAGGTTGGAAAAAAAATGTTTTTTTTTATTGAAATGTTCTAAGCATGTTTAAAGCCTCCTGATTTACTTCAGGTGTCAATATGTGATTAAAATTAAATTATATAAAATTTATTTCATCGTAAATTAATTAATTTTATCGATTTAAAGATCTTCTACTTGCTTATTAAAAAAAATTTAAATAAAAAAATTAACATAAAAAAATTCTTGATAACCTAGTTTAAAAATTAAAATATATAAAAATTATTTTATCATGATTCAGATTCAGTTAATGCGGTTGGTTCAAATACAATATTGTTGATCAATAAAAAAATTTTAAAAATAAAATTATATAAAAAAATAATGAAATTTATAATTCCACCATCTTCTTTATTTAATTTAATATTAAAATTAAAAACTACGTGGGAGTAAATATTAGTGAAGCTCCATAATGTTTCTCAGTTCTTTCAATATATAAGTAAATATTACCTTGCACCTGTTCATGCCATAAATTGATTTTAAAGATGCAGGTGAGAAACTGGTTTTATGTGCAAACTAGCACGTGTAAGTCAATGCTTGGTTACTATTTTAAAATAAATTATAAAAATTTATTTTAAAATTATTCTAAATATAAATTTAGAAATAATAACCCAACATTACCTAAATATTATTTAGAGGCATGTATCTCTTGTAATCTTAAAATATGTAAAATTAATATCAATAGAATTTTTTTTAAAAAAAATCAAAATTAGTATCTTTAATTTTTTTTTCCTGAATTATTTATAAAAATTCACACCTGAAAAACGTTTCTGAGAATCCAGCTGTATTGCAGTAAATTAAATCGAAATCATAGTTAAAAATCTTTCATGGATAAAGTCACTCATGAAAACGTTAAAATTTCATAATCAATCACTAATTTCTTCCCATCTAGCTTGCCCTTCGCTGACTCAACATGACCCTTCCCAAGCTCTCCAGCACTGCAATTAATTTCCAATCATAAAAGAAAAAAAATCAATTCATAAACATCACACATATCTCATATACTGCCTCGACATTTGTCCCATGGGAACCCCACATCATGAAAAGCACTCATGCTGGATGATGCTGGTGGTTCCTGGTAAATGTCGATTAGAAAAGGAAAGCTTGGAAAGTGGTAGACATATATAGTCCAGGAAAGATGAAGATGATTTTCTCGAGGAAAATATCAGAAGGAGAGAGACAGTTCAACCTGGTTAAAATTTGTGATTTTTTATTAGGAAATTCATGATAAATCAACAAGAAAAGAAAAAGGAAAAGAAAAATACTAGAAGCTTAATTTGTGATCTTGTTTCGTCCTCCTGCTTGGCTTGTGTTGCCAGAGTTGTATGAAAAACACCTGGAATTTGAGCTGGGGTCTCAGAAATCGACCCCCACCGCATGATGAAGAGAGGACTGTACAAATTTTGTGGCCATGCAACAGTACTTGAAATTACAAATACTGAAAACAACATAGACATGGAGAGGAATCTCTGAGAAAAATCGAGACAATTCGTCGCAAGGACCCAACTTTGACCGTCTTCTATGGATCCCCCCCACACACACACACAGGAAATAAAAATAAAATAAAATAAAATAAAATGGCTACTGTCTTGATTTGACTACACACTGTTATAGTGGGGCTTGGCTTGACTTTTCTTTTGCCACGTACAAGCCCCTCAGTTCAAGCACTAAAAACGAGTTAAAATTTACCACCCGTGAGAGATGCTCCTGAGCTGAGATAGCTTATATATTAATCGAAACTGATTTTTTAAAATTATCTTTAAAATATATTTTTTATATTGATATGGTATAAATTTTTTTAAAAAATTATATATTTTTTATAAAACTGTACGCTGACAAATATGCTGAGTAATGAGTTTAGCACATAATAATAATAATAATAATAAGTTAGATTATAAATATCTCTTGTGAAATGATCTAAATCGTTATTAAAATGTCAGAACGTGGAGATTAATTTTTTTAATTTTTAAAATTATTTTAATATGTTGATATTAAGAATAATTTCTGAATTTTTTTAAAAAATATGTTATTTTAATATATTTTAAAATAAAATAAGGGCCACTCCACATTTTAAAACACCCCCATGAGATTGATTGAGGATGAAAGAAAAACAAAATAATAATGAATAGAGTTGAAGTCCCAACCTATCCCATTAATTAGCATCGCATGCCTTTGAAACGTGCTCGTGGAATTTTCCTTGATTCTTTCCATGGAGTTCATGGAATGGAACTTCCTTTTCCATGTTCGACGAATCTTTGGGGGGGGGGGGGGGGGGGGGGGACAGTGTATTA
>Ga0325402_1006791_pt1 | contig 10852 bp, 5 predicted proteins | sample PopdelMetagenome_22_FD_207212 | JGI IMG/M metagenome (GOLD analysis project Ga0325402, IMG submission 207212) | Populus deltoides microbial communities from Bellville, Georgia, United States - Xylem-PdKOR-R3 | ecosystem: Host-associated > Plants > Phyllosphere > Stem > Wood/Secondary xylem...
ATCTTCACAAAGCCATTAAAAGAAGAAGTATTTATCCGATTAAAGTTCATGCTTGGCATGACATCCCTCGATTGAGTTTAAAGGGGAGATTTGTTGTATTAAACTCAATCCATCTAGAAGGTCAAGGCAGCCACCAGCTGTCACCGCCCAGCCACCAGCCACCAGTTGTATGCCGTCAGCCGCCAGCCGCCTTCACACTTAAAGGTTGAAATATCTTGTTTTGAATTCGTGTATAAATAGCAAGCTGAGCTTATGCTATTATGTGTGGAGAGAGTAGAGAGAAACACTAGAAAGAAAGAGAGAAAGAGAGGGTGTGTATTGTAAGCTTTTCAAGTTGTTGTAAGCTTCTTGTTCTTGAAATAAAACAGTGTGTTTTATCCCTTCCGAGTGTTTCAAAACCACCACTAGTGATTTTTCCCACCAACAATCTGAACGTCGTCAAGATGAAAAGGTGATTTAAATTTTCCATACCAGTGCTGCTAGTTGTTGGTGCAAATATTACATGACTTCTCTTGGTTCGATCCTGTCACAATTTTAACAATATTCACTTTCTTTTGTTTCATGTAGTTGTTACTGTTTGGGACTGGCATTCACCTATTCTAGGTTATATATTCATGCTAGTTCTTTTTATGTGTATCGATAAATATAGTGTTGGGTAGATTACCTGAATGAAAGTCATTCAAGTTTTCCTGTAAGTTATTAACTTATTTAAATGTTTATCATCTTGAATGACTTCAAAGACTCTTTTGCTTCAAGCACCCCAGATTTCTTCATACATCAATTCTTGCTGAAAATAATCCCTGTCCTACTGTATTTGCTAGATTCTTGGTCATTGTGCATTTCTCTATGAGGATGGATGCTACTCCCACTTTTACAAATAAAAACAAAAGAATATGGGTGTGATGCCATTGAGTTTTGTTTTGTTTATGCTTGTTTGTTTGATCTTTTGATTTGTTTGTGGATTTGGGTGATATATTAATGGTATGTTACCTGGAAAAGAACTTTAGATCTTAGTGTTCAGTATTTTAGAATTCGCATCAGATGTTTGAGATCAATTAGGTACAAGTGTTTATATAAATTTGTGGTTGATCAGAGTTAAGCAATGAAAACAATTTAATTTTTCTCTAAGCGATTAAACATATTTGAATTTTCATATTAAATAACTTTCAATACATGTATATGTATGCTATCTTTTTTTTTCCGCGATAGTTTCTTTTGTTTGTGGATAGGATTGTATGTCTTTTTCTTTGTTGAATATATGCATGTTATGTTTTCAAGAAAATAACCCTGTGTCTTGAAGTTTTATGTTGTACAGTTTTGATATAATTTTGATTTGCATAGGATGATTGAGATCATGTGTACAAAGGGATATAGGCTGGCCATTTATGACTGTTTTAGCAAATTGTTGTTATAATTATGTTTGAAGCTGAGGTATTGGTATGCTGGCAGTAATACTAAAACATTCAATGCTAAATGCTTGATGCTTATGAAATTGAGAGTTGAATTCCTTGTAATTATTGAGAGCAGGCAGCAGAGTGATAAAATTATTTGAACATTTTCATGCAGGAAAACCAACATCAATCTGGTGAATTATTCCTGTGAAACAATTGCTGTATGATGTTTCTTTGCATGACCATACGTGGAGGATAAACATGATGTGCTTAGAACTTTCCAGAATCATACTATATGTTCTTATCTATTTTGCTTTTCTCTATTTATTCTGCAAATTGAGAAATCTGTTTATTACATTTGATCCATAGAAAGTAGCATGTACTTCTAATTTGAACTACTTACCCTCTATTTAGATGCTATGTTATTGAGGTGATATGACATTGTTTTTCATGCAGCATTACTCATCTTTGCTTTTTTCTTCCAAGAGACCTTGTGGTAGTTGGGTTTTACAAGTTTGAAACTAAGATGTGTTTGCCAAATGATCCATAATTGAGATTTCAAAAATGAGTTGCTATGATATAGTCACCTGATCTCAATTCTATATTAAGTTAAATTTGACAAAGATTTTCTTCATAAAAATTTGTCTGAAGGTCTGCAAATGTTACTCTTCACTCCAGATTCTGGAAGATAGACCAGTTTCAGAACTCAAATTAATGTGCTTTTTTCTACCAGGAAATTATCTCAAGTTCTACAATGCCAAAAGAAAGTGCCTATCCCGACATCAAAATAATCTCAAACTGTGATGGGTCTTCTCGTTCTTTGGATCACCCAGCTGATTACTATGATTATCATGTAAACATCCTGTCATGATAGCTTTGTTTTCTTTCTGGTTTGCAGTATTGTACTTTTGCATATTTTCATCAGTCAGAAAACACAATGTTAATCCTCTTTTATTCTTTGAACTAGGTTTATACATCTGCCAGCAACCTGTTTTTTATGACTCATAAGTTTGATTGCACATCCCGCAGTTGTCCAAAGGTGTGTCATATGCCTTTTGACAACATACTGACTAAAATATGTGACAAATATTCATGGGATTTACTATTTTTGAGGCTTCTGTGAGCAACTATGCCGTGACTGGAAAAGATGCGGGCACAGGAAGTCTTTTAGCTGCACTCGCTGAAGCCGGATTCCTCATTGGTCTAAAAAGGAACAGGTTTGTAATACTTGTTCCAGCAATCTTAAGTTATTTGTCAATGTGCTATTCAGTGATCGAGGGTCTGAAATTTTTAATGCCTTCCCACTCTCTTTTCCCGCGGAGAGGTTGGGGGGGAGGGGGGTTGAACAAATTAATAAAGAACTCCTTTGAAACAGTGAGTTCAAACAATTCCCAGATCATCATTCATGGTATTCTGGTTCAAATTTGATGCCATGGCCAAAGTATTCTTTTTGTGTTTTCATACTCACGAAAATTCCAATTCTTGAGGTGTTTATCTCCCCATTTCTGTGGTATTGTGTAGATGGCAAGCTATGCACCACTTTTCTGTGAATTGCAGTAATAGGAGGTCCATTCTCATTCTATTCCTCAATAATTAATTCAAATTCAAGCATGCATGGCAAGGGATATCATTTTCTTTTCAGGGTACTGACATTGAAAGGAACTTTTCTATGAAGGTGGAATCCAGATGCAATTGTCTTCAACTCATCAAAGCACTATGGAACTCCGAGCTACTGGGTGCAAAAATTCTTCAGAGAGTCAAGTGGAGCAACTCTTCTTGACGCTAAGCTACAGACAAATTCCTCTACAGTTGTTGCATCTGCAATTACTTGGCAAAATTCAAACTTACCTGAAAATAAAGGTATGCTAATACCAGCATGGTTTGCAGGGATCGTGCCCTAAACACCAATTTTAAGTTTTTATCCCTTTTTTTTTTTTTTTTTGTCAATGCTGCAAGTTTGAATCCTTTTTGCAATTTAACAAATATGGCATAATCCATCGAGTCAACTTTAGTGGTCTTCCCAACATGACATGCTGCCGCTGGCTGACGACAAAACACAAACACACGTAAAATCGGGTTGTAAGAGTTTCTGTTTGATTTTTTCCAGCCAAGTTCTTACTTTCAGGAAAATGTATTTTTCAGATTGTGAATTTTGGGAACAGCAAAGTGAATCTCAAAGTTTCTATTGATGGATTGGGGCTCAGCTCACGATTGTCTGGATCAACAAAAACTGTGTTCACTTCTTCTAATGTAATGGACGAGAATTCCTTCGTGGATCCAAAAAAGGTTTCTGACATCGTTGTCATGACCCTCATGAATTTTCAATGACCTCAGAACCTTTCAATTCCAGTTTATGTAGCAAATCTGCTAACTGTCTTGGCTTCTTCACGTAATGCAGGTGGTGCCAGCCCAAACTATGCTCGAGAATGCTGACAAAGACATTGATGTTGTGCTCTCTCCATGTTCTTGAACTTCATTTGATTTGGAGTGCAAAAATCAATTAATATTTTAATTTTCTAGAAAATTAGAGTACACAAAATAAAACTTGAACTTTCTGTTCGAATTTAATATTTCTCTATCAAGAAATTTTTAAAAGTAGTTTTTTAAATTTGTGTTGAATTTGAAAATTACTCTTAAGAGGCACTCCACAGTTTTTAAATACAAGGGTTTTTTCTTTCTATTTTTTACTTTAAGAAAAAAACATGAACAATATAATTTTCTCCTTTATATACAAGCATTTTTTAACAATGTAAAAGATTAATTTATTTCTTATATATATTTAGTGATTACTATTAATATAATTTTTATTATAAATCTAATATAAAGTTAATAATACAAATCTTTAATGATAATTTTTAATTTGAATAAAATAAAATTAATATTCTATAATTAGATTATCACAAATATAAAATATTAAGATAATAATTATAAATTATGATTTTGCTTTTGCTTTTTTATAAAAACTACTTGTATTCTTGATTTATTTTTTTTATTTTTAGAAAAATACATTTTTGTTAACAAAAATGAGCATGTTTTTTAAAATTTTCATTTTCCATAGAAAACTAAAAAAAAGTTGTTTTCCATAGAAATCTAATTTAACTTGGCAGATTGACTAGGATATTAGCATGTTAAACATGGCTTGTTTTTTAGAAACTTTGGTTGACTCCGTCACATCCAATTCAAAACCAATTGGGTTAATATTTTGTAAATTAAAAAAAAAAATTATTTCGATGATAAAAATAGTTGATTCTGATCCAATGATTTTGTCGCAAGTGGATATTGTAGTGAGCTACCGAGTGAAAAAGAGATAACAATGAAATAGTTTTATAATAACTAAATACTTTAATTAGTTTTTTATAATTTCAGATTGGAGAGGTTGATTATGTAATAAAAAGATAGATATTATTCTGTAATCATGCCTAGAATAAATTGTATTATTGTTTGCTTTTAATAAAAAAAATGTTTAATATGTCTTATAAAATATTTTTCTAAAATGATTTTAGTATCATTTCTACCCAAACTTTTAAGAATAAATTTCATTAAGAGGTTATTTATATTGATGAATGGACACTAAAATTACCATCAAAATTCAGTATTGAATATATATATATATATATATATATATATATATATATATAATTATTTTTAGGATAACTTTGAAGGATAAATATAATTTTTTATGATGAATCCTGGCTGCAGGAAAAAACAATTAACAGATTCAGCCAGTTGGATCTACCAGGGCCAGATGAGCTTCCTTTTCTGTGGACTATTTCAATTATTTTTTCGGAAATTATTACATGATATTATCAAACCCACATTCTCCTCCTAGGTATGTATTTGCTGCTGCTGCTGGTCTTCTTCGATGCTGTTTGGAAATGTTATTGCGGTCGTGGTTGAAATTAAAATTTACAATATGATGTTTGATTAACACCAATCATATTTTTTTATATGTGAATCCCAGGCCAAAACTAAGGTTGGTTGGACTGCAGTTTTTGAAAAGCAATTACTCATTGCTTTTCATGCGTTTTCTCCTCTCTCTCTCATCACTGACACTTTTCCCTTACTTTCCCAACGGTTCCAAAACTTTCCTGTTTCTTACCCAAATTGTTCACAACACGGTTAATTGACAGATCAATTTGGCCATCGATCTACAAACTCTCATTTTCCATCTTCCCCAGACTGTTCCCCTCTCTCATCACTATGTAACATGTCGAATGTTTTTTTGGGGTATGGAAACAGAGGTGGAAAATTTTACAAAACATACTTGTTTATCCATACAAAACACAAGTTGAGATTGTAGTTGTATCAATGGTATTACATAACTATATTAGAAGGATATCGCAAAATGATGCAGTTTTTTCTGAGTATGATCGCAATTCCAATTTAATTTCAGATGACTTTTTACCTGATATTGTTCAGGCTTTGGCCGTTTAAGGCTCACAGAGGCTTTCACGTATGGATTTTTGTATTCAATGGAATTGCAAATAGTTTGGTGAAATAATAAAGGAGTACATTAATGTATAAGGATTTTTCATTTTGTTATGTAATCATAATTACAAAACACCTATGTTTTGGAATTATATATAAGTGTCTAAATATATCATTTTAATTAATTCAAATCAAATATAAAACACAAAGCATATTATAACCAGATACAAGAAATTATTTTTTTTAGCTACAATTTAAACCATAGTTTTACCAAACACAAAAATGCTTTTTTTCCACCACAATTTCAACCACGGCTTTTTAACAAAACACAATAAATTTTTTTTTAAAAACCACAACTTCAACTACAATTATAACGAAACACCAACTTTTTTTTAAAATCAACCTCACAAAAAATATTTTTTATTAAATTATTTTTTTTAAATCATAACTATAAAAATTACCACAAAATCAAACATATTTTTTTAATTATTTGGTGATGATGGAGGCAGAACCAGCTGCGGAATGTTGATAACATTTTCTCTATGCTCTCAAGAACTAATAGAGGTATCAATTTCAGGACTCAATCTTAATTATAATAATCAGAGGAAGGGTCCCACAATTATGGCATACACCACGAGGTAGTTTATTGGATGGCGTGGCAGTGATGTCATGAACCAAGACGTGACTCGGTGCTGACTCGGACTTGCTTTTTCGAAAACTAAATTTGGATAGAAGTCACCATAACAACGTATCTGATTAAAGTAAAGGTGGATGTATTTTTTAGATTTTTTTTTTTTACTGAATTTTGTTATTTTTTAAAATAGAACATCTTCGATTTTCAGGACTCGGCAACCTCTGTTAGCTTTTTATGCAAAGTTCTTGAATGCGCTGCTGAGTTGCTGTTTTCCACCTTGCTACTTGGCAGATTGTTACTGGAGGATAGTTAGCTGCGGCCTCCCTAGGTTTTTTCTAATGTAAAAAATATGTTATCGCGAAGTAAAGTGTTTTTAAGAATTAAAAAAATTTGATACCCGAAGTTCTTCACTTCAAAATCAATTCACCGATCATGGGCCTATAAAAGCAAGGAAAAAGCAAGAATACCAATTCAATCAACGGGTCCATTGCTTAGTTCCCTCCATCATGATTCTGTAAGATTTTTCCTTCGATTTCTAAGAACCAAACAAGCCACATCTTCACTCATGCCCTTCCAGGATTGCAACACATGCCCGCTAAAGCTACTTTAATTCAGACCTTTTTAAAAAAATTGAACAGATCTGAATGGAATGGAGGTCCAATTGAATGGCACTATCTTCAGAGTGAACTGCAGGTTCCACGAAGGAACGTATGCTGGAAGCAAACAGGGTTGACTCTAAGAAACGAAGAGTGGAAGAGTCATCTTTAAAGCAATTACATGACTCGAATTTGAAACCACAGAGAAAACAAACCTTTTAATCTTAAACTTTTACCACCGGACCACATCTAGATAGTTAAATTTCCTAGTTTTATCTTTATGGCATGGGGAGATTGCAACAACTTTAAATTCTTTAGACATAAATTAGAAACGTACAATATAATTCTTGCTTTGATAAAAAGGTACAATATACTTCTTTTTTTTTATAACTTTATGCGATTATTGGCGTCGTTGATCTCACAGGGCTCTTCAATGAAGCGAATAGCTGCTTCAGCTAAGCTATATGACATATTGGAATATATATGTCATCTACATAGGTTACCACTGGCTGTGACATGGATTCCCTATGGCCAAGATGGTAATACAAATTCAAAGGGAAAACGTATTCTATGTATTGATGATAGCGCTTGCTATGTAAATCATTGGAAAATGGATAGATTTGTGGATGAATATGCACGATATCGTCTCCATATTCTTTAACTTCATTTGATTTGTTAACAGAATCAAACAATATCAGGATGCCACAAACTGATTCTCTCTCAAGATCATCAATTTAGAAGAATAAATTAATACGTGATGTGTAATTGTAGGAAACAATCAAAATAATGTTATCTGTGGCTGGCTGGTGTCCTTGCCTGTATTTATGTTAATTTTCGTTGGCTAATCTCACCTTGTAAACCTGTTGTGTGAAGAATCTTTCATCCATAAGGTACCATATTTGATGTTACCCTACCAATGGTGAAAGAAGGGCCTGCCTCTAAGCTTGACAGTGGATGGAATAGGCTGTTTAAAAATAAATTAATATTTTAATTTTCAAGAAAATTGGAGTACAAAAAAGAAAACTTGAACTTTCTGTTCGAATGTAATATTTCTCTTTCTAGAAATTTTTAAAAGTAGTTTTTTAAATTTGTGTTGAATTTGAAAAATACTTTTAAGAGGTACTCCATAGTTTTTAAATACAAGGTTTTTTTCTTTCTATTTTTTACTTTAAGAAAAAAACATGAACAATATAATTTTTTAACAATGTAAAAGATTAATTTATTTCTTATATATATTTAGTATTTAGTTCTTGAGAGTATAAAAAAAATGTTTAATGTGTCTTAGAAAATATTTTTCAAAAATGATTTTAGTATCATTTCTACGCCAACTTTTAAGAATAAATTTTATTAAGAGGTTATCTATATTTATGAATGGATAATAAAATTACTATCAAAATTCAGTATTGAATACATATACATATACATAATTATTTTTAGGTTAACTGTCAAGGATAAATATAATTTTTTATGATGAATCTTGGCTGGAAAAAATCCTGGCTGCAGGAAAAAACAATTATCAGATTCAGCCAGTTGGATCTACCTGGGCCAAATGAGCTTCCTTTCTGTGGAATATTTCAATTCTTTTTTTGGAAATTATTACATGATATTATCAACCGCACATTCTCCTCCTAGGTATGTATTTGCTGCGGCTCTTCTACTGGTTGGTGGTGGTGGAGGCAGAACCAGCTGCAGGATGTTGAAAACATTTTCTTTATGCTCTCAAGAACTAACAGAGGCTACCAATTTCAGGACTCAATCTTGATTATAATAATCAGAGGAAGGGTCCCACAATTATGGCACACACCACGATGTAGTTTATTGGATGACGTGGGAGTGATGTCATGAACCAGGACGTGACTCGGTGCTGACTCGGACTTGCTTTTTTGAAAACTAAATTTGGAGGGAAAAAGCGAAGAGAAAGCGGGGATGTCTGTGGGCTTGAGAGAGAGAGAGAGAGGAGGTCGTTTTGTGATGAAAGAGAGAGAGAGAGAGGAGAGCCAAAGAAGAAGAGAAAGAGAGCAAGCGAAGCAGAGGAGAAAGAGCCGCGTCTGGTCAGATTCAAGTTTCAACAACCCTTTCCGTTTTTGAGGCTTCTTTTGAAAGAAAGGCATCCATCCATGTTTCCCCTGCCCTTGGGCTGGCGCGTTCTTGACATTTTTTCTTTATTATTAATATGAATATTTTAATTAATTTACGTATATTTTAATTAATTTTATAAATTTTAAAATTAATAATTATATAAACCTTTAATAATGGTAAAATTTATATGCGTTCAAGGTAACTTGGACATCTGGATAGTAGATATTTTTTGTACAGATAAATAACTATATAATTATTATTTTATTTTATTTTATTTCGTGATAGAGGTCATCATCAATGTTGTTAAAATCATGATTTTGATATGGCACGGAACATACAAACCAAAATCGGATCGTAAAATCATAAGGAATTTTAAAATACATTAAAAAAATTTATGTTTCAAATAAAAATTTATGGGTGAATAATAGTTATCCTACACCTTTTAATTTTTGTTACTTTATAAAGTTTAATAGCATGGTTTTTCTGTAAAATTATTATTTTTAATTTTATAAGAAAAAATAAACTATAAAAAAGTCAAGTTTAATTAAAAAAAAAACACCCCACTAAATTTATAAACAAGAATAACCTGAGTTATTTGACAAACTAGCAAATCACGCTAGCTTAATAGAAAAAAATACAAATTTAACTTTTCAACAATATTAATATTAAAAAAAACAAAAGTAATTTAAAAAAAAAAGAAAAAAAACCTATTTTTCAACTAAAAACAGAAAACTCAACGTGGAAAGTAGCAATCCATGTGAGAAGAAAGAACCACGGTTACCAAGTCAAGAAGAAAGAGTGCAGAAAGTTCATTCAAGGTAAAAAAGAAACTAATACAAAGGACAACAAACCTAGCTTTTCCAGAAATTATTTACTTTTTCATTTAAAGTTAGCCTTTACGTGGCTTTATTCAAGCCTGCCACGCAAGGAAAGTAGGAAAGCATGAAACTTTTACCCTAGTACGGAAAAAAGCATTTTCCGCATAAAATTATTAAATCGCGGTCAAATCGTGATTTTATATGATTTTAATGATTTTATCGGATTCTGATTTGATTTTATTCATTTTTAAATTTTACAAGTAATTTAGTACATAAAATCTATAATAATTCGTAAAAATATATGATTTTACAAGTTAAATCGCAATTTTAACAACCTTAATCACCATAACAATGTACCTGATTATAACAATGTACCTGATTAAAGTAAAGGTGGATGTATTTTTTAGATTTTGTTTACTGAATTTTGTTATTTTTTAAAATAGAACATCTTCGATTTTCAGGACTGGGTAACCTCTGTTAGCTTTTTATGCAAAGTTCTTGAATGCGCTGCTGAGTTACTGGTTGATAGTTAACCGCGGCCTCCCTAGGTTTTTTCTAACGTAAAAAATATGTTATCACTAAAAAATAGTTAGCCGCGGTCCATTGCTTAGGAGTTAGGTCCCTCCATCATCATGATTCTGTAAGATTTTTCCATTGATTTCTAAGAACCAAACAAACCATCATCTCAACACACGTTGTCCACTAAAAGCTCAGACCTTTACAGAAAATTGAACAGAGCTGAATGGAATGGAGGTCCAATTGAATGACACTATCTTCAAAGTGAACTGCAGGTTCCACGAAGGAACGTATGCTGGAAGCAAACGGGGTTGACTATAAGAAACGAAGAGTGGAAGAGTCATTTGCGCTTCGATTCCCTTCATCAAATCTTGTCGCCTTCAATGGCCG